>NODE-290-length-18235-cov-5.75391_pt1 | contig 18235 bp, 16 predicted proteins | sample MGYA00139097_ERZ477577 | MGnify/ENA metagenome assembly ERZ477577
CACCGCGCTCATGCTACTCGAGGTAACTTCATTTCATTTCTTTATATCTGTACTGTTGATAGTAGCTTTTCACCTAACAATTCAAATTTATACAAAACCGATCCCGGCTATCTTGTATGGCATGACACATGTCCGAATAACTTAATTGAAGTTCATGAACTTTATCGACCTTATATTGACAATCCATCAGTAAAATATTCTTAACTTATTGATTACATCTCACTGTCCGTGAAACTTCTGAGACATCAATTATCATTTCATTTTCTAGTTGCTCTATCGGCAATAACGGCGTCATATCTTCCAAAGGCATCGATATCATCGAACCATCCGCTTGCGGCATAGCTGCTACTTTGGGCCACAACGCTTCGTCACTGATCAATCTAACATCACAGATTAATGGGCCAGGATGATTGAGCGCTTGTTTGATTTTCTCATCTAATTGGCTTGCATCATCAATAGTCAGAGTATCAAGACCTACAGCTTTTGCTACCGCAACAATATCAGGCATATGCAGACCCGAGCTTTCGCCCGTTGCTACATAACGACCGGCAAAATAATTACGTTGAGTATTGCGAATCGATGCGTAACCGCTGTTGTTCATCACAAACATTCTGATCGGTAAGTTAAGTGCTTTTAAAGTGCTTAGTTCTTGTAGGTTTAATTGCAGACTGCCATCGCCTTCGACGGAGACCACAGGTTTACCACCCGCAGCGATACACCCACCAATTGCAGCAGGCAATCCATAACCCATTGAGCCTAAGCCTGAGGTTAAAAAGACACGTTGCTCCGGCTTATTAATAAAGCTCATATAAAATGCTTCAACCGACAAACCCGAGCTACCTGTGATAACCAGTTCACCTTGTTGAGTATGCTCTGATAGTTTTTCCATAAAATGGTAAATACTGATTTCACCACTCTCAGGAAAGTCCTGACCATCACACACAGGGTATTTATGTTTCCATGTTTGGCATTGCTGATGCCATTCTGAATAATCGGCTGCACTTTCTGGTGACGATGCAAGCAAGGCACCAATGAAATCAGCAGCATTTGCACATACCGACTCGTCGATATGCATCGTATGTTTATTGAGTTCATTCTGATCAATATCCACCACTACCTTCTTGGCATGTTTGGCAAAGCCTTGAGGGTTATGAGCTGTCACGACGTTATCTAAACGAGCACCGATGCTGATTAATAAATCACAGTTTTGAACTGAAAAATTCGGGGCACGTAATGCTACCGAACCGGGACGGCCAACACATAGCTCATGATCATATGGAATTAAATCAAGTGAGTTCCATGTTGTTACAACAGGAATTTGTAGGGCGTTATATAGCTCAGAAAATTGTTTGGCAGCACCTGAAAGTCGTACGCCATGCCCTGCTAAAATGAGTGGTCTTCTGGCCTGTTTAATTAAGCCTAAAACAGACTCAATTTGAATTTCATCAATGCCAGCATCAGCAGAACCCGAGTCATTATCATCTGACTCTGATAATTCCAAATTGATCATTGATGCCTGAATATCTAAGGGGACATCGAGCCATACAGGCCCTTTTCGACCTGATGTTGCTAAACTAATAGCCGTATCGAGATGGTGTTTAATTTCCTCTGGATTTTCAATAGTGGCTGCATATTTCGTAATGGGTTTAACCATTGATACGATATCAACTTCTTGTGGCCCCATTTGACGGACTCCCGTGCTCGCTTTCATATCAGCACGTTTAACCTGGCCCGAAATAATCAGCAGAGGTACTGATTCAATCCAGGCTCCAGCCACAGCAGTTAAAGTGTTGGTTGCTCCAGGCCCTGTTGTAACCAATGCCACACCAAGGGTTTCATTAACCCGAGAATAGGCTTCAGCAGCAATTGCAGCGGCTTGCTCATGATGACAGGCTACAAAGTTTAAATCTTTATTTTGCCCAAGGGCGTCAACCAAATGCATCGCTCCACCGCCGGGCAACAAGAAGACATCTTTAACACCTAATTTGGCGATAGTCGCAAAAATATAGTCCGCTACACGTTGCTCCATTACCATTCCACCTCTAACCAATCCGATCGGAATAATAACGGTGTTTTTCGATTGTGATTATTATTAATTCGCTCATCATCGTAATACGAATCACCTTGATGATCCGTGGTTGATATTTCGTCAAATACCACGCCTGTTTTAGTACTAAAACTATGTTTAACACCACGATCCACGGTGATCATCTCTCCTGCTGATAAGGTACTGACTTCGCCTTTTAAATCAAGAACGAGCTCACCATTTAAAATATTAAACGTTTCTTCTTTTTTACCATGGAAATGCACCGGATGAGCTTGGCCAGGCAACATTACAATAATTTTTTTACAATATTCTCGATTAATAATTTCAATCAAGGTCGCACCTGTTTCAGCAAAGTTATCAATGCCATAATGATGTGAAATCTGACATTGAGCGCCATCAGCAATAGTCACTTTCGCTTCTCTTAATAAAGCACTGACGTCACGAAGAATTGATTGAACGGCAGGTCGAATATCAGAACTATTTAAACCAGCAAATAAAACGGCTTCATTTTTAGAAACAGTCTGATTGACAATATATTGACTGTATTTGGATAAGTCATTGGCTAATAATTGCCCTTCTTGGCTCGGGATAGCTAAGAAATAATCATCGGGTTGTAAAATCTCACCAGCAACTAAATCACGTTTCGCAAACACTCCTCGACGTAATGAGTTAAGTGTTGCTACTTCTTTCTCCGTTACTTCGACGCGTTTATCTTTCAAGCCAAGCAATTCAAAGGCTTCCTGAGCAGAAGCTAACCATGCTCTTACTTGATCGGGATTCGCAGAATAACCATTTAATTCACCAACACCCACATGCTTTTCAAATAACTGTGCACCAAGTGCTACTGCCATTTTCACCGCTTCCGTTTCAGCGGGTTCTTCATGCGTTGAATAACCAATTGGAATAGTTGGGAAAGCTTGTTTAAGCAGTGCTATTTGCCCCAACTGCAAACGTTCTCTTGGTGTTGGGTATTCACCCACGCAATGCATTACCGCTAATGATTTATTACGATGTTGGAAGAATTGCACTACTTTTTCGATTTCATCTAATGTTGCACCAGCAGTCGAAGCAACTAGCGGTAGAGATGACTGAGCAATACGTTCTAATAAAGGCCAATCAGTTAAAGAGCAAGAGGCTATTTTCAAGATTTGGAAACCATGTTGTTCAATCCATGACACCGATGCTTCATCAAATGGCGTACACATTGAAATAAAGCCTGCATCATCAATCGCCTGTTTCAACGAGAGCAGTTGTTGTTCATTCAATTCAGTATCACGAAAACGTTTTACATATTTAATATCGTCACGATCTTTATAATCGGGATGAATAAATGTATTCAGATTTCTATACTGCAATTTAAAGGCAAATTGAAAAGGAAAATCATCACAGACAGCCTTCATTTGCTTAATTACTTCCACACCATGCTCAACTGAGCCTTGATGATTATTTGCTAACTCAAGTACAAATAAATTGTTATACAAGTCGTTGTTTACTGTCATTGTGTTTTGCCAAAAAAGTGTATTAAAGATTCAATCATATAATCAACCATCTCAGTATTCAGGCCCGGAAAAACGCCAAGCCATAAGGTATGGTTCATTACTCTATCTGTGTTTTTTAACTCGCCTATCACTCGGTAATTCTGATCAGAAAAATAAGGCTGTTTAGTTAAATTACCACCAAACAATAAACGACTCGCTATTTTTCTCGATTCAAGAAATTGGATTAATTCATTACGATTACCTTGCTTTAATGTAATTGCAAAACCAAACCATGATGGATTTGAGTTCGACTCAGCCTTAGGCAAGATCAAGAACTCTGATAATGACGATAAGCCAGCTTGTAGACGTTCAAAATTTTCACGTCTCGCGTCAATAAAATCTGGTAATCGTTCCATTTGAGCAACGGCGACTGCTGCCTGCATATCAGTAATTTTAAGATTATAACCAATATGTGAATAAGTATATTTATGATCGTAACCGCACGGTAGTTCACCTAATTGATATCCAAAGCGTTTTTTACAGGTATTATCATGCCCAGGCTGACAAAAACAATCTCTCCCCCAATCTCTGAACGACTCAATTAATAACTTTAATTGGCCATTATTAGTAAATAAGGCTCCGCCTTCCCCCATAGTAATGTGATGGGCAGGATAAAAACTGAGCGTGGCAATGTCACCAAAAGTACCTACATGTCTTGGCTCATTAGCAGCAATAGTCTGACCACGTGTATCATTTAATTCTACTGTCGGTGTGTAGGTAGTGCCTAAGGCATCACAGCAATCTTCAATAATCCATAGCTTATTCTTTCTAGCAAAGTGAATCACTTCATCAAGGTTAATGGCATTACCTAGTGTGTGCGCCATCATAATAGCTTTTGTTTTAGGTGATAATGCTTGCTCTAATTGACTGACATCGACATTGTAAGAAGGAACTGAAATATCAATAAAAACGGGGACTAGGTCATTTTGCAGTATTGGATTGACAGTTGTCGGGAATCCGGCAGCCACCGTAATAACCTCATCACCTTTTCTCAATGCTCTTTCGCCTAGTTTAGGCGAAGTCAGGGCCGTTAATGCTAATAGGTTTGCTGATGAACCTGAGTTTGTCGTAAGTACATGCTTAACATTTAAATAAGTAGCCAGTTGTTGCTCAAACTGAGTATTAAATCGTCCAGTCGTTAACCAGCCGTCCAACGATGCATGAACTAAATGTTCCAGCTCGTTACCTTCGACAACCTTTCCTGAGACAGGAACACCTACTTGTCCTTCAATAAACGGGCGAGGTTTAAACTTTTCATCACTATAAAGAGCAACGGTTCTGATTACATTTTCTCTCAAGACACGCTCTAAAGCAGAATTTGTCAGCTTAGTTATTCGGTCATTAACATTTTTTTGATGGATTTTGTATTGCTTAGCTAGATTAAAATAAAGCGGTTTTTTAATACTATTATCACTAAAATCAGTCATCTCTAAAGTAAATTCAGTCGATTTATTGCTGGCTTCATATGAGAGCCAAATAAAATCCATTTCACCATCTTCATCTGCTTTAGCTAACACTAATGCTAATTGAGATTGTGGCTCAGATTGACCAAATCGAGTAACAATACATACATCACCTAAATCTAACTCATACGCCACTTTAATTACCTATTAATCAATTCTTCTGAGTAAGATTACAGTGTTCTTACTCAGTGTTGTCTATATTTATTTGTTAACGTAATCTGCAATTTGTTGTAAACACACTTGCTTCATATCTTGTTGCTCATTGAAACGATCAGTCCAAGCGATTATGTAGTCGAGTGCTTGCTCTATCTCCCAGCGAGGCTGCCAATCTAAATGCTTATGGGCCTTGCTACAGTCTAGTTTTAAAATACCAGCCTCATGTAACTGATCATCACCATCTAATTGCCAATTAAACTCAGACCAACGTTGTGCAAAGTAGTCAGCAATCCAACGCACCGGTTTTACGCTGTCATTTGATGGGCCAAAATTCCATGCTTGAGCATACTCTGAACCATCAGAAAATAACTTTTCAGCTAATAGCAAGTAACCATGTAAAGGATCCAGCACATGTTGCCATGGCCTAATAGCCTCTGGGTATCTTATTTTTAAGTCTTTCTGGCTATTATACGCAGACAAAATATCAGGGATTAACCTATCTTTAGCCCAATCACCACCGCCAATCACATTACCAGCACGAGCTGATGCAATGGCAGCACTATCTGGTTTAGAAAAAAAAGAACGGCGGTATGATTCAATTAATATTTCAGCACATGCTTTACTGCTGCTATAGGGGTCATGACCACCTAGGCGATCATTTTCACGATAAGGCCATTGCCATTCTTTATTGTCATAACATTTATCAGTCGTCACCATCACAGCTGCTTTAACTTGTTCGCAAGCACGAATCGCTTCAAGTACATTCATGGTTCCAAGAACATTCGTTTGATAGGTTTCAACGGGATCGTTATATGACTCTCGCACTAAAGCTTGTGCAGCCAAATGAAACACAATATCAGGCTGGTATTGTTGAACGGTCTCAATTAGAAAATCTAAGTCACAAATATCACCAATGACTGATGCCATGCCCAGCCCAACATTTGCTTGCTCGAATAAATTGGGTTCATTATCAGGCTCAAGAGCCACACCCAGTACATCAGCGCCTAATGATTGCAGCCAAATTGATAACCAGCTTCCTTTAAAGCCTGTATGGCCTGTAACAAGTACTTTTTTTCCTTGCCAAAACTCGGGGTTAATCACCAATTTTTCCACGGTGCATTTCCTGTTGCCCAGAGTCGCTCAAGATATTGTCTATCCCTTAAGGTATCCATTGGCTGCCAGAAACCATTATGCTTAAAAACCGACAGCTGCCCTTCATTTGCAAGAGTTTCTAGAGGATAATTTTCCCAGCTAGACTGATCATCTTCAATGTAATCTAATACTTTTGGGGACAATACAAAAAAACCACCACTGACCATTCCCTCAACACCCGATGGTTTTTCTTGGAAGGCTGATACCTTATCCCCATCAATATCTAGAGCGCCAAACTTAGCTTGTGGATGTGTAGCCGTCACTGTTGCTAATGTATTTTGCTTTTTATGGAAGGCGATACTTGCCGCAATATCAACATTTCCTACACCATCACCGTAGGTCATGCAAAAGCATTCCTCGTCTTTGATATAGTCAGCAACACGTTTTAAACGACCGCCAGTCATACTGTCTTCACCAGTATTAACCAAAGTCACTTTCCATGGTTCAGCATTATTTTCATGAACATGCATCTCATTATTTTGCATATCAAAGGTCACATCTGACATATGCAAAAAATAATTAGAGAAATATTCTTTAATTAAATAACCTTTATAGCCACAACAAATAATAAATTCATTCACGCCATAACTAGAGTACAGCTTCAGGATATGCCACAAAATAGGTTTACCACCGATCTCAATCATCGGCTTAGGTTTTACTATTGTTTCTTCACTAATTCGTGTTCCAAGGCCGCCCGCTAAGATAACTGCTTTCATACTATGACTCGTTATATAAGAATGCTATTTAGCTAAGAAGTGTGTCATAAATAGTTAAATAACGATAGCCCCTGTACCCGCGTGAATGTTTGCTGGGCGGCCTCCAGCCCGGTCATTTGCAACGATAATCTTGAAATAGCTTCTGCATAATCAAGGTCTCTTATTTCAGATAACATTTTCTCATTAGTGAATGATAATCCTTCATTAATATCTCGCTGGTAATCTATCGAATTTACTCGAGTACCTATCTTTGCTTGAGTATTCAAAACGTTGTCCATTGAGGCATCAATATTAGTCAAAAAATCACCATTATTAGGGCCATTATTGGGACCAACCTGATCAGCTTCTAATGCTTTTACAAACTGATCAATAGTATTAAACATAGTCTGAACAGAAGATGTGGTGGTAAGACTGAAGCTATCCGTCGCACTGGGTGTTCCTGTCAATGTGACACTCACGTTTGGTAGTGAAGGATCCAGCGTATTCAAGTCAATATTCAAACCTGCATCTGCAGCTGTATAAGGAATTGTTGTTGGACCGCCATTCACATCGTACCCCCCAGATGGAACAATAGCGGCATTATATGTAAAAGTAATCGCTGGATTAATTTCAGTTGTACTACTGTTTGAGATAGCTATATTACTATCCGCTGATCCTGCAACTTTGGTCGATTCTGTTGAGATATGACGAGCCTCAAAAATAGCATTACCAGGATCATTAGTTTCAATAGTGACACCAGCGCCAATTTTCATACTACGCTGACCTTCATCTCCTTGGTATGTCCCACTTATTGTTGCATATGGAGGTGTATTTGATTGAAACCCTGAAAATAAATAATCCCCATTTGCATCTTTCGAATTAGACAATAAAAATAATTGTTCATTTAGCTGATTCATCTCAGCGGCAATAGCCTTTCTTTGGTTAGGACCATTGGTATCTGATAATCCTTGTATGGCTAGCTCCCTAATTCGCTGTAGCATATCTGTCGCACTACTTAAAACACCTTCTTCAACGACCTGTTTATTTTCCGCTTTTGTTGCATTATCAAGGTATTGCTCAGTTAAACTAAATTCACGCTGTAAATTGAGCATTTCTACTGATGCGGCAGGATCATCTGATGGGCTTAAAATCTTCTTACCCGTAGAAACTTGTAACTGAGTTTGACTTAGCTCTGTCTGCTTATTAAGCATTGCTGTCAGGCCTTGATCAAATATTTGTGATGTTGAAATTCGCATGCTCAGCTCCTATTAAAATGCATTTATCAAGGCATTAAATACCGTATTAGAGACAGTAATAATTTGTGATGCAGCTTGATATGCTTGCTGATATTTAATTAAATCTGCAGCCTCTTCATCCATATTGACACCAGATACAGATTGATAACGGCTGTTCGTTTGGTCTAATAAGCCTTGCTGCGTTTGTTGGCCAACATCTGCTTGATGAGTTCGAGTCGCAACATTTGCCACTAAAATCCCATAAGAATCGCCAAATGACTCTGTTCCACCATTCAATACTTTACTTACTTGCAGTTCGGCTAAGGCGAGAGCATTGCGGTTATCACCCACTGACGTGAAACCACCAGCAGCACTATTGGTCATGGTAAAGCTATCCGTATTTCCAGGAACGCCTGACAAAGTAATAGTTAAAGGCGGCTTTGTTGCTCCAACAAAATCGGTATGAGGTGCACCCAATGCTGATAAATCTATTGTTTTACCGCTATCTGTGGCAGGGTCGTAACTAATAGTTGCAGTATCACCAGCATAATTCACCGTATAGGTTTTTGCTGTTGCATCATAAGTAAACGTTAACGGTGTATTTAAAGCCGTTAAAGGATCAAATCCGACAGCAGAACCATCGACACTATTAAGCGCTAAAGTCGCTGTACCTGTATTGCTTGCAGTTGTAGTCGTTGCAACTGCTGAAGCAACAGCAATATCTCTTGGGTCTATGATCGCTAATCTAATATTTCCTGCATCGGGCGTTGGCGTACCGGTAGGCTCAAAGAAGTTACCCCCAGCATTACCATCTAATGTAATACCCACTGAATGTTGCTCATTAATAGTCGTCACCATACCAGCAGCTAAAGAATCAATCTCTGCTCTAGCAGGGTCAATCACATCTTGTCGAACAGATAATAAACCACCTAGTTTTCCTCCCGTAATTTGAGAAGAAATGTTGACACTACCATTACCGTAACTGAGCTCTAAACGAGTGCTATCTGTTTGGTTAGGCACAGTACTTAGACCTGTATAACTCGTCCCAACAACTAATGCCTGCCCATTACCAATAAATACATTCTGAGCACCACTGCTTTCTTGAACTATTGTTACAGATACTAATGAAGAAAGTTGATTAATTAATTGGTCGCGTTGGTCTAATAAATCATTTGGACTTCCTGAGACACTACCTGATGCTTCAATAATGACTTGATTAAGTTCTGCAATCCCTTTTGACAATAAATTAACTTCATCCACTGTCGACTCAAGGTTTAAATTAACTTGTCGGTTATAAGCATCTAACTGTGTATCAAGTGTATTAAACCGCTTGGCTAATGTATCCGCTTCCGTCAACATAGCTTGTCGAGCAGAAATAGAAGTCGGATCATCAGCTAAAGATTGAACAGAATCAAAAAATCCTTGTAAGCCAGAGCTCAGTGAAAGTTCAGGCGAACCCAATAAATTATCCACCTGTTTTGCAAAGCTTGAAAAAGTTGCTAACTGTTGTTCTTGAGAAGTAAAGGTCCGGACTTGGTTAGACAAAAAAGAATCATATAGTCGCTTAACACTCTCTACTTCAACACCTGAACCAAAGTACTGTCCCCCAGCACCATTAGGTATACGTGTTGCTTGCTCAACTCTTTGACGGCTATACCCTTCTGTATTAACGTTTGCAATATTATGGCTAGTTGTAGACAACGCACCTTGCGATGTCGTTAACGCTGATGTACCTATACTTAACATGCTCATATTAAAGCCCTCTACCCGTCAATTTATCGACGATATTCATGAATGCTTCATCTGTTGCGAGAACTGTGCCACTGTGGAACTGTTCATAATTTTCTTAACCTTATCCGCGTAGGCTGGGTCAGTTGCATAACCTGCTTTATGAAGGCCCTCAATAAATGCTTCTGGCGTATCGGTTTGTTTCAAAGCGTCTTGGTAACGAGGTTGTGTTTGTAAAAAATCGACATAGTCATTAAAGCTATCTTGATAGGATTCATAAGATCTGAATTTAGCTTGTTCTCTCACAGCAATGCCATCACGGTATTCAATCGTACCTGTTGCGGCAGCCTCTCCTTGCCAGCTTTTATCAGCTTTTATGTTAAATAGGTTATTACTTGATTGACCATCAGCACGATTAATAATGTGCTTGCCCCAACCTGTCTCTAAGGCTGCTTGAGCTAAAATAACATCTGCTGACACACCCAATTTATCGGCTGCTTTTTGAGCTATGGGTAAGAGCTGTTGTACAAAACTTTTAGGTGAGTCAAAGCTGAGTTCGTTAGGCTCACTGACTTGTGAAGCAGACTGTATTGGCGCCTCACTCATTACTTGTTGTAATAACGCAGGTCTGAATTTTATCGTATCAATATTGCCAGCTGAATCAGCACTATAACTCTTGGGTTGATTCTCAGGCTGCCCACCCAATTGACGAATAATGGCACTTTGTAAGCCTAAGCCACCTTTTGTTGATAAATCCATAGCCAATTGTTGATCAGACATATCTCGGTACATATCACTTTGAGAGCTATCTAATATGCCTTTAGCTAAACTTGCTTGACGCATGCTTTTCAACATCATCCCTGTAAAGAGAGATTCAAACTGAGCTGCAACTTGCTTGATGGTTTCTTGATCTTTCTTATCAACAGTTGCTGATCGCCTAAGTTCTGCAAGCCCTTTGAAATCAACCGATGTTTGGGCAATGCCCGTATTAAGCGCCATAACTAAATAATGACCAATTCAGCCCTTAAAGCACCTGCTTGTTTCATTGCTTCAAGGATAGCGACTAGATCACCTGGTGCAGCACCAACACTGTTCACAGCATTCACTAAGTCATTAAGAGAAATACCTTCATTAACAACAAACATTCGGGCATTTTCTTCATTTACTTCTATATCAAAGTTAGGAGAAACAACCGTTTCACCATCACTCAATGCATTTGGCTGACTTACTTCTGCATTCGCCGATATTGTCACAGATAAATTACCATGAGCAACTGCTACCGAGCGGATTCGAACGTATTTACCAATAACAATTGTACCCGTTCTCGAGTTAACCACCACTTTGGCACTTGCTTCTCCAGGGTTGAGGTTTAAATTTTCAACCAAAGATAAGAATGGCACTCGTTGGCTGGGATCACGAGGGGCATTCACTTTAATAGATGATGCATCTATAGAACGGGCTGTTCCCTTGCCTATAGTATGATTTATTGCATCCGTTAAACGGCTTGCAGTAGTAAAATCTGGCTCATGAAGGTTCAAAATAATTGAATCTCCCACATTGAACGCATTCTTAACTGTTCTTTCTACTGTTGCACCACCTGGGATACGCCCAGCACTTGGGATATTTACCGAGACTCTAGAGCCATCACCAGCCTCAGCACCAAAACCACTGACAACCAGATTTCCTTGTGCCATTGCATAGATTTGACCATCAGCACCTTTCAAAGGCGTCATAATTAAACTACCGCCACGCAAACTTTTTGCATCACCTACTGATGAGACAGTAACGTCCATTTTCTGACCAGGCTTTGCAAATGGCGTTAAATTAGCGTGAACGACCACTGCTGCGACATTCTTACTCTTTGGATCAATTCCAGGAGCAAGCTTAACGCCCATTTCACGCAGCATGCTACGTAAACTTTGACCCGTGAATTTAGTTTTATCCCCTGTCCCATCTAGACCGATTACTAAACCATACCCAACTAACTGGTTATCTCGAACGCCAGCAATTGATGCTAAATCTTTAATCCTATCGGCATAACTAAAGCCTGAAAAAGTTAGCAGTAAGAATGTGATAATCATTGATTTTATATTCATAACCCTACTCCTCTAGAATGGCATTAGAGCACTGATAAAGAACTTACCTAACCACCCCATCACATTGGCATCATTAGTCGGACCATCACCAACATAAGACATATGAACATCTGCAATACGTTTTGATGAAATCGCATTATCAGCATCAATATCTCGCGGACTAATGATTCCTCCAATACGGAGATACTCATTGCCCTGATTAATCGTGACAACTTTCTCACCACGAATCACCAAATTACCATTAGGCAATACCTCAACTACTGACACAGTAATATCACCTGTTAATTTATTACTCTGATCACTATCACCTGAACCATCAAATTCATGCTCACTCGATAAGGCTATCTCACCATTATTATCAGTCTTATTATCTAAAGGTAAAAAGCTAGGAGCATCAAATTGCAAACCAGCACCTAAAATAGTCGGCGTAGTGACCGAGTTACTATTTGATTTAGACACTGTCGTGGCAGACTCTTTTTCAGCCGTAGTCTTTTCTTCAAGGTTTACTGTCAAAATATCGCCAACTCGACGAGCACGATAATCTTCAAAATAAGACACATTATTACTGACATTAAAAATTGCACCATCTGCTCTCGGTGCTTCTGGCAAGGCAACAGGTCTAACTGCAGCATACTGAGGATCACGCTTAGCTACTGTTGATGTACACGCAGTAATAAGGACGACACTCAATAGCGTCAAAAATTTGGTTAATTTGTTCATGATATTCTCCAAATACCGATTGTTATTTGGACTGATGCAGTGTTTATGCCATCTTAGAAAACATTCAGAGGAAACAACAGAAGAGAGGTATATAGCCCTCAAATAAAGAGGGCTGAAAACATTAATTAAAGGTTTTGAGTGGCATATTGGAGCATTTGGTCTGCTGTCGAGATTGCCTTTGAATTCATCTCATATGCTCGTTGAGTTTCAATCATATTTATTAATTCAGTGACCGTATTTACGTTCGAAGTTTCTAGTGATCCACCAATCGTTGTACCTAAGCCCGTTAAACCTGGTGTACCTGTTGTAGCAGTACCACTAGCACCACTTTCTTTAAACAGATTTTCACCGATAGCTTGCAAGCCAGTTGGATTAACAAAATCAGCTAGTTGAATGTTACCTACTATAGTTGGTGAAGTCTGACCTGATTGCAATACACTCACAGCACCATCACTACCCACCGTTACACTAAGAGCATCATCTGGAATAGTAATTGATGGCTCTAAAGGGTAACCATTTGACATGACCATTTGACCTGTCGAATCGACCTGAAACGTACCATCACGTGTGTATGAAATAGCACCATCTGGCATTAATACTTGGAAAAAACCTCGGCCGTTAATCGCTATATCAAGAGCATTTCCTGTCTGTTGAATATTACCTTGCGTATGTATTTTTTCAGTGGCAACAGTTCGAACACCTGTACCGATCATCAAACCTGAAGGCAATTGCGTATTCGCTGAAGACTGAGCTCCCGGTTGACGAATCGTTTGATAAAGTAAATCTTCAAATACCGCGCGATCTTGTTTAAAACCAGTGGTATTAACGTTCGCTAGGTTGTTTGAGATGACTGACATCCGCGTTTGTTGGGCATCGAGTCCTGTTTTGGCAATCCATAATGCTTGATTCATGGTATACCTCCTACATTATATTGACGCGTTATTGCGTGTTAGTTATTCATTTGCAACAACCGTGCCGATGCAGCACTATTCTCATCAGCTGTCTTCATCATTTTGACTTGCATTTCATATTGCCGCTGCAACTCAATCATATTAACTAATGCACCTACAGCATTCACATTACTACTTTCTAAAGTCCCGGAGGCTACGGTTATGGTTGCATCTATAGGCGCATTTGTACCATCTTGCAAACGCATTAAACCATCGGCATCCTTAAATAGGTTGTTTAGCTCCGGTTTAACTAATTTAATTCGATCGAGCACTGTTAATTCATTCGGGCCTGCCCCTACAGCACGAATAGTAACGGTGCCATCAGCACCAATTTCAATTTTCTCTGCGGGAGGAACTGCAATAGGACCACCTTCGCCCATTACAGCTAAACCTGTTCCTGTTACAAGTTGCCCTGTGGCAGTAATTTGTAAGTCACCTGCTCGTGTATATCCCTCACGGCCGTCTTTACCTTGAACGGCCATAAAACCTTCGCCCTGAATTGAAATATCAAGCTCTCGGCCTGTTGATTGAACCGAACCTTGTTGATAATCAGTTTGAGGACGTTCACTCATCGAATAAACACGTGTAGGAAGACCTTCACCAAATACAGGCTGACTACGGAACTGCTCAAAATCTGCTCTAAAACCCGTTGTATTCACATTGGCTAAGTTATTACTATTAGCAGCCTGTGACAGCATAGTTTGTTGCGCTGCATTCATTGAAATATAAAGCATGCGATCCATAGTAAGGTCCTCCTAATTCCAATTACGTTTAACGAATATTGATAATCGTTTGAGTAATAGCATTATTCGTTTCAATTGCTTTTGAGTTAGCCTGGAAATTACGTTGTGCGGTAATAAGTCCAACCAATTCTTTCGTTAAATCCACGTTAGATGTTTCTAAGGCACCTGACTGAATCTGACCAAAGTTACCTGTACCCGCTTCGCCCGCAATAACAGGACCTGAGTCGGTAGTTTCTTTCCACGCTGTATTCCCTAGCTTGTTAAGTGCTTGAGGGTTAGCAAATCGGGCTAAGGCAATTTTACCAATAGGAACCGCTTGACCATTACTATAAGTTGCTCGAACAAGTCCGTCTTCACTTACTTCAACCCCCGTTAAACGCCCGGTAGCAAAACCATTCACCGTCAAAGACCCTACACTAAATCCACCTGAGTTCTGAGTAGACCCGGCTAAATCTAGAACAATAGTTTGATCTGCTGCACCACTTTTTAACTCAGTTCCCCCCGCTAAAGTTAACGATGTTTGTGAAGGCGTCACTAATGTTCCATCAGGATTGAAATTAATAACTGTTGATGCAGCACCACCCAATTTAACTAATTGATCGGGCGCAACCCCTACAGGAGCAGGTGTCGATGGCTGCTTAATATCACTGGAGGAAATATACACATCCATTTTCCATTGATTATCAGTATTAACAGGCGTCGTCACTGTCGAATCAATCTTCTGATAATAAGTCGTAACGATATGTTCATTACCTAATGAATCAAATACAGTAGCCGATGTAGAATTAGTAAACGTCGTTGGATCAAACGGGTCTATTGCTACCGCACCACCAACACCCAGTGCTGTCGCATTAGATGGTAAGTTAGTCGACATCGTTAACTGCGTCGTTGCTTCTGGAGCTCCTTGTGATGCAGGGAGCTGTAAAGGTTGAGCAGCCGTCATACTGGTTGCGGTAATAGCACCTGTATTAGCGTCAACAGGAAATGTACGTAAGAAGTTACCTTGGCTATTTACAATATAGCCATCTTTATTCACGCCAAAAGCACCTGCCCGAGTATAAATAACCTCACCACTATCGAGTGTCGGTGCCATAGCAAAGAAGCCTTCACCACTTAACGCTAAATCCAAGCCATTATCTGTAAACTCAAGGTTGCCTTGATTAAACTGCTGAGCCACGTTATTCAGAACAACACCACTACCAATAGCAGTTTTGCTCGATGTACCAAAAGCTGAGACCGCAAATACGTCACCAAATTCAGCTCTGGACTCTTTAAAACCAGTCGTGTTTACGTTGGCAATATTATTTGATTTCACATTTAGATCGGCAGTTGCCGCATTCAATCCACTTAGTGCTGTACTAAAAGACATATCTCAGTCCCCCTTATGTAATTTCTACTGCTTCACTGAATGGTACTGAACCAATACCACCCAAATTCATAATTAACCCTTGGCTTCCGCCACCAACAAGGACACTTTCCACCTTCGCCACGACTCCCGTCGCAAAGGCGGTATTATCACCATCAATAGTGCCACTCGCCTTAAATTGATAAACACCTGGAGTAAGCGCTTCTCCATTCTCATCAAAACCATCCCAAGTGAAATCGGTATAGCCATCAGCAGCACCTATAGCAATGGTCCTAACTTGTACGCCTGCTTCGTTATAAATATCCACTTTCAAGTCAGTGACAGGTTCAGCGACATTAATTTGACCTTTCAACCCCTCTTCAGCAGTCAGCGTACCAATTGAGGATGGAACCAATACCGAACGCCCTACCAAAGAAGAGCCTTGCAAAGCCTGATCTGATTGCATAGAAGTAGTGAAACCATCAAATGATTTTTGTAAATCACCGATTCCACTGACCGTACCGAAAGCGGCTATTTGACCCAAGAAATCACCACTTTCCATTGGTTTGAGTGGATCCTGATTTTTAAGTTGAGATGTCATTAGCGACATAAAATCTTCCATCGCTAATGAACCTGGATCTTTTTCTTCTTCTGTAGAAGTTGCCCCTTTATTTAAAAAGGCGTATGCACCACTTGTATCTATTCCGCTAATTGCCATTATTTATCTCCCTATTGGCCTAATTGCAATGTACGAAGCAATAATTGCTTAGATGTATTCGCTATTTCGACATTATTTTGATAAGAGCGAGAAGCTGACATCATATTGGCCATTTCTGAAATAGAATCAACATTTGAATGAAATACATACCCGTCTTCATTAGCCATCGGATGACTAGGGTTATATTCTTGACGCACCGGCGCCTGACTTTCAACAATACCTTGGACCTGTACGCTGCCTTTCTTATAACCTTGCTGCGCATCATCAAGAACAGCAGAAAATACAGGACTACGAGTGCGATACACCTGATCAACACTACTACTAACACTATCTGCATTAGCTAAATTACTTGCAGTCGTATTCAGTCTTAATGACTGAGCACTCATCCCACTACCAGCAATATCGAATACATTAAATAAAGACATGAGCGATTACTCCCCTTTTATAGCCGTCAACAGGCTCTTAAATTTTCCACCTAGAAAATTTAGACTCGCCTGATATTGAACAGAGTTCTGCATAAACTGTGCCTGTTCAATTTGTTCATCGACAGTATTACCATCAAGAGAATCTTGCATAGCAGTGCGAAACTGTACTGTAGGTGAAGAAAACTGTCCGCCAGATAGTTGAATATGATTGGTGTGGGAGGTTTGTAGGCCTGATACTTGATTACTTGCAGCCATTTTCATGGCGTCTTTAAAATCAATATCACGAGCTTTATAATTCGGGGTATCGGTATTTGCTAAATTTGATGCCAATAGCTCAGCTCGTTGCGAGCGTATTCTCAATGCATCAGCATGAATTCCGAGGGCTGAATCAAAGTTTATCGACATAATTTTCTCCAACTTTAATATTTCTTGTAAAAGTTAGAGCATTAAATATGCCACAAAATATAAACACATAAAAATCAACAAGATAGACTGAGCATGTATTTTATGTCAAAAATCCAACGGCAGGAACTTGCCGATTCCGTTCATATTAAACTCAGTTCATATTTTATGCCAATACACAAAAAAAGCCGATATCAATTACTTGATATCGGCTTTTCATTTTCAGTGTAATGCTTATTGCTTCAAATAAACATTTATCTTAAATAATTAAGAATAGGTTTCACTTAGCTTATTTAAGAATAACAAAGTCAACACGACGGTTTGCAGCACGACCCGCAGCAGTGTCATTGTTAGCAACTGGGTTCATCTCACCCATTCCAATCGCTGTTAACTTAGCGCTATCAACGCCTTGAGAAACTAAATAGTCAACTACTGACTGTGCGCGTTTTAAAGATAATGCTTGATTGTATTGCTCAGAACCAAGGCTGTCTGTATGACCTTCAACGCTAACAGCAACAGCACCACCTAGATTGTTCACTGCATCAATTCCTGAAGTAAGAATTTCTTTTGCATTATCAGTCAATGTAGCACTATTTAGTTCGAAGTTAACACCTGTCATTGAGAACACTGTCTCACCAGGAATTGGACAACCAACTTGATCAACAATTGTACCTAGTGGTGTTGCAGGACATTGGTCTTCAAAATCAGCAACAGCATCTTTATCACTATCTAAAGGACAACCAACAAAATCAACTTTTACACCAGCTGGTGTATCAGCACACATATCAACACCATCAACTACACCATCAGAATCTGAATCAA
>NODE-291-length-18213-cov-4.45049_pt1 | contig 18213 bp, 18 predicted proteins | sample MGYA00139097_ERZ477577 | MGnify/ENA metagenome assembly ERZ477577
ATGCGGAGCGCGTTGCAGCTTCGCGGACTACTTTACTTGCCTGCCTTTTCGTGCCGACAAACATTACATTGCCGCCATTTGAAGCAATTTTTCCGAGGAAGTTACAGGCATCGTCAAATAAGGGAAGAGTTTTTTCCAGATTGATGATGTGTATCTGGTTACGCTCACCAAAGATATAGGGGCGCATTTTAGGGTACCAGAAACGTGTACGGTGGCCGAAATGAACACCAGCTTCCAGCATATCGCGAAGCGAAATCTTAGACATCTATATTATCTCCGTTCGGGTTACATTCACATGAGTAATAGCACCAGTCTGGCAGTCGACGATATGTCGGCCAAACACCCGGGCACCGTTATTAATCTCATGATCGTTTTATGTTGTGTCATTTCTGACGATGTATTCTTTGATTCAGGAAAACCCTACAACAATGGCAGCACCTGAAAAAGAGGGCGCTTTATATCACATACAGAGATAACACACAATAAAACACAATTCAGTTTCGTTTTTCAGCTCCAGTAATCTTTTCGATCACAATACTAAAAAACTGAGAACATAGAAGCGAAAAGTTCATTTACCCCACAAATTTCATCCGGTATATCATCATCAGAGACCGAGTACGGTTATAATGCCGGGCTTTTAGAGAACTATTACGAGTTGATTAAATGAGTATTTCTATCAAGACAGCAGACGAAATAAAAAAAATGCGGGTTGCCGGCCGCCTTGCGGCCCAGGTTCTGGAAATGATTGCCCCTCATGTCAATGCAGGAATCACAACTAATGAACTCGATGCAATATGCCATAAATATATTGTCGAGGATCTTGATGCCATCCCTGCCCCGCTCAACTATCACGGCTTCCCTAAATCAATCTGCACCTCACTGAATTACCAGGTCTGTCATGGTATTCCGGGTGATCGAGTACTGAAAAAAGGTGATATTATAAATATCGATATCACGGTAATCAAAGACGGCTATCACGGTGACACAAGCCAGATGTTCACAGTCGGTAAGCCGTCAACAATTGCTGAGCGATTGATTCAAAACAGCCGTGAATGCATGCTAAAAGGCATTGAACTCGTTAGACCGGGTGCACGGCTGGGTGATATCGGCCATGCCATCCAGACACATGCTGAAAAAAATCGATTTTCCGTCGTCCGGGAATATTGCGGCCACGGCATCGGCAGCCAGTTCCACGAAGAACCGCAGGTTTTGCATTACGGCGAACCTGGAACTGGAGTGACTCTGCTGGAAGGCATGACATTCACTATAGAGCCGATGATCAATGCCGGAAAAAAAGAAGTAAAACTGCTGCAGGATAACTGGACAGTAGTGACACGCGACCACAAACTGTCAGCACAGTGGGAGCATACGATCCTGGTCACTGCAGACGGTCATGAAATACTCACTTTACGCGAAGGCGAAGAGGTCTAAGGGTAGCCCTGACATGAAAAAAAAACCCGTCAGGCTAACACGCAAGGACTTCCCTGCCGCCAAAAGATTTTCAAATATACTCAGTGACCACCCGAATCCACGAAAAGAAGTAAAACAGATACTGCTGGATGCACGGAAAATTCTTCACCGAGCGCAATCTGATGGAGCCTCCAGCACCAATATTATAAGTCTCTGGACCTGGTTTACGGACCAGCTGCTGATCAGCATCTGGCATTCGGTCAACAAACCCGAGAAGGCATCTGACTGTTGCAGTCTGGTGGCTGTTGGAGGATATGGTCGCTCTGAGCTGCACCCCTCTTCTGATATTGATCTGATGATACTGGTCAGTGAAGATATGCGTGGCGCCTTCGCTGAATCAGGCGAGGAGTTTTTGCATACATTGTGGGATATCGGTCTGGATATTGGTCATAGCGTAAGAACTGTCAGCGAATGTGCCGAAGCGGCAACAGACCTGACTGTAGTGACGACTTTGATGGAAGCGCGGTTGCTAACTGGCTCTGTAGAACTCTTTCAGCAAATGCAGGATGCGATAGCTACAGATAAAATCTGGCCTGCCGATGAATATTTCCACGCCAAGCACAAGGAACAGCGTGAACGATATGTTCGTTTTGGCGATACGGCATATAAACTGGAACCCAATATAAAAGAGAGCCCTGGCGGCCTGCGTGACCTGCATATGATTACCTGGGTCACCATGCGTTACTTCAATGCCTCCTCTTTGCAAGGACTGGTTGATCACGAGTTTCTCACCAAAGATGAATATCAGTCTCTGATCCGCTGCCGGAACTTTCTCTGGCGTCTGCGCAATGGCCTGCATTTCCTGACCGGTCGCAGGGAAGATCGTCTATTATTCGAACACCAACGAGAACTGGCAGCTGAATTTGGCTATTCTGACAAGCCAGGAAGCCTGGCAGTGGAGCAGCTGATGAAAAGGTACTACCGCACAGTCAAGGAGCTGGGGCTGCTAAACGACATTCTGCTGCAGCATTTTGATGAAGCCTTCCTTGATCAGCAGGACAATACAACCATTAAAATAAACCGTCGTTTTAATGCCATAAATGGCTACGTTGACGTCGTTGATAATGATGTTTTTAATCGCCAGCCATTTGCCCTGCTTGAGGTATTCTACGTTCTGCAGGAAAGACCTGAACTGAAGGGTATCAGGGCTAACACAATCCGCCTGATACATAACTCTTTATCTCTGATCAACCGCGAGTTCCGCCAGGACATTGCCTGCCGAAGTCTGTTTATCGCTATATTTCGCCACGGTACAGGTCTCACGCACAATATGCGAAAAATGAATAATTATGGGGTCCTGGGTGCCTATTTCCCGGCCTTTGGACGTATCGTCGGGCTGATGCAACATGATTTATTTCATATCTACACAGTGGATGTACACAGTCTTTTTGTCCTGCGCAACCTGCGCAGGCTGACAATCGAAGAATTCCGAGATGAATATCCGCTCGCAACCAAGCTGATAAATTCACTTTTCAAGCCGGAAAGACTGTATCTCGCTGCCCTGCTACATGATATCGCCAAAGGCCGTGGTGGCAATCATTCTGAAAAAGGCGAGAAGATAAGTATCCAGTTTTGCCGTCAGCATGACCTCAGTGAATTCGATACAAAACTTGTTGCCTGGCTGGTTCGAAACCACCTGATCATGTCATGGACAGCTCAGAAAATGGACATTTCAGATCCCGCTGTAATCAAAGAGTTCGCTGAGAAAGTAGGCAACCAGGAGCGCCTGGAAAACATTTACCTGTTGACCATGGCCGACATGCGAGGCACCAGCCCAAATGTCTGGAATGACTGGAAAAACAAGCTATTACAGCAACTCTACCATGCGACGTCGAGACATCTCAGGCGCGATAGCACGGACAGTGTCTACAACGCTGAGCGGCTTGAAAGCCTGCGACAGGAATTATTCAGCACTCTTGTTCCAGAGCAATTTTCAGCAGAGACTTTTGAACAATACTGGTCGATATTTGATAGCGACTATTTTCTAAGATATAAAATTGATGTTCTGCAATGGCACATGAAAACACTGGCCAATGTTAGCGCACTTGATCTGCCAGTCGTCTCGGTACGCTATGCCGAGAATTCAGGCAGCACAGAGATACTGGTATTCACCCCTGATCTGACAAACCTGCTTGTGATGACAACGGCCGGCTTCGATTGCCTGCACCTGAATATTGTCGATGCGCGCCTGCACACCACACGAATGGGCTTTGCTCTGCATAATTACCTGGTGCTTGATCAAAATGATCATGCTGTCAGCGAGCCCGCAAAGCTTAAAGAAATAGAAGAGGCTTTAACAGCGCAATTAAAGGATCCGCGGAAAGGTCGCGACCCCCTGAAAGCCCATATCCCACGCGCATTAAAGCAGTTCCCTATTCAAACTGAAGTCAATTTCTCGGAAACACTGCAGGGCCAGCAGACTATAATTGAAGTGATCGCTCAGGACAGGCCCGGACTGCTGTATCAGATTGCAGAAGTTTTCGATAAACATGACATCAAGCTGCATAATGCCAAGGTGGCAACTTTTGGTGCCCGAATTGAAGATATATTTATCGTTACCAATCTTGCCAACAAGCCCATCACAGACAGCGAGATAAAAAATGATATCAAGCAAAATATAATAGACAGGCTGAATTCTTCCCAGAACACCAGCAGTGAACTCACATTTTAATAGCAAATCACGCATTGAAAAACTCTAAAATAGACAGTGCGTTATGAAGAAAAACAGGCAAAATACTTCGGATAAATGAACTCCCGACTTGAAAAACTGCAGGAATACCCGTTTCAAAGACTGAATCAGCTGTTAGCAGGAATAGAGCCTCCAACTGGAAAAGAGCGCATCATGCTGTCTCTGGGTGAACCCAAACATGAACCGCCTTCGTTTATCCATGATATCCTGGCTACTGGCGGTAATTTACTCTCCGGCTATCCGCTTACCCGTGGTGAAGAAAACCTGAGAGAGTCAATTTGCCTGTGGCTGAGTCGCCGTTTTAGCATCAGCCAGGACCTTCTCGATCCTGCACGGCATGTACTACCGGTAAGCGGAAGCCGTGAAGCCATTTTTTCATTTATACAGGCAGCTGTTGACCGCACTAGTCATGCCTCGGCACGCGTTGTAATGCCTAACCCCTTTTACCAGATCTACGAAGGGGCAACCATCATGGCAGGGGCTACACCCTATTACCTTAATAACACCGAGACAAACAACTGGCTGCCGCAACTGGACAAGGTGCCGGAATCAGTCTGGCAGGACACCCAGCTGCTGATCCTCTGCTCACCGGACAATCCAACCGGTAGTGTCATTCCCATTGACATATATAGAGAGGTGCTTGAGCTTGCTGATCGCTATAACTTCATCGTCGCAGCCGATGAATGTTACAGTGAACTCTACAGGGATGAGAACAAGCCGCCTGCAGGCCTGCTGCAAGTCGCTGCTGCAGAAGGCCGAACTGGCTTCGAACGTTGCATTGTTTTTCATAGCCTGTCGAAACGTTCCAATTTACCCGGTTTACGCTCAGGTTTTGTCGCTGGCGACAGTAATATTATTAATGCCTATTTTAAATACCGCACCTATCATGGATGCGTCCCAAACCGCCTGACCCAGGCTATTTCAGTCGTCGCCTGGGATGATGATGAGCATGTCATTCGAAATCGGGCTGTCTATCGTGATAAATTCAACACTGTGATCGGTGTATTAGACCCGGTCATGAAATTGAATAACCCACCTGCCGGTTTCTACCTGTGGCCCGAAACGCCAATTAATGAGGAAGAGTTCAGCCGCAGCCTGTTTCTAAATGAAAACGTCATGACACTGCCCGGAACATACCTCGCACGTGACACGGTGAGTGGAAATCCCGGGAAAAACCGCGTACGCATAGCGCTGGTGGCCGAACTGGATGAATGTATCGAATCAGCCGAACGAATTCGAGAATTTATAACTGAAAAAATGTAAGAATATTGGATGATAAAGATTCTATCCCTATAGCGGATAACTGAAACGAGAAAACTGAATTTACTTTTTGAGGAAAACCTGATGCAAGACCTGAAGAACCAGATCGAAGAAGCCTTTGAGCAACGTGCAGATATCACACCACGCACTGCGGCAAGCCATGTTAAGGATGCTGTATACAGTGCCATAGAAATGCTCGATACCGGTGAAGCACGAGTCGCTGAGAAAAAGGATGGTGACTGGATTGTCAACGAATGGCTGAAAAAAGCGGTACTGCTATATTTCCGCATCGAAGATAACAGTTTTATCAAGGGTGGTTTCACAAATTATTTCGATAAAATTCCATCTAAATTCAGCGATAACAATTCGCGCGATTTCCGACAGGGTGGCTATCGTGTGGTACCACCTGCTACTGCTCGTCGCGGTTCGTATATTGCACCTAATGTCGTTCTGATGCCGAGCTATGTGAATATCGGTGCTTACGTAGATGAAGGAACCATGGTAGACACCTGGGCAACAGTGGGGTCCTGCGCACAGATAGGCAAAAACGTTCACCTCAGCGGTGGCGTCGGGATTGGTGGTGTCCTCGAACCTCTGCAGGCAGCGCCAACCATTATTGAAGATAATTGCTTCATTGGTGCCCGCTCTGAAGTAGTAGAAGGCGTGATAGTAGAAGAAGGCGCTGTACTGGCTATGGGTGTCTTCATCAGTCAAAGTACTAAAATATATAATCGTGAAACAGGTGAGTACAGTTACGGAAGGGTTCCCCCATACTCGGTAGTTGTACCAGGTTCTTTACCATCAAAAGATGGTAGTTATAACCTCAATTGCGCTATTATCGTAAAACAGGTTGACGAAAAAACCCGTAGCAAGGTGGGTATCAATGAATTGCTTCGTGAAGCCTGAATTTACAAGAAAAAACCATAAACTAAAGATAATAGAAAATCATGGCCACTCCTATCATCCTGGCGGGGATAAAAAACTGCGACAGCGTGCGTTCTGCCCAGAAATGGCTGGAACAGAATGGTCATGACTACAGTTTCCTGGATCTCAGGTCTGATCAGTTTGTACGCCACACTCTCGGTACCTGGCTGGAAAAAGTAGACTGGACAAGCCTGCTAAATAAACGCAGCTCAACTTGGCGCGGACTGGACGATAAAGACCGCGACGATCTTGATGAAGCACGTGCCATGACATTAATGATGAAACACCCGGCTTTAATCAAGCGCCCTGTTCTGCAAATCGGCGATGTAATAGAAGTCGGTTTTAGCGCAGAGCGCTACAGTGAACTGCTCAAGACCTGATGAATGATAGAAGAATCGCTTGAAGACACCCTGGGATTAAGCTGTGAGCTGATCAGTCGCCCGTCAGTCACACCTGACGATAAAGGGTGTCAGAGACTAATTGCTGAGCGATTAGAATTTATCGGCTTCAAAAGTCATCATCTGCGTTTTGAGGATGTTGATAATCTGTGGACCTCGCATGGATCCGGTGCACCACTGTTTGTATTCGCCGGCCATACGGATGTTGTTCCCACAGGGCCGGAAGCTAGCTGGACATCTCCGCCATTTATACCAACACAGCGAGACGGCAAATTGTTCGGTCGTGGCAGTGCTGATATGAAAACCTCGATCGCTGCCTTTGTAACATCGGTTGAGCAATTTGTCCTACAGAACCCGGAGCACCATGGAACTATTGCCCTTCTGATCACCTCCGACGAAGAAGGACCATCAGTCAATGGTACGATAAAAGTTATGCAGTGGTTGCAGCAACAGTCAATCGAGATTGATTATTGCATCGTTGGCGAGCCATCATCAGTAAACACTCTTGGCGATACCGTAAAAATAGGACGACGCGGGTCACTGAATGGATACATGACCATACATGGGAAACAGGGACATGTCGCCTATCCTCACCTGGCAGACAACCCGTTCCACCGAGCCCTGCCCGCTTTTAATGAACTGGTAAACATTGAATGGGACCAGGGCAATGAATTTTTTCCGCCCACCAGTTTCCAGATTTCCAATGTCGCATCGGGTACCGGCGCTGAAAATGTCATACCCGGGGACGTAAAAATAACGTTCAATTTTCGATTTTCTTCAGAATTAAACGAGGAACAGATTAAGCAGCGGGTCATTGCGATATTTGAAAAGCACGGATTAAATTACACCATTGACTGGCGACTGTCAGGTAATCCCTTTCTAACAGAAAAAGGTGAACTGGTTAATGCCGTCAGTAATGCATGCCTGGATGTTCTGGGAATAAACACAGAGCTTTCAACCTCTGGCGGCACATCTGATGGACGATTTATTGCCCCGACAGGCGCTGAAGTCGTTGAGCTCGGCCCATGCAATTCCAGTATTCATCAGATAGATGAACATGTTATGCTGACAGACCCTGAACGACTGTCAAAAACATACCAGAACATACTAGAACAATTAATGACCACACCCGGAAAAACATGAACCAGGCTATCCCCGGTCGCCCCAAAAACGTACGAATCAGGATCGCCGGAATCACTGATACTGGACTACGTCGCGATAACAACGAAGACAATATTCTTGTTGATAATCATCATTGCCTGGCCATCGTCGCTGACGGTATGGGAGGACACAACGCAGGTGAAGTTGCCAGTCAGATTGCTATTGATGTCACCAGCCAGTTTCTCATTGCCGGCATTCACATTGAAGCTAAATCTGAAGATGCTTTCGCAACAGCCGGACCACTGAAAGTATTGATGGACAAATCAATTCAACAGGCAAACCGAAAAATTGTCGAAGCATCAGGGGATGATGATAAGAAAAGCGGCATGGGCACAACCATTGCCTGCCTGCTGTTCTGTGGCAGCTGGTTTGTAGTTGGAAATATCGGAGATTCTCGTTGTTACCGTTTTCGTGATGGCAAGATAAGCCAGCTATCAGTAGACCATAGCTGGATACAGGGAATGGTCAAACAGGGAGCAATCAAGCAAGAAGATGCTAAACATCATCCGCAAAGAGCGCTTCTGCTTCAGGCGCTGGGTAATCGTGAAGTTGAACCCTCTTTTACATCTGGCTGCCCGCAGCCTGGCGATGTTTTTGTGGTCTGCTCCGATGGCCTCACAGAAGTAGTCAGTAACAATACAATTGGCTTTGTACTCAGTCAGGATGGCAGTCCTCAGAAAACGGCAGAAAAACTCGTTGAGCTGGCAAATGAAAATGGCGGACCAGACAATATTTCTGTCATAGTCGCCAAAGTTTTACCTCCCAAGTCATCTCACTCAGCTAAGAAGGAGAGTGACACTGATGCTAAAAGCGATTATTTGTTATACTGATTTGAAATGAAAATCTCATTTCATGGAGCAGATAAAAACGTCACCGGCTCATGCCATCTCGTTGAATGTGCCGGCAAGCGCGTACTGATTGACTGCGGCCTGTATCAAGGTCAGAAGGAAATCACCGCAGAAAATACCGGAGACTTCGGCTTCGACCCTGCAAATATCGATTTTCTAGTCCTAACCCATGCCCATCTTGACCACTGCGGCCGTATACCCCTGCTGGTTAAACGCGGATTTCAGGGTGAGATCATCACAACCTCGGCTTCGCGCGAACTCGCCCGCCTGGTCATGCTGGACTCTGCTGGACTACAGGAAGAAGATGCCCGTTACAAGCGACGCAAGGCGCGCCGTAAAGGTAAAGATGAAAGCGATATTCACCCACTATATACGACCCTTGATGCTCTCAATGCGACCGACTTTTTTGGCAGAAAAGCCTCATATAACCAGCCCATCCAGCTTGCCCAGGGCATCCAGGTAACTTTTTATGAAGCAGGTCATATTCTCGGCTCTGCTTCTGTTCTGCTTGAGCTCGAAGAAAAGGATAACAAGCGCCGCATTCTGTTTTCAGGTGACCTTGGTTATTCAGGCAGGGCTATACTGCGTGATCCTGCTGATCCTCCTGAGGCAGATATTGTTGTCATTGAATCTACATATGGCGACCGCCAGCACAAATTGCTGAAACCATCGATTGAGGAATTATATGATGCAATTACTACTACGCATGACCGTGGTGGCAATGTCATCATTCCCACATTTGCTCTGGAACGCGCCCAGGAAATACTCTATTACCTGCGCGAAGGTGTCGAGGACGGCTCGCTAAACAAACACCTGCCGGTCTTTCTCGATTCACCGATGGCGATCTCAGCGACCGAAATATTTCGGCGACATCCTGACTGCTACGACGAAGAATCCGCCTCGATACTCAGGAGTGGTAAAGATCCGTTTAAGCTGCCAGGATTACGTTTCACACGCGAAACATCAGAATCGATAGCCATCAACCAGGTTACCGGGGGAGCTGTTATTATGGCTGGATCAGGGATGTGCACGGGTGGCCGTGTTGTTCATCACCTGCGTTATAACCTGGGTCGTTCAAAAACCAGCGTGGTATTTGTAGGATTCGCTGCACATGGAACACTTGGCAGAAAAATAATTGATGGCGCCGAGACAGTGAAGATATTCGGCGAGGAAATTCGAGTAAAGGCAAAAATCTATACCATTGGCGGTTTTTCTGCTCATGCCGACCAGCAGGGTCTTCTCTCCTGGCACAAAAAGACAGGCAGCCCCTCAACGACATACATCGTCCATGGCGAAGAACGGGCAATGGACACGTTCGCATCAAAATTGACGAATACAAAAGTCGTGATGCCGGAACTGCACCAGTCCTTCGATATCTAAGCCCTCTGAGCAGAATTCCCAGTCAGTAAAAACCTTCGACCTGGCTCAGTTGAGATTGCTCTCTACTATCAGGATTTCCTGTGAAAGCTGGTTTTATGACACTTGGGACAAGGTGGAATGCAGCCCGCCTTGTGGAAATGCAGAACTTCTCCACATTCATCACACACTAGAGCGCCGGGACCTGTAACCTCACTCGTTTTGTAAATAGAATGAGCCGCCAGTTCCAGCTTAAATTCATTCATTTCAACCGTCGTAGGGTCAGCTGCCTGCAGAAACACATCGAGTAATTCTGCCGCAATCAGACTATCTTCAAACCCCAGCCAGTCTTTAAATTCCCTGCCCGTTTCGGAAATATAGAATGAAGCATCAGACAAGTCGCGTTTCAGATATTCCGCGAGGCGGGCAGCTTCATCTTCGGTTAGTTCGCCAAGCTCGACAGCCTTTGCCCTGGCTTTATCAATTATTGAATGCAGGGCGGGTCCTGATTTCTTCTCCAGCTTGTGAAATTCTGTCGCACTACGTTCCAGCATGGTCTCATAGGCAACACCCAGGATGTCCAGCGGGTCATTTGGTCTGTTTTCTTTTGCCATTGTCCTACTCCTTTTTTCGACGACGAATCTCTATCCTGAATCTATACTTCAAAGGATATCACGACTGGCACTGTGAGAGTCAGAATGAGTAACTGATATTGATCAGGAAAATCGACTTTTCCCGGAACAACGTTAGCTATCAGCTCTATCATAATAGCGCAGGCGATATATCAGACGACGATGGTTATCGTCTTCATCAAAACCACTGCGGTCATGTAGAATATTATTGCAGATCAGTCCCATCCCTGGATTGAGACCTGCGCGCAGAATATAGGGGGAGTCTGATGCAAGAAACTCACTTAAACAGTCTGTAGCCTCCCTGGTCAGCTCATCATCACGCCAGCTGATGCTTCGGGTACGGGCGGTATATCGCATATGCAGGGCGCCGCTGTCATTGACTGAAAAAACAGGTCCGGTCCGCGCTGGTCGTATTTCATTATTATTGATTATGTTTGCCGGGATAGTCATTGCCTGAGGATGAAGAAAAGCACGAATGTATTCCGGATTGCTGTCACGAAGATGTATGTAGGCAATTTCATGATCCAGTAAAGCGTTTTCACCTCCTCTCAAGGCGTTCTGAACACAATACAGCACCATGCCATTAATTTTTCTCCTTTCCTCATTGTAATACCCATCTGTATGCCAGTGGATAGGCTTGTTGGTATAAGGGATATAACCTCCACGCCATTGACCGCTGCGGACAGTCAATTCACTAACACCATCATGGTCGGCACCCATATTATGGTCGAGCCGGTGCATGCCGAACTGTGATGAGATGTTGACTGGAATCGTCTTGTTGCGTGCTTCGTCGGGATCAGCGACGAATATCGCCATATTCGACCGTTGCAGTAAATCATGAATGGCATTATATTCATCCGCTGACAGGCGAACCGGGTCTTTTACAGGCACCATGTACTCATCGATGCTGGCCGGCATCTGCGACAGCTTTTGATCACGCCATGCCTGGTATCGCGTTGTATCATTGAGGTCTAGAAATAGACTATTTGGCTGCTGCATTGTCTAACTATGACCTTAACCGCCGGTAACAGGTGGAAAGAAGGCCACCTCCTGGTCACCGTCATGCAGCCGGTAATCGGTATCGACATATTCCTGATTGACCGCACATAAAACTTTTTCAGGCAGCAATTCAAATCCAGCTGAAATCTGCTGCCATAGTGACGCAATAGACGTGCCTGCCTGCACATCAAGCCGCTGTTCAGAGACACCCGATATATCACGCAAGCTGGCAAAGAATAGTACACGGATGTTCATGCACCATTTTCCTCTATTGCCTTATCTTCCTTAATCGGTTCTTTATTTCTCAATGCAAAATAGAGAACTACCATACCAACAAAAGCAGAAGCGAATGACCCTGCGAGGATGCCCAGTCGATCCGCATTAAGATTTGTTGCGCCTTCTTCAAAAGCCAGCGAACTGATGAACAGACTCATGGTAAAACCGATACCTGTTAGTACTGACAGCCCATACATCTCAGGCCAACCTACATTAGATGGTAATTTGGCAATACCGCTTTTCACCGCTGCCCATGTGAACCCAAACACACCCAGCTGCTTACCCAGAAACAGCCCCATCGCAATACCAAATGGCTCAGGTGACAGCAGTGTCTTCATGTTCATCCCTTCCAGCGGGATACCGGTGTTGGCAAAGGCGAACAAAGGTAAAATGAAGAAAGCCACGGTCGGGTGCAGGTCGTGCTCAAGATTTCGCAGCGGCGAATGTTCTTTACCCTCTGGGTGCTTTAACGGAATTGTAAAGGCAATTAACACTCCAGCTATCGTTGCATGAACACCGGACTTCAGTACTGCCGCCCACATGATTAGCCCAAACACCAGGTAAGAGGTTAGGCGCATCACCCCACGCCAATTCTGGAACACCAGGGCAGCATAGGCGACGATGGCAATCACCAGGGAAAGCGTCGAAATATTTACAGAATAGAATACGGCGATAATAAGAATCGCCACCAGGTCATCAATAATCGCCAGTGTTAACAAAAATAGCTTCAATGATGCCGGTACACGACTACCCAGCAGTGAGAGAATTCCCAGTGCAAAAGCGATATCTGTTGCAGTAGGGATCGCCCATCCTTGCATGGCGGATTCATCACCATAGTTAAACCAGGTAAACACCAGGGCAGGAACCACTACACCCCCTATGGCCGCAACCGCAGGCAGCATAACCTGTGCAGGGTCAGACAATTCGCCTTCCAGCAGTTCACGTTTCACTTCCAGACCGATAAGGAAAAAGAAAATTGCCATCAGGCCATCGTTGATCCACAAAAGCAACGGCTTGGCAATTTCAAACTCGCCAATTCGAATCTCAAGCGGGATAGACAGCAAGCTCTTGTATAATGGCCATAATCCTGTATTGACCACAATCATGGCCAAAGCCATTGCAATAACTAGCAGAATGCCACCTGCTGACTCCAATCTTAGAAACTCTCTAAGCTGTTTAACCATATAACCTGCCCTGTTAAATTAGAATCTGTCTTAAGCCACTAGTTATGGCATTGAAACACGAGTTCAATTATCTCGATATGCAGTAAGCTTGTCCATGTAAACCTCTGATTTAAAATCATTGCAGAATCAGGGAATAGCTATCACAATTAAGACAAGCAGAATAAGTATAAGCAGAATACGAATCCATCTTAGCTGGCGATTTACAAACGAAAGATGTGAGACGAGAGCAACGGTATCTTCTCTTGTCCTGACTATCGATCGCCTTGTCTGTTTTTCGTCGTAGCGTTCTTTACCGACAGCTTCACTGTCTCGTGTCATGACCTTGAGTGCCGCCGCTTTCCTGTCGTATATGTTCATCGAGTACCTTGTCGTTTATTTTTACTCTATATGATGTGTAGCATAACCAGTTTTCATCCGGGTGTCATACTGGCCTGTACATAACGACAGGTTTAAAGTCATTGTTACTGAAGAGTTTTGTGATAGAGAAAAAACTATTGCCCTCTACACCCACATTTACTACGGTTGTGATGGAGTATTTCAGCAATGCAGATACAATGACTCTGTTGATTTAATATAGACATTTCCGCTGTACGCTGTTCCCTGGAGAATGAGAAATGAAAATACCGACACTGACAAATACACTAGTCCTTATTCCATTCCTGGTAATACTGTGCGCGGGTGCACAGGCATCAGAGGAGATGCCAATTGCTGATGTCCACATCCATTACAATATTGACCAGGCCGAAGTTACAGATACTGAAGATGCAATAAAACAACTTAACGACAACAACGTATTGTTCAGCGTCATCTCGAGCAAGCCGCCTGCGATGGCTCTGGACCTGGTAGAAGCCGCTGGCGGCTGGATCATTCCTTTCTATATGCCCTACCTGGAACCTGATCGTAAACGTGACTGGTACTTTGATGAACGAGTACTGCCTGCATCGCGTGAAGCACTGAAATCTGGTCGCTTTAAAGGGCTTGGCGAACTGCATCTTATTGTCGGCTACGCCCCCGCTTTGAACAAACCACAGGAAGTCATTGATGGGATGCTTGAGTTGGCCAAAGAGTTCGATGTCCCGGTAAATATCCACGCCGAAGCCTCCAGTCATTTGTATTTTCTGCCTTTATGCCAGCGTCATCCAGATGTAAAGATACAGTGGGCACATGCAGGTAGTCCTCTGCCGCCAGATGAGGTGGCTTCATTGTTGCGAGCCTGCCCGAATGTCTGGGTCGACCTGTCAGCGCGCGACCACATGCGCTATGGACAGATGTACCCGATCATCGATGACAAAGGCTACTTGCTGCCAGAATGGCAGAAATTCGTCATCGAATTTCAGGATCGCATCATGATCGGTTCGGACCCGACATATTTCGAAGGGGAAGCTACCTGGGATATGGCAAATACCGGCTGGAACCACGTCAGTGAAGTCATTGCATTTCATCGCCGCTGGATGAGTGCTTTTCCTCTGGAAGTGCAGGCAAAGATCGCTACTGAAAACGCCCGCAGATTTTTTGGTGAAATGGCTGAAGAAGCCATACGTGTGAGAAAAGCTGGTCAGTAATGAAGAATTCCGACGGACTGGCAGATAGGAGAAATAACGTTTTCAGGTATGGTTGATAGAATGAATATCACCCCTGAACATCCTATTTGATGGGTAATGTCAGGGTGACTCTCAGTCCTCCGCCAGGACGATTCTCCGCCAATGCCGCACCTCCATGGGCGACGAGAGTGCGACCGGTGATTGCCAGACCGAGACCATACCCGCCGCTATCACGATCCCTGGCCTGAGCGACACGGGTGAATGGCTCAAACAGCCTGGCAAGTGCATCTTCCGGCACACCTGGCCCCTGGTCATCAATGATAATCTTTAGCTCACCTTCAGCCTGCTGAAGGTGAATCAGCACATTGCTGGCTTTAGGCGTATAACTCAGTGCATTACGCACTACGTTCTCTATAGCTGAGTGCAACAGAACCGGATCTCCCATCACCATCACTTCATCGCAAGGTTCGAGCACTACGCTGCGTTGATGAACCTCACCCTCAAAATTTGCATCCGCCACTATGGTTTTCAGCAGTTCACAAATTGGAACAGCTTGCCTCTCCAGTAATGACTGTCCTGATTCAATACGCGCCAGTGACAAAAGATCAGTCACCAGTCGCTCAAGTTCGTCTGCCTCTTTTTCAACCCTGCTCAACGCCAGTGCCGGGTCTTCGGCTCGCTCGGCCAATTCCAGGGCAATTCGCAATCGTGCCAATGGTGAACGCAGTTCGTGGGAGACGTCACGGACGAGCTGCTGCTGACTCGCTATCATTTCACTTATCCGTTGTGCCATCAGGTTGAAATCATCCGCTAATGCAGAAATTTCATCGCCGCCGGCGATAGTGACACGTGCTGAAAGATCACCACCAGCAATCACCTGTGCCGCACTGCGCAGTTGTTTAATGCGTCGGCTTAATACCGTAGCAAGCATATAACTGACCAGGCCGATAATTAAAACAGCAATCACAACCCAGACTATCAGCGGCAGGCGCTGCATGTGTCCAAGGTCAAGTTGCCTGACGAGGTAAAGCGGCGGGCTAACTCCGGGCAGTGCAACAATCACTGCAACGCGCCCAAATTTCAAATGCTTTATCCCTGCTGTTACCGGTCTATGCCGCCACGGTTTAGACTGTCCACGATGGCGCTTAAATGGACTAACCCCCTGTTCATCCAGCAACAGCGGTCTCTGCAGGCGGCCCTGCTGGAAAAACCATCTCCTGGTGGCATGATGACCGCCTTCAAGCCAGAGTGTCGCCACAACCTCCGCCTGCGCCTCCAGAACCGCCTCAGCACGTTCAATGGCCTCGTTACTGGAATAACGACCAAGCAGAAAAAAGCTACCAGCAAGCAATATTGCAGCCAGCCAGAAGGAAACAAATATACGGAGGAACAGGCTCATCCATTCACCAGGTACTGGTAACCTGCCCCACGCACCGTCTGAATACGAGGACTGCCGTCATCCATAGGTCCCAGCTTGCGCCGAACTTGCGCCATATGGGTTTCGATGCGCCGGTCAGAAGCCATCAGGGGGCGGCCCAGTCCTTCGGCTGCCAGCCGTTCGCGGCTGACAACCTTGCCTGCTTCCTTTATCAGCAGAGCAAGCAGATTGAACTCAGCTCCGGTTAATGCAACCGACTTGCCACTTACAAGCAGCTGGCGTGACTGCTCATCAAGCTGTAGATCGCCAACTATTAGGTGGCCACCGTGGCTGTCTGCTGCACTTCGCCGTGTCAATGCCCTGAGTCGTGCCACCAGTACACGCGGACTGACCGGCTTGGTCACGTAGTCATCGGCACCCAGTTCCAGCCCCAGCACAGTGTCTGTATCTTCACCGCGTGCGGTGAGCATTAAAACCGGTGAATCGCTGGTTAAGCGGACTGCTTTCAGCAGGTCGAAGCCGTTCATGCCAGGCAGCATGACATCGAGAATGATCGCATCCCAGTCGCTGTCTACATACGTCAGAGCAGCGTTGCCATCATGTACCGCTACAACTTCGAAACCATCACCTTGCAGGTATTCGGTCAGCAGTTCACAAAGTGCTACGTCATCATCGACCAGAAGTATGCGCATAATCAAATCTCCATGAAGTATATTTTGAACCCTTAATTGCGCGATGCAAAGTTCAGGCGATAACTCTTTGCACTTCTTTGCATTCCTTGATCTCTCCTGACACTACTATAACCGCCACTTCGATAAAATATCACTACCGTCAATAGCGGCAAATCAAACAACATAATTAAGGAGTGATACGATGAACAAAACGACAAAATCCATACTGATTGGATCTGCACTGCTGGCCACTGTTGGCAGCGCCTACGCTTTTGGTGGACCCGGCAACTGCAATAGACAGGCAGGCCCTATGCGAGCCGTCCTGCAACTTAATAATCTGACCATCGAGCAACGCGATCAACTGTACAACCTGCGCAACACCCAGCGCGCCAGCAGGCTTACTCAAAAGGATGCCATGTCAGACAATCGCGATGCTCTGCGTGCTGCAATGAGAAATGGCGCAGATGCCGAGACCATTAAGAAACTGGCCGAAGCCCAGGGTGCGGCTGTTACTGCAATGATCATCCATCGTGCAGAGATGAAAAAGAAGGTTGATGCCATCCTCACCGAGGAACAGCGCAAGCAACTTGCGAATATGGCAGCGACAAATTTCGGACCGCCAAGAGGCGGCCCTCGAGGCTGGTAAACTTTAAAGGGGCCATATTCATGGCCCCTTATTTCAAATACAGATTTGTATCAACAGTTAAACAACAACCGAGCGATCCCAAAGATTTGGAACCACTGAGCTCGAATAACCTGATATAAATGTGCTGCTGATGCCAGAAGGAAGCTCGTAAACATGACGGCTTACTGCACCGATATTCGCTCCATATACATGGATGCTGACGGAGGGTTTGTCAGTCAGTGCATTCGAGACCCTGTGAATATCACCAATGCGCGGTGAAACCAGGTCTATGCCGCCTGGTGGTATCTGATGTGAACCTGCAGGAAGCAAATTTCCACTGTCAGGATCAAAGTTAAATTCTTCGCAAATTTCTGAGCCACGCATTACACCGACCATGCCCCATACCGTATGGTCATGCACTGGTGTTTTCTGTCCAGGTCCCCAGACAAAACTCACCACTGAGAAACGTTCCATCGGATCACAGTACAACAGGTATTGCTGATAACGTTCCGGATTCGGTGTGGCAAACTGGTCTGGTAACCAGTCATCAGTATCGATCAGGCCCGATAGAAGAGTCTTGCCATTTTTGAGAATGAGCTCCTCGTCATCAACAGATTCGTCAATGAGTGCAGTAAAGTGCTGAACGAAGTTTCTGAACCTGGCAATGTCTGTCATTAGTAAACCTCATTCAATTCCGATGATCGAACAAACTCGGCGTTTTAACCTCCGCGCCGATGCATCTCGCGCATGCTTTCACTTAAGTGCTCAGCAATAAGCGAAACGAGTCTGAGCCCTTCCTGC
>NODE-292-length-18207-cov-7.24796_pt1 | contig 18207 bp, 13 predicted proteins | sample MGYA00139097_ERZ477577 | MGnify/ENA metagenome assembly ERZ477577
TTTTGAGTCATTGGATGAAGTGCTCGAGACCCTGTGGGCAAGGTAAGCGGATGATCTAGGGTTTGCGGAAAGTGAAGAACATCCATAACAAGAAATATAAAGATGAATTTACAGTTTATCGATCTGTTATGGTTACTACATTTGATTAGTATATTTTCAACTCTCGTTTTGATACAGGTAAATTGGCTTACGAGTGTATTGAAGTTTTGCCTATTGCCCCCATCTCAAAAAGATACTCCTCAGAACGGTCGAGGTAGAATGATAAGGCTTTTGCAAAATTCTTGCCGACCAACCCATCAACGAATACTTGACTGATCTCTTTGTGTCTCTTGAGAATAAGCTGAGAGCGATAAAATATTAACCATTCCTCTTCTGACATATCCTTATATAGCATTAGCAGTGCTTTGCGTGCCCGTGGTTGGTACATCCAGAAATACATCAGGTCAAGCGCGTTTACGATAATGAGCTTTTCCTGATCTCTGGCTTCATAATTCAATGTTTCCATCATCATCTTTGGAGACTGCAGCATTTCCAAAACATCTTCTTCAGGAAATTGCAGGTCCAGCCGTGAAAAAACACTAAAGAGTTGGGATATCTTCATTCGGTAAGCAGTCAGGCGTGCCTGTATGTTGGTCTGCCTATCGGCCAGACCTTCAATAATTGCTGCGACACAATCCGAGGCAAATTTTGAGATGATTGCGGCCCATTTTTGCAGTATTGACGAAACGTTTGGCACCCCTAGCGATGACAGCAATGCGCCAATCAGCGCGTTGATTAGAATAGCAACGGGAATTGCAATTATTGAGCGGAAGAAATTCCCGATGGTTGCAGATTTAGGTAACCCTCTGATAGTGTTATGACTGGAAATATACATTCCGTTGGCCAGTCCCATAACTGCATAAAGCATAATTGGGTTAGTTGTTGTCGTAATTCCAAAAGCCCTGTCGAGAAGAAGTGTTTTGACAAGATAATCGAGGAGTGGGACGGAGAAACCTGTATAGAGAAGCGAGTCAGCGATCCTGCTCCAGCTTACCAGAGAGTTCCAGGGAAGAAATGGAGATCGTCGAAGTCCTCCCCCGCCTAGAACCGATTGTATAATATTGCGTGATCCGGTAATTCCAAACCATATAAAAGCTCCAAAATAGGCAAGCAGCCCCCAGTCCTTGGTAAGATAAAATGTTAAAAAGGCAGGAATGAACCCGAGAATAACTTTTAAGGTGTTTTTTAAATTGGTGTTGAGGTATCTCCATGGATATTTCAAAGTCTCCTGTTCCATAGATACATCGGCACCAAAATCGTTTTCACCAATTTTGCCGATACCACCAAGTGTCGTAATATTTCCAGGCCGATCGGCATGAACCAGAAACCCGTCCAAGGTCCAGTCAGACCACTGATGCCTGGAATTTTGCTGTAGAAAAGACAGTACTTTACTCGGGCGAAACTTCCGTCTATCTTCAGGATCTCTGCAATCGTGAGTATTGTGTGTTAGCTTCGCACTTACAGGAATACGCATTCTGCTGTGGTCTTTTTCGGCTTTGCGAACATCATTTCTCGCTCGTGCCGACAGCGTATCAACAACAACCAACCCCATACCGTAGTACTGCTCTGCCTGTCCGGTTGATCCGGACCCAATCCGGGTACGCAGCGTCTTTTTTTTGTAGTAGGTATGAAACTTTTCAAGATTGTAGAGAATATCTAACAGTTCCAGTTTTCTCTTCTGCATTAAGCCAATTTCAAATGAGAGCGACTCCTTGTTTGCTTGTTCACTTGTGAGATGATCTAAATCTTTACTCAAATTCAGGAGTCGTTCTTCAAAATCCCATATGACAGCACGGACCGCTCGTTTCAGGACAATTACATTGTCATCATTAAGTGCACGCTGCAGGTCTCCAATGAGCGTGAAAAATCGGCTTGATTTTTGTTGATCTCCTATTTCTCCGTTCGTTTCTCCATAACCCGGCAAGATACCTGAAGTAATCCCGTGGGCGGCATTTTTCAGGTTGTAGGCTTCGATATGAGTAAACATTCCCTTTCCTGCATAAAGAAGCTCCAAGGTGTCCTGTAAAGTGAGATTGCTGAGGTTCAGACTAAATTTTGAGCTGGAATGCAGAGATTGAAGCTTTTTCAGTAATTTTTTAGGGCTAAGTTTTAGCCTGGCAGGAAGCGTGGGGGACTTTTCCGGGTAGGTCGGGTCGTGAATTTCCGGATTACGCGATGGAAGAAGATACTTGTCGATGATTGTCTCAACATGTGTGTTGCGAAATTTCGACAATAGTCCCTGTAACTCTTCTTTTCGTTCATTATCAATATCAGAAGAACTCAGTTCCTTCTGGATTGCCGGCAGTTCCAGTATAATCTGTTTCAGAAAACGGTTGTGAATAAAACGTGCCAGATGAAACAGCGATGGTTGGCCGTCCCCAACAAATATTAAAAATTCATCTTTGCCACAAGCCTTGACCGACAACCCCAATCCGGCATTGAGACTGTGGCGATGGCGGTTATTGAATGCTTCTAAAACTTCAAAGACATATTTTTGCTGATAGCGTGAAACCTCACACCCTTCTGTCATAAGTTGCTTTACAGCATTTTCCTGCAGAAAATCCAACAAGGCACTGTTATCCAGAAACCCGTGAGGTTCCCAGATAAAGCGAATATATTTGTCCCTGAAGCGGGCAGACATCTCAATGCCTATCTGAACTTTCAGATCTAAAATTGTGCTGGCCTCTATCAGTTCCTCAACCACCTCCGGACGCACATAGTTGTAGTATACAACCGTCAGATAACGGATTCCTTTGATCCATGCATCCATCACCAGATGAGTAGGTGATTTCCGCCCCTTGGTATTAGCATCATGGACATGATCGTCAAAGGCAAACTGGTTCCATTCTTCAGGCATTTCAAGAAGATGGTATGTAGCCAATTCAGATCTTACTTTTCTTGGGTTCCCAGCCAAAACCATTCGGAAGTCATGAGCTAATTTCAACTGACGCAGTTCATTATCGCTGCTGCGAAGCAGCTCCTTCATTATTTGAAGCAACACCCGGGCGGTATTTTTCTGATAAAAATCAGAGGAAGAAAGAAACACCTCATCCCGGAGGGAGCGCAAGGCGATTATTCGATCATTTGCTTTGCCGGATTCAAGGGAGCCTAGCAGACCTGCTACCGCATAGGCGATACGCAACCCTCGCTCAGCCGCCATTTCCTTGATTCCATGCGGGTGCATGTTATTGCTGAGAAGTGAGCGCAGAACCTGTGACTGCTTACCGCGTTTCAGGATATCTTCTACTATTTCAAGTAACTGGTAGTCATCTCTATCGAAGAATATCGGTGAAGGTTTTTTTTGCATGATCGATTGATTTAAAAACGCTTGCCTAAGGGATTAGCTCCCGTCATCAATTTGATTTTATTGTAACAGCGAGCGCACAAACCCCTGAGTGAAGAGAAGACCCAGTTCTCTTGCCAGATCGAGAAACACATCTATCTCGTATTCAAAATCATTTTATATATACACACCGGGAAAAGACATGTTTTCAACCTCAGCATGATGATTCGATTCAGGCAGGCTCATTCAGCTTTTGGTTCTTCTTCTGCCGCCCTGTCTTTTGATTGTCTAGAAATCTGAATAATTGGTGGAAGAAGCAGAAGAAAAATAATTATCCACAGGATAATTGCCTGGGGTCTGGTGAAAAACACCGAATAACTGCCATGCCCGATAATCAGGGCTTGGGCAAAGCCGGCCTCGGCTATCGGCCCAAGGATGAGGCCAAGTATCAGTGCCCCAAGTGAAAAGCCTGTCCGGTGCAGAATAATAGCTGTAAATCCAAACAACAGAGCCATAAAAATATCCAGTACACTATTGTTCATGGCATAAGAACCGAGAAGGGAAAAAAGGCAGACAACCGGTATCAAAATTTCTGTGGGAATCAGTGAAATACGCGCAAAATAGGGGGCCATTGACAGCCCTATGACCAGAAAAATTACGTTGGCCAGAAAAAGCGAAAGAATGAAGGCATAAGTCATGACGCCATATTTGGTAAAAAGCTCAGGACCGGGGATCAAACCATGAACAATCAGCCCTCCCATCAGCGCTGCTGCAACACTGTTGCCTGGAATCCCAAGGGTTAGAGTCGGGATCAATGAACCGCCGACACAACCGTTATTGCCGGCTTCAGCTGCTGCGATACCTTCTGGGTTGCCGTGTCCGAACAATTTTTTGTTTTTTGACCGCTGTCTTGCAAAGTTGTAGCTCAAAAATGCCGCAATGGTCGCACCCTCACCTGGCAATATACCGACAACCGTTCCCGTGAGCGAACCGAGGCAAATAAATTTCTTCAAACCTTTCGGAAACGGCTCCCGTTTGATTTTCTTTAATGTGGATGTATCAGTGACGATACGTTTTACACTCGTAAGATCAAGCATCTGAGAGATTGAGAACATTCCAATAAGTGCGGGCATGAAAGCTACTCCATCGTAAAGATCGGTCAACCCCATGGTGTAGCGGAGCTGCCCCGATATCGGATCGGTACCAACAACAGCAAGAATCAAACCAAGCAACCCGGAGATCAATGCTTTAACCAGGCTGTTTTCATCATCGGCCATTGATACTATGCCGACAAGACCAAGTATTGCCAGGAGAAAATATTCAGGCGGGCCGAAGGTTAAGGCAAAAATCGCCAGAATCGGCGCCACCGCAAGAAGTACCGCAGTAGAAAAGATACCACCGCAGAAACTTGAAATAACTGATACTTTCAATGCCAGTCCCCCATGACCTTGCTGGCTCATGGGATAACCTTCCATCGCGGTGGCCACCGCAGCAGGCGTGCCGGGAGTTCGCAATAAGATTGCCGGAATTGAACCACCATACATGGCACCGCAATAAACACCGCCCATAAGAATCAATCCGGTAAGGGGTTCTAGAACAAAAGTGATGGGGATCAAAAGGGCAACTGCCATGGTGGCAGTAAGGCCGGGCATACCTCCTACCAGTACACCTGAAACGGTTCCTATAAAAACGGCCAACAGAGAAGACGGGACAATGAGTGCCTGAAGGGATTCCAAAATCATTGAATATTCCTCTTTTGATCAACAGTGATCGATAAATTGCAGATACGTTTTTTGAAGAACTCTGAGGCGGGGCATAAGCCCCGCCAGAATTAGAACAGACCACTCTCAGGTAACGGCACACCGAGAATTTTGCCAAAGACCAGAAAAACAAACAACAACACCCCCCCGGAGGTCAGAGCTATCAAAAACACCTTTCTGGCTCCAAGGACAAACATTGTCATCGGGAGAAAAAGCGTAGATGTAACGTAAAATCCAAGATATTCGAGCAGTAACGAATAAACAAACATCAGGATAAGCAAACTCCAGAAACGAAATGGAGCTCCCGTCATATTCAGCTTTTTACTTTGATTTTGATGTTTTTTCCTCATCCACAAACCAGCTTCCACAAGGCAGAGTATGCCAAGAGATGCTGCAAGGAATCTGATATAATTTGCGGTTGAGCCCTGTACCATCTCTGGAAAGTCGGCAGTGCTTTTGTACAATCCGACAGAGATAATCAGAAAAGCGCCAAGAATAAGAATTTCAGTGAGCCGTTTAGTCATGAGTTTTACCAGGGTGTAGTATCGAAGAATTTCTGGGTTTCAGCCTGGAGATCAACCAGATAGTCTAGATAATCCTTGCCGGTCATCGGCAGCATTATCATTACGTCTTTTTCACAGGCAGCGATAAACTCGGGATCATTCATCACATCAGCAACCAACTTATCAAGAGTATCAGCAACTTCTTTGTCGATACCAGCAGGCGCGACAAAACCGCGTGTTGCTGTCATGCTTACGGGGATCCCCTGCTCATTGGCAGTCGGTACGTCAGGAACAATCTTAGAGCGGTTATCATCCATTATCGCAATGATTCTTGCCGTACCTGCCTTATGTTGGGCTTGCATTTGAGTCACGTTCATAAAAGAAGCATCGATATGACCACCAAGAATCATAGCTTTCTGCTCCGTCGAGCCTTTGGTAGGTAGAAGGTTAAAGGTTACACCGGTATAATTTTCAAATTTCTTGGCAGCTACAAAGTCGTCTGAACCGATACCGTTGACGGCAACCGTTAAATTATTGGCCTTGGCTGCTTTGACAAAATCATCCAGGGTCTTGATGTCGCTTGTAGTCGGAACAGCAATGATCAGAGGATCCTGCATCATATTGGCGATTACATGAAAACGGTCGAGCGTGTATTTAGCTCTTTTTGAAACAACGTGGGCAACAACCTGTGTCGTAAAAATCATGCCGATCGTATATCCATCTGGTTTGGCTCGAGCGATCTCCTCAAAACCTTTTTGGCCGCCAGATCCCGGAACATTTTTAACCACAAAATTCGCGTCTGGCATATATTTTTTGGCTGATTTAATGAAGAGCCGAGCAGACGTGTCGGTAGAACCACCAGCTTTAGAAGGAACGATTATGGTGATTGGTTTTGAGGGATAGGCACCGAAAGCCAGAATCGGTGTCATCATCAGTACAACGAGAAGTGCTGTCAGGGTTTTCTTCATCATTTTCTCCTTTTTTATGTTCGATTTTTGGGGTTATGAAAGTTGATTAAGAGCAAACCGTAGTCTGATCACCAACTCGACTATGGTATCTGTTTCATTACAAACGGTGTGCCAGATTCAAGAATAACATCTAACAATCTGTTAATAATCGGGATAACAAGAAGACGGGCAGAATCCGGCAACACTGATTTGAGTCAAATTAAGCCGGCAGGAAATGATTTAAAAAGTTTATAGGGTAGGTTTTAAAGGGTTGGGAGGATGCTTGAGGCACGATCGACACCTGATGGGTCAATATCGCCCCAAATCACTTCTTCCTTATGTCGAGCTTCTGCATCCTCAGATAGAGACGCTTTCTAGGAATTCTTAACAGATTGGCGGCTTTCTCAATTCTTCCGTTTGTGCGGTCAAGCGCTTCCATAATCAACCGCTTCTCGTAACGGTTTACCAGATTGTCAAAACCAAGATCAAAATCAATTTCACCGAGTGGTACCGCAGGCTCATCCATATCAAGATCAAGCCCTAAAACGAACTGTTGAGCCACATTTCTAAGTTCCCTGACATTACCAGGCCAATAGTATTGCTGGAGGAGTTCCGCAAGACCGCGTGATAGATCGGGCGTTTTTTTACCGAATTTTTCCGCCATCACCTCTGTATAATAATTAAAAATCGGCAGAATATCCCGCTCCCGGTCCCGAAGCGGTGCCACCGGAACCCTGGCGACATTGAGCCGGTAAAACAGATCTTCTCTGAAACGATTCTGTTTCACCGCATCCCTCAAATCCACCTTTGAAGCTGCAACGACCCTGAAATCAACATCAATCAAATGGTTTCCTCCAAGCCGTTCTATTTTCCGTTCCTGAAGAGCCCTCAGCAGTCTGATTTGAGTTTCCTGAGGCATTGACTCTATTTCATCAAGGAAAAGTGTTCCTTTATCAGCTTTCTCAATCTTGCCAATTCGCTGGTCAATGGCGCTAGTAAAAGCCCCCTTCTCATGGCCGAACAGCTCACTTTCAACAAGATCGGTCTGAATGGCACCGCAGTTGACCGGGACAAACTCTCCTTCGTTTCTATGTCCCAGATCATGGAGGCAACGTGCGGCCAGTTCTTTACCGACTCCGGTCTCACCGATAAGCAGCACATCAACATCGATGACCGCCAGTGACATCAAGACCTTCCGCAACTCAGCGGCAGTTTCTGACTCTCCAAGTATAGTTGACGATATATCACCGCCTCCCTTTTTTACCCTGCGTTTGACCAGATTGCTTTCTAAGACGGTTCGCCTTGTTTCAAGGGCTCTGCCAGCGACATCAAGCAGTAATTCTGGCGGAGAGGGTTTTTCCAGAAAATCATAAGCCCCGGCATGCATAGCCTCTATGGCCATCGGGACATCACCGTGTCCGGTTAGGATAACAACCGGAATATCCACCGAGATTTTCCGTATCTCGGCAAAAAGCTCAAGGCCACTCATCCCGGGCATTTTCACATCAGTAATTACGGCGCCAAGCCAGTCTTCATGGATAAGCGGTAATATATCTTTGGCGTACTGAAATGTTTTTATAGGAAATCCTTCCAGCTGAAATGTCTGTTTACAGGCATGAAGAATCTCTTCCTCATCATCGACGAAGAATATCTCACCTATCGGCTTCATATCAGTTGTCCATGGTAGATTTTTTCAAGGTCACGGTAAATACAGCACCACCGGTCTGACAATTCACAGCATTGATCGCTCCGCCGAAACTTTTGATCAGATTGTAAGAAATCGACAGCCCCAATCCAAGTCCCTGTCCGACTTCCTTGGTTGTATAAAAGGGATCGAAAACAACCTCGGGCGCCTGGATAGTCAGACCCGAACCATTATCCATTATATCAATGGTGATTTCGTCATTCCTCTCCCCTGCCTTAATTGACAGTTCACGATTATCTTCTGGATTATCGAGAAGCACATCGATGGCATTGCCAATAATATTCAACAGGACCTGTTCCAGACCGGTCTCTTCGCCATAGGCCTCAATCATAGTTGCCTCATTCTCTCTTATCACCCGAATATTGTTCTTCTCTATTTTTCCACTGAACAACTCAAGAGCCCGATCTATAACAGGTACGATATTGATTGGTCCCAGTTGCTCCTGCTGCCGCCTGGCAAAGTTTTTAAGATGGTTAATCATTGACGCCATTCGCTCGACCAGCTCTTCCATCTTTTCCAGATTTTTTCTATGCAGCTCAACCTCATCTAGTTCCAGCAATTTTTCGGCGTTATGTAAATAGTACCTGATAGCTGATAACGGCTGATTCAGTTCGTGAGCAATACCGGCTGACAGCTGTCCAAGAGCTGCCAACTTCCCGGCCTGGACGAGCTCGTTCTGAACTCTTTTTCTCTCCTTTACCTCTTCCCGCAACGTCTCATTAATTTTTCTCAGATGTTCAGTCTTATCCCTGACCCTTTCCCTCAATAGTTCATGAGCCTGCTCCCGCTCTGTCACATCATGCACCGTAATCATCAGGCGGATACTACTTCTCTGCTGAACCTTGGTAATAAATATATCTGTCGGAAAACAGGTCTCATTGACTTTACGGCAGCTGTAAGTATCGACATCATAGTCATCTTCGGCTCCATTTAGTATCTCCGAGCAGGCATGCTCCAACCTCTCCCGGTCCCCTGGCACGACAATTTTAAAAGCAGATGTCCCTACCAGTATTTCAGGATTTGCTGCAAAGAGTTCTTCGGCCCTCGGATTTAAAGCATGAATGATTCCGTCCGGATTAGCCAGTATCAGACCGACCGCAGCATTATCGATGATTGCCTGAGCATTTGCCTCTTCAACCTCTATGGCGGTATCTCTGAATACTTTGAGTGCCGCTGCCATTTTCCCGATCTCATCATTGCCGCTTTCAACCACTTCATAACTCAGATTGCCGTTGGAAATGGCACGCATACTCTTACTCAAATTAGCCAACCGCTTCACGATGGAGCCCCTAACGTAAAACCACATTACAGCTGCAACCGTAATAAAACTTAACAGAACCATGAGAACTAAAGCGGTATGCGCTCGCCTCAGAGTGTCTCTGGTACCTGCAGCTGCTGCATTGACCTTCGTTTCCGACTTCAAGACAATTTCGTCTATAATTTTATTCAGATCAGCCACGTAGACTCTATTTAACTTCAGAATATCCTGCCCTTGAACGTCATAATCTATGATTCCTGCCTTAATCGTAAAAACCGATTCTTTGCCGACAGCCAGATTGTTAACATCTGCAAGAGTCTGGCGCAGTGTCATAGAGCTGATATCGTCCTTCAGATCCTTCATATCCTGGATAAGGGTGGCAATTGTATCTTCAGCCAGCATACCCATATTCTCAAGTCTATCCCTGTTTTCTAAAGTCGATGCCTGCATCATCAGGTTAACAAGAAGTGCACTGTTGGATCTGGTTTTCTCAATTGCCTCTTTAACCTTCATAGATTGTTGCAGAAGGGTTGCAGAGACATCGTTCGCCCCCTCTTTAGCTCTGTCGACGATTCGTTCAACTTCCGCATCAACATTGTACGCATAATCCTGGCTGAGCGGTTCAAGCTCTCCCATAAGGTCGGCGTAAAGCCAACGCAGTCTCTCAGTTTTCCTGTCCAATAGACGATGTTGCTCGCCCTGAAGAGCAACGGACTGCTGTAAATCATTAAGGTTGTCTTTGAGACTTGTGACAACCTTTTCCACCCGTTCTCTAAATTCTGACTGGGGAATACTCAAGGTCTCCAACTGCTCGGAAATCTGCGTTAACAAATGGTCGAGATCTTTTTTTACAGCTGTTCGAACATCATCGTCAGGCGCCGTTAATATATTGGGTGCCACCGCTACTATTTCACCACCGATTCTTGCAAATTCAGCGACTTGGACAATTTCCGGCAAATGTTCTTCTGAGATTTCCTCCATGAGAGTGGAGGAATAGCCAAATATCAGCAGAGCCATCACCCCGACAAGAAGTGTAAGGGAGGAAATAAAAACAAAGGCGAGAAGAAGCCTGGTCCAGATATTTACTCTAGCTGGTATCATTGCTCTCTATTGTTTTCCGTCTGGCTTGATATGCTCAATGCAGTCCTGCTTTCGTCTATCAAGTCATGAGCCTGCTGAAGATTATTGGTGACAAATTCCTCCCAGCGATTGATCAGTCGCCGCTTTTCTTCATGCTGCTCCATTGATAAGGTTTCTGATGTGAATAATTGGTTGAGATTTTCATCAAGACTCTGGTTGCTATCCACAGGTATTTCGGAAAGAAGTTCAATAACCGCTCCTTGCAAGGCATGAAAACTGCCGATCTCTTGTCGATATAATTCTTCGAGATTAAGCAGCTTTTTCCATAGCCGCTTTCTTTCAAGGAGCCGATAGGTGATAAGTTCGTCAAACAAGGCATTGACGAGATTATACCTACGGGTCGATAACTGAGTATCGTATATCTTGGTTTTACCCTGACGTATCAGGTTAATCAGCGGCAGGATCTTGACCTCGTATTTTAAATTAGACTCCTGCGATACAGGTAAGCGGTCGATACCTGGCTGCAGCAGCACTTTCTGTCCTTCCTCCGACAGCAGAAAATCAATAAAAGCGACTGTTGAGGAAACATTTTGTCCTCCTTCTAACGCTGCGATTCTGGCTGGCATGACAAAAGTTGGCTTCCCGTAATCAAAGAGATTTACAGCATCGATATGGCTTTTGGCGTGGGCCAGAAAATCTATCATCAACCCAACTCCGAACCTGCCATCGGCTACCCCGTCAGGAACACTGAAGCTACGAGCCGTTATGGTTTTCATGTTTCCGGCGACCTTCATCAGATATTTCCAACCCTCATCCCAGCCCATGTCCTGCAGAATACTTTCAACGATCAAATGGGTGGTACCCGACCGGGAAGGAGTCGACATAGCAACCTGTCCGTAAAACCTGGGGTCGGTCAGATCCTGCCATGATTTTGGAGAATCAATTCCGGCCTCTTCAAGCGTCGCTTTATTCCACATATAACCGACGCCGGAAAGGGCAAAATTATAAAACCAACCCTGTTCGTCATAATATGGCTGTTTCGGACTGAATGGTGGATAGTGAGCGATATAATCGAGGTATCTCAATCTGTCCGCCCGCTTCAGGACAACAAATGCATCCGGTGAGGAAGACCACAAAAGGTCGAAATGGCGGCTGTTCCCTCTGATGATCTCATCGATCGCAGCAGTCGTCTTCTTGTTCAAAACCTGGACTTTCACGTCAGGTCTGAAACGTTTAAATTTTTCGATAAATGGCTTGTAAAACTCTGGAGAAAAGGATGTCAGGATTATCAGTTGATTTTCTTCTTGATTCTGTGATACCGCCGTTAGTGGGGAAAATATTAATATGCTAATTATATAGATAACAAATTCTAAGAAAATCCTTTTAACAGAACCGTGTCGACTGACATTCACGTCAATATTCCCAATCAATTGGAAAGTTAGTGGTTTCTTTTCTCATTAATCTGCTTATTTCTCAACTTAATCCTGATTATAGTATGAAATGTACTTTGCAAACATAAACCTGACAAGTTGATTATTGATGATTCTGGGAGGGGAGTATAGGTTGTTGGGAACTAGATGCTTGCCAGGATTGGTTTTGCCGGACAGTATGTAATCCCAGCGAAGCTGGGACCGGGAAGCTGTACCTGAGACCGGAGGTATTGCATATATGAATGAAATCAGATGATCAGGATCCTGCCTGCCCAGATGGAATTGTGAATGAAAGTGCATACATGCGAGCAATGGTGATCGAATATTCGCAGAAGACCGCTGTTGGCGATTTTTTTACCCGTGCACCTCATTATGAAACCTAGAATTTGCGAAGATCAAACTTTAAGATAAAGATCCACAGTCAGCCTTCCTGATAACCTAACCTCAGCAACTCAATAATGAATTTAACATTGCCAAGTCGATGGTGATCAGTTTTGTCTTTACCTTCTGCTGAGGGTGTTTCCTTTATCTCTTCAAATTCCGATCTGCAAATTACTCGCCCGCTCTAAACAGTAACTTCACAGCATCCTGAACGGGCAGATACCAAAAAAATGGTAACTGTCAGATCAAGTCTAAGCTACTACACATCATACTGGTTTGAGTTTCTGAGTGAGAAAATCAGTTTGGTATCTAAACTGATCCATGAACTGCCTTCACCCTCCCGACAAGACCGTTCTCCAGACGTACCTTGATCCCATGAGTGTGGTTTGAAGATTTCGTTAAGATATCTCGAACAATGCCCTCGGTCAGTTTTCCAGATCGCTGATCTTGCTTCAGTACTATGGATACTTTCAGGCCGACCTGGATATCAGCTCGTTTTTTCCCATCAGTCATTTGGGGGTTCCTCTGATGTTTGTTACAGGCGAAATGCCAGTTCTCTGAGATTTGCGGTATCCAGCGAACGCCACCATAAAAATCAAGTGGTCCCCGTGTGGAGTCAACTCGATAGATGCCATATCCTTAAAGAATACACATATAAAGAATATTGCTTTTTTTCACGGATTCCTCTTCTGGATTTATAAATGGTTGTCCATTATATTATGTCCTTATGCTCATTTCGTGTACGTTACTCATTTTTTATGGATTTGCAGATGTTTTAACCTTCCCGGATTGCGTTTCTGGTGTACCGTGATGCCTCCGTTTGCTAATAATAGACCGAAGAATAGAAGTAATTGCGATCAGAGATAGTATTATTAACCCAATTACCAGTCCTGCAGCGCCAAACGTCAGCGGTCGTGACTGTGGGGCTCTTAGTTCCGATTTTGTTGAGAATAACAGATATTTTTTCTTGGCTCCTGGCCGGTATGTATCAATCATGATAGTGTGGCAATAAAGCCTATGACGAACACGGAGATAAGAACATGTTTATGACCGCCATCAGAATCAAGATCGAAGGCAAACCGTTGTTAAAGCTCAACATCCATGAATATGATAAAGATGACATTCCGTTTTTAAATAGTCTTGGAATTGACCAACTCGAAGACGACGCACCAAACTGTAGATATATTCACATCCACAACCAGGAAGATTTTCTCATTACACGTTCTGCAATCCTTAAGAGATACAAGGTTCTCGAAGAAAAAGGGCCAAAGGTCTTCCTGGAAGCGAAATAGACAGAAAAATTCACCCCCCGCTCCATTTTTACCTTGGTATTACTCTTTACATGCAGTTGCTCATATCCGTTCTGACACCGTCTATAATGAGACTCAACAAAACCATAAATTCACAGTAATTGTCTTAACCAGTTATTGGAGTCACCCCCCTAATCCTGCCATTATCAATCAATTACTCTCCTGATCGCCATTTTGTTACATTCATTAGCGAGGCATCGTGGTTATATTGTTGCCATCACCTTTAATCTGAATTGGCGAGTTGTTTCAACGTACAGGACAAAAACAAGTAAATACTCTTAGGCTGCCTATTATCAAATCATTTTAAAATTTAACTAATTGAGGTGAATAGACATGGTCTTATACACGATGAAATGGAATATCTTACCAGGCATGACTGATAAATACAGAGGATGGGCTCAATCTGCCATAAAACGACTACTTTCAGTTCCTGGTGTCGTTGAGTTTCGGGCATACAGGATGATTGCCGGGTCCCACCAAGTAATTGTCACATATGAGTTTGCTGACATGCAGGCATTGGCTTCTTGGCAGAGTAATGAAGCTACTCAGAAAGCCATGGAGGATGGTAGTAATTATATTGCTGATTTAAAGACGGAAATAATGGGTCCATCTCCGATTGTTCCTGACCCCATTCGCCCTTAAAACATGTTGTGAAAGAGAAGGTGTGGTTCAAAATAACACTATATGCTTGCCTAACATAATAAATTACAGGCAGCCTAAACCCTGACTGGTTCAGTACATTACCTGCATATTGTTTTATTTTAAGTCATCGACCATATGAGGGAAATATCAATATCTGATTGATATTTCCCTTAGATATTGTTCTTCCTTCTTGTCAGAATGAATCCTGAGGCTGTAACATACAAACAGACCGCTACTAGCGGGAAAATCAAATCCACACTAAATATCAAATTAAGGGTGCGTTCATGACTGATTTTGAGCAACTGCAGAAAAAACAAAACAAAACTTTCATAGTAGTATTTATCAATTTTTCTTTATTCATGATTCTATTTGCAGGACTGGGTTATGTGGCTTGGCAATCCGCCACTCTGGTAAACCGGTTAAAGGGAGATTTGGACAGAGCAGAGCAAGCGATAGCTCAACTGCAAAGCCGGTTCCAGCAGATGGACACGGATGTGATCGTTGACCGATTAGTTACCACAGCATCAAAACGAATTGGCGAATCGATTGAGGAAGTTATTCAAGGTCCTAATGTTACCGGGCAAATCGTGCAGGCATCAGAAAAACTGGCGGCTACCCATGAGATGATCGAGCAGAATGTTGAGGCAATACAAGGGATTCACGAAACTGTTAAAAAATTGAACAACGAGGAAATAGCTACATTAGTTTCTTATCAGATTTTAAAAGGCCTTGGTGACGGGTTTCAGGAAGCAGCAGAGACCCGAAAACCTGATTCTATAAACATCGAATAAAGGTTGTTTAAAATAGAGATTGATCTACTATAGCTTCCAAACGCTTGAATGACGAATAAAGGCTTGGGGTAATTCTATTTATTTCCTGAACATTACGTAAACATAAAAGTGAAATCATGTCGTATAAACAAAATTATAAGGTCTCTTGGTCCGAGGAAAATCAACAATACGTTGGATTATGTCCCAAATTCTCATCATTGTATTGCTATGATAAATCTCCTGTCGGCGCTTTAAGGGGCGTTCGCGGCCTTGTCGACGAAGCAGTAAAAAGCCTCCAGGATATTGAAGAGAAGACTTCCTCATAAAAATCTTTTCTCATCCGAAGGACACATAGTACCTCCTTGCTCTGGCGGAACTAAACGGTGTGCTCAGGCAATGCCACGTTTATATCAGAAACCCTTAGGTTCAGAGGTCTCCTGAACCCTTTCGTTTTTATTTTATGTACATATATTCTACAAACACGTTTCTATGGCTTTTGAAATAATTAAATCTCATCACAGAGGAGCACATGACAGAAATAATTCTGCATGCAGAACCTGGTGTCGTAATGAGTTGGGAGGATTTCCAAGTAAGGAAGCCACCCTTTTCTATCGCACTTGACCGTTACATATCGTATGCATCGTTGGTTAAGATTCTTGCTTGAACAGATCAAGCCTCAGAAATGATAGCCTCCGCTGCCATTCGTCCGGAAAGAAGCGCCCATTGAATACCGGGCAGACTCCGGTGTTCACCAATGATTCTCAGATTCTTACTGACAGGCTCCTGAGGAACATAGGGGTGAACAGTTGGCGGCTTCTGGGAAGGAAGGGCATGTTCGATCCTGAATGTCTGTATATGCTTCCAGCGTTCCACCTGGACGCCGAACCAGTCTGCACATTGGTCTCGAACCCGCTGCTCAAGGTCAGGTCGCGCCATATTATCTCTCCCGAGAACCACGGCGACGATAAGCGTTTTACCCGGTGGAGCATAATCAGGGGAGACAAGACTTGGGAAGGCAATATTGTTTATTGGCCCGCGCCCCTCACCATTGAGCAATAGAAACGGCTCCTTATGTGGTGGCAGCCAATCAGCGCTGTAATAGAGACAGGTTTCGCCAATAGATGGCGGAACGGAAAGGCTGGAGACAAGGCCTGGTAATGCTTTTTGCGAGGTAGCTATTACAACAGTCTTCCCATAAAATTTACTGCCATCCTCTAAGGTGACATTCGTGTCGTCAATGCCTATTACCCTGCTGTCATACCTGATTGAATCCTTGGGAAGACGACCCGCAATCTGCCGGGGAATCCCCCCCATGCCCTCTGATGGCAGGGTTGCATCACCTTGAGCAAAGACCCTGAAAATATACTTGAGAACATGACTGGAGGCAGTGATATTAGGATCAAGGCAGGCTCCGGCAAAAAAGGGCACAAAGAACCTATCGATAAATCCGGCCGAAAATCCCCAATCTTGTAAAAAATTAATTGCAGGTTGCTCCTCTTTATCGAAGAGTACCTCAAGTGAGCCACGGCAGACGTCCTTTGCAAGTTTCAACATCAGGAAACGATCTTTCAAGGTACCTATTGGAGAGAAAAGTGTCGAGAACAGGTATTTGGGATGGCGGCGTGGATCAGCGATTACATGGAATTTTTTATTATATCGTACCGCTACTCCGGACGGAAATTTTTTCAATTTCAACTTCTGAAAATCAAGCACTCTCGATGCTTCAGGATAACCGGTTTGTAAAACCTGGAATCCATGATCCAGCTGGAACCCATCTATCACATCTGTCTTTATCCTCCCTCCTAGCCTGTTACAGGATTCAAGGATGATGAATGACAGATTTTTATGGTGGAGAGCCGCGGCGCAACTCAAACCCGCAATTCCTGCACCAACGATCACAACATCGTATTTCATGCCATTGTCTCTCGTTAAGCTGTTATCCCGGCGTGTGTCATGTCCAGACTAAATCTTTTGAATGTCCGGCGGCGGCTGCAGCAAACCATCAACCCATTCTGCTGGCCAACCGTCCATGCCGTTTGCCGCACCCAGGAGCGCACCCAGAACTGCTCCCCTGCCGGCATTGTCTCCGCCGCACATGGTATTTGCAATTATCCCCTCTTCAGGTGAATTTTCATATTTCAGCGCAAGAAAGATTGTTGCCGGAACTGCATAATCGACATAACATGCTGAGGAGAAATGTTTTGTCACGACGGTGATGTCTGAATATTCGGTCAGCTGTTCAAAAAGAGCGACATCTATATCAATTTTTGACTCATGTGCGGCCGCCTTAACCGAATCTTTCATTGAGTTTCCCTTGAGAACATTGAGTAGGATGGAGACAATTATCGCCCCCCAAGTGTTCATCAACGGGCCACCATGGGTCAGCGCCAGGTGTTCCAGCGACACCCTCATGGCGTAATCGGGCTGCTCACTCAAGGCAATTGTCAGCGGCAACATCAGACTGTACCCGCCGATATGTTTTTCATCTTTTCGCCCGCACTTAGTCAACTCGATATTATCTGCATGTGCGCTAAAAAAATGCCTGAGATATTCCTCAAGATAGGTGTCATTATGACTCTCTGGACTCATCAAAAAACTGACCATCCGCTTCAGCCATGACTCAGGAACATAGCAACCATCTTGCTCCAGAAGTATCAAAAGCTCTCTGGCAAGTTTGACATTGAGCGTATTTTCACCCGCTTGAAGAAATTGATGATAATGAATACCTCTTTCACCCCAGTAGCGCCTCTGATCATGGAGTATATCAACAGCACCACCCTTGACTGGAAACGATGACCGCCACAGAAATGAATCCGGATGCGGGTTCCGGGGTTTTTGGTAATTGGTTACCTTCCCATAATCTCTTCGCAGCGCCTTTGTGTCATAATACCAATGCACCGGCATTGCCATAGCGTCCCCTATAAACATACCAGAAAGCGCTCCGCGAATGCGGTCTATTGATGAATTGGTTGGATTCATGGCCGATTTACCCTTTTTGAGTCCAGCGTCGCGATGAGAAAAAAATCCCCCTGTTGAAAAGCATCTCAACAGGGGGCATATCAGTTCGCCTAAGCTGTGTATTTTACCAGCTATCACCAA
>NODE-293-length-18169-cov-3.85812_pt1 | contig 18169 bp, 14 predicted proteins | sample MGYA00139097_ERZ477577 | MGnify/ENA metagenome assembly ERZ477577
AGACGGTTGAACGGGAGCACATTCTCAGGGTGCTTGAACAGGCCCACTGGAAGGTAAGCGGTAAAGACAGTGCGGCTGAAATTCTTGGGCTTAATCGCAGCACTTTGCGGGCCCGCATGCGCAAGCTTAATATCCGAAATGAATAAAGGCTGCCTTGAAAAATTGTATTTTCGCCCCAACTCTGCGTTACGGGTTTAAATTTCATCCTTGAAATATTAACTATAAGCCTGCGGTAAAATTTCCACACGCGCTTTGATTCTGAACCAAAATCCTTATAGTGCAAGGTACCCTGAAATCTTCCTATAGCCTTCTTATCGGGGCTCTGGGAGAGACCTCTTCGTTAATTCTTCATCGCCCCATTGGTACCGGTTGGACTTCTCCGGCAGAATAGACCTTTTGCCCACAGGATCTGCCGACTGAGACCAGCACGTCTCAACCCTCAGTCCTGGGCGCCTGAGGTCTTCGGGATACGAATGACACCTCATTGCATTACACCACAGTAAATCCAGCACACGCACCGAGCATTTCCTCCAGAAGACAAGATGTCCGCAACGCTCGGTAGTGGTTGTATATGACCACTTGGGCACATATGACCGTGAATGTATCGCAGGTCTGACTCCTCCTGACAACGGAGCACGAGTGATTGTTGTCTGTTAACAAGCCGATCGTAAGACGTCTCCTTATACCTGTCGGGTCTGGCATGAACATTGCTTATTAAATGGTGAAAGCATATCGGCACAACGTCCCGTTGCATGCCTTTCGGCCGGCTTTCTTGCCAGAGTCAGAAAATATAAAGCAAAAACATGGCCGAAGCCGACAGTCACGATCCTTTCTGGCGAGTCTCGCACAAACTGTCGAAGTCACAAGATCTGCGCATACATCTAGAAAGACGCAGCATATCGGGTTAGGGCGAAACAGCTGCGGGTCAGATTGGAAGAGCACCGTTTATAATGATGTGTGTGCGGTTAAGGGAAAGGTCCTGACCACGCCTGTATACCCGGGAAAATCAGCCCGGGCTTACAGGCTTCAGGAGTATAGCAGGTTGGAATGGAAGAGTTTATAGGGGAAAAGCAATGGGCATCGAAAATTTACTTATTTTTCTGTCATGCGGTGGGCTGGCAGGCTGGCTGGCGGGTGTTGTGATGAAAGGGAGTGGCTTGAGCCTTTTCGGCAACGTTGTTGTTGGCATTTTCGGCGGAGTGACCGGTGGTTACCTGTTTGGTTTGTACGATATGAGCATAAATGGTGTTATCGGTTCCATGGTGAAGGCCATGGTGGGAGCCATCGTCCTGCTCTATTTAATCGAATTGTTGAGGAAAACAGAAGGCCCCACAATCCGAAGGTACAAGTGAGCTGGCGGCAGGCATTATCTTGGGTAAGAGGACAAGTGTCCTTTTAAACACGAATAACGATTCTGGAGATAAAGCAAAAACAACGATCGATTGATTCGACTTGTTCTGAATCCATCATCAATAGAGGAGCACGATCATGGGAGACAAAGGCGGTAAGAAGAGCAGGGAAAAAAAACAGAGACAGAGCGACGATAAGCTTCATCGGAAAACCCGGGAAAAGCGTGAAAAGCAACAGAAAATTACGCCTGTACTGTCACTTGGCTCACTGATGGAGAAGTACGCAGGAACGAGACCAAGCAACCATTAACGGAGATTAAGCGGTTGTCTAAAAGAATGCTAGGCTGGTCGTCTCAGGAATATGCTTGATCATCTGATCTTAGGTGTATCGTTTTCGCTTCATCTTCTGCCTCCTTGTTTGAGGTTAAATGAAGCCGAATCCCTAAACAACACCTGGTTCAGTTTTTAGGGTAAGCGTCAATTGGCACCACTATTGGTTTCGATTTAATGCAGGTAAGGCGGAATCATACCCTACGGATTTGCTTAGCTTTATTGAGGGGTATTCTATGAAAATCAGAAAAGCGGTATTCCCAGTAGCAGGTCTTGGTACAAGGTTTTTGCCTGCAACGAAAGCGATGCCCAAAGAAATGTTGCCGGTGGTTGACAAGCCAATCATCCAGTACGCCGTTGAAGAAGCACTTGCTTCCGGGATAGAGCAGATAATCTTCGTTTCCGGTTCTGGTAAAGGTGCACTCGAAGATCATTTCGACAAAAATCAGAACCTGGAAAAAATACTGCGTGATAAGGACAAAATAGAACTATTGCGCACGGTCGAGTCCATCGTGCCCAGCAATGCACAAATCGTCTATACCCGTCAGAGCGAGCCACTCGGTCTGGGCCATGCAATCTGGTGTGCAAGGGACATCGTTGGCGATGAACCGTTTGCCGTTCTGCTCGCTGATGATCTGATTCAGAGTGATGTGCCGGTGCTGTTCCAGATGATCAATGAATTTGACAGGTTGCGCGCATCAATGATGGCGATCATAGAAGTACCCCCCGATGAAACGGACAAATATGGAATTATCAAAGCGGATAAAGCCTTCAACGGAACGGTGCAGGTTCGTTCAATGATAGAAAAACCAAAACCGGAGGATGCCCCGTCGAATCTGGCGGTGATCGGCAGATACATACTGACGCCACGAATTTTTAAACATCTTGGTATGCACCAGAAGGGGGCCGGCAACGAAATCCAGCTAACCGATTCGATGTCAGCGCTACTGAGTGAGCAGCCGATATTTGGTTACAAATTCAAAGGCATTAGATTTGACTGTGGCGACAAGGCTGGGTTTCAGTTGGCTAACATAGCATTTGCCTTGGAACGGCCAGAAATTAGAGAAAAATTAATTCCGAGTCTCAAACTGTTGCTCAATCAGGCAGAGAGTTTTGCGAATGATTAAGGATAAGCTGCGTTCCCTGTTCGGCTTTGGAAATTCTCAAAAAGACGATAAGGGCTTGCCACCCAAGGCGCACTTCAGCATCTGGTACTTTGTTCTGGCCATGATTTTTTTTTCCTACCTGCAGCCACTATTCTTTTCTGCAAAGGTGGAGACAATTCCATACAGCAAATTCAAGCAATACCTTACCGATGGAAAATTGGATAAATTGACCATCGGACCGGAACATATTACCGGAACGCTTCTGGGTGTTCCTGATCAGGAGATCTCCATCATCCGGGTGGATGACCCCAACCTGGTGAAGGAATTGAGCGACAGCAAGGTGAATTATTCAGGAAAATACCAGAGCAAATTTCTGGGGGCCATCCTCTCCTGGATTCTGCCGCTTGGCATTTTCTTCCTGATCTGGCGATTTGCCATAAGAGCACCTTGCCCATACAGTTTGGTTTTCCTGGCCCGCCAGCCTTTACCCCCATTTTTCCTCATGACCTGAGTCTAAAGCGGCCACGTGCAGCCGTTGGTCATATATAACCTTGTGGGCAAATATGACCTCTTCATATAGCCGGAAAAGTTCACTTTAAAACGGTCACTTACGATAAATTATTTTCTCAATACAGTACGTTAGCCAGTTTTCCCGGAGACTGACAATCAGGCCCAGGAATTGCTCAATATCAATTAAGAAGGCGATAGCCTTATTGCACACGCCAATGTCGGATGGTCAAGCACATCGATGAGGCTGTTGCAGGATTTTGTGGGGTTGATCTGATTTTTCACTGAGATCAAACGCTTAGTCTTTAAATCATAGGCGAAGGAGATTCCCTTGAGCGCTAAGGAAGACTACAGGAAGGAAATGGAAATCGAGATTGAACTTGTGCAGGTCAAATTAACAATGCTCAAAGCTTTTAACATGAGCCTGATGATGCAAGCGGGGAATGAAAATAACAGTAAAATCGATTCTCTGGAGTGTAAGGTTCATAAAATGAGAGAACAGTTGAGGGAGTTCGATCGGATCCATGAAAGCGCCTGGCAGCGACTCAGAGGTGGGATAGAGGAAACCTGGGCGGCCCTGCAGATTTCACTCAACGATGTCGTCATGGGTTTTACAGCTAAAGAGTAGAGAAAGAGCAGGGGGCCCATAGTTGGAGGCTCGACAAGAACATGGCAGGAGGATAGAACATGATCATTGCCAGAACGTATCTCAATGCTCTGCAGGAGAAGCAGAAAGAAGTGCTGCAAACCCTTCTTTCGATGGTGGAGCCGCCGAAAAACGGCAACGGGCTGATCAGCTACGCCATCTACCGTGATATCGAGGATAAAAACGTATTCAACCTGATCTCGTCATGGGAAAACCGCGATCATTTGAACCGGCATCTGAACTCGGAACGATTCGGCGTACTGCTCGGTATCAAAAGTCTGCTGTGTCACCCGATTGAAATCGAAATACTCACCATTCTCGAAGTGGAGGGAATGGAGGCAGTCAAAGTGGTCAGGAACAAGAAAACCTGATGCTCTGGACCCTGGCCTGCCGTCCGAGGCAGCTGGCGTTGGCGGTTACCTTGTCAATTTATGGCCATCACTGCCGAAAGATATGTGAGCTCTACATTTTTGAAGATGGAAATGAGAGCGAGAAACGGATCAGCTGAGCCAGTGAGGAGAAGACAACGGGCAATCTGAGACGCAGAGATCTCTGCCAGGAAGGGGAGCAAGCTGATGGGCCTTTGGACTTGAATAATATACAGCATGAGTTACGCGGATACAAAGGAGGTCGACTATGGCTGAATGGAATGAATCATTCGAGAAATCATTGAAACCGTTTCTTGAAGAACTGGAAAAACAGCGCTTGAAGCTGGGTGGCTTCAAGTCAGGCCAAGGCCTGATAATCATTGCGATCATCGCGCTTGGAATTGTTCTCACCACTGCCTGGTTCACCGTGCAGCCGCAAGAGACGGGGGTCGTGCAGCGGTTTGGCAAAGTCATGCGCACGGCCGGCCCGGGCTTGCATTTCAAACTGCCGCTTGGCATAGAAACGGTGCGGCGGCTGCCGACCGCACGTGTACTCAAAGAGGAGTTCGGTTTCAGGACCATGTCCACCGTGCCTGGCGAGAAGACTCGCTATGCGCCAAGCGGTTCGCATGAGGAAGAGTCATTGATGCTTACCGGTGATCTGAATGTCATCGATGTCCAGTGGATTATCCAGTACCGCATAGAGGATCCGATCAGTTATCTGTTTCAGGTACGCAATACGCAAAAATCCATTCGTGACACCAGCGAGGCGATCATGCGTCGTGCTGTCGGCAATCGTCTGGGCAGCGATGTGCTGACGACCCGCCGGGTGGAAGTAGCGAGTGAAGCAAAGGTCGAGATCCAGAAGGTGCTGACGGCTTATCAGACTGGAGTTCGTCTGGTTACCGTGGAACTTCAGGACGTAACCCCGCCGGACACGGTAAAACCGGCCTTCAATGAGGTCAACGAATCGCGCCAGGACAAGGAACGGACGATCAATATCGCTCAAGAACAAGCGAACCGGGAGATACCCAAGGCTCGGGGAGTGGCGAGCCAACGTATCAGTGAGGCTGAAGGATACGCGCTTGAACGCGTCAATCGGGCAGAAGGTGAGGCCAGCCGTTTCGCGGCAATACTGGCTGAATATCAGGAGGCACCTCAGGTAACGCGCAGACGTCTCTACCTGGAGGCAATGAACGGCTTCCTGGCGGACATGCAGGGCCTCTATATTGTAGACCGGGATCAGAAAGCCATGGTCCCCTGGCTGCCACTTGAGTCAGCCGGGGGGACGACAGTTTCCAAGGGGGTGCAGCCATGAAAGGTTTACTTAACGTGATCGGTGCGGTTGTTCTGGTGCTCCTGATCATAACCTTCACCAGTGCGTTCTACATATTAGAAGAAGGGTCTCAGGCCGTTATCGTGCAGTTCGGCCGGCCGGTAGGCGATTCAATAACCGAAGCAGGCCTGCACTTCAAACTGCCTTTTGTGCAGGAGGTCAGACGATTCGAGAAGCGTCTGCTGGTCTGGGACGGTGATCCAAACCAGATTCCCACCAAAGGAAGGGAGTTCATATGGGTTGATACCACGGCTCGCTGGCGGATCGCAGACGCCAAAAAATTCCTCGAGAATGTGGCCAGTGAAGAGGGGGCTCAATCACGGTTGAATGATATCCTCGATTCCGTGGTCCGGGATCAGGTGTCAAGCAGCGAACTCGTGGAACTAGTTCGCAGCGCGTCGTGGGAGGTTCCCGAGAAAGAGGCGCTGAAAGATATACCAAAAGAAAGAGAAGCGGAGCTGAAGAGGGCGATCGCTCGGGGCAGGGAGGAGATTACCAGGACCATATTGACCGAAGCCCGGAGGATTATCCCACAGTACGGAATTGAGCTGGTGGATGTGCGTATAAAACGACTTGATTATGTGGAAAGCGTTCGTGAAAAAGTATACGAGCGGATGATTTCCGAGCGTAAACGCATCGCTGCACAGTTTCGCTCGGAAGGTGAAGGGCGCAGTGCCGAGATCCTCGGGGAGATGGAAAAGGAGTTGCGTCAGATCCGCTCAACCGCCTATCAGCAGGTCCAAGAGATCCAGGGCGTGGGTGATGCAAGTGCCGCGCGCATCTATGGTTCCGCTTACAATAAAAATCCGGAATTTTATGCCTTCCAACGAACCCTTGAAAGCTACAAGGAGAGCACCAACAAGCACTCTGTACTCATTCTCACTACAGACAGTGATTTCTATAAATACGTCAAACAGGCGAATGCGGGATTGGTGGCCAATATTCCATCAGTTGGTGTGCTGAAGTCGTCTGCCGCCAAAATTATTCCAGAAGCGCAGCAAACCACAGTGAGAAATGATGGAAGCCTGGTCGAGGATATCCCCCCTGCAGGGGAGGCGAGCAAGGGAAAAGAGTAAAACGGTTTGCCTAAAGGAGAGGAGCGGTTTGGCGAAAAATCAACTCGCGCGAGCGCAAAGGTAAAGAAATGGAACGTGCCACACTCATTGGCTATGTACCTGAGCATACTGAAGCGCGCCGGGTCTTTGGTGAACTCTCAAAGAAAGGCTTCCGCCGCCTTGTCCTGCTCTCTAAAGCCGCCGACGGCAAAACTGAACGGACGCACCCATCTGTCTTTCAGCACAGGTACAGCTTCATTCTTGCGGCGCTGGTGAGCGTTGCATTAGGCGGTTTTACCATGCTTGTCGCGTTCATTCTCGGTTCGGATTGGCTGGAAGGTATGCCTGGTTTGCCGCTGTATATCTGTGTGGGAACCTTTGCTAGCCTTGCTGCCTGGATCTGTCTGCAGCGATTCGTGCACGGTGTAGGGACTGTTATTGTTCAGGAGCAAATCCGACTGCTTATGCCTGGAGAGTCCGCCCTGATTCTTCAGACACCTGTTGGAGCATTAGAAGTTCCGGTAGCGTATTTGCGCGCAATTTCAGACATTCCAACAACGCTCTTTATCCTATATCCCAAGCTTGAGAGGCGGATCGCCGTGCGAGGTCTCGGTGTTCGATTCTCAAAGGCACAGATTGCCGAATATGCCACCCGCTATGCCGGAGAGCAGGAAATCGACTCGACATCACGGAACGGAGCCGAAATGCTCAAGCGCCTGAAGGAATCGATCGGTTGGGTCAAGCATGCCTGCAATGATCTTGCGGTGGCCAGCCGTCTTGAACAGAAGGTAACGCCGGCAGCCGATTGGATTCTCGACAATGAATATATTCTGGAAGGAAACGTTCGCGTTGTACTGCGCAACCTCAGCCGACGGTTTTATCAGCAGCTTCCAGCCTTATCTGCAGGTCCCCACAAGGGAATGCCTTATATCTACTGTCTGGCAAAGGATCTCATCTCACATACGGAACTGCGTTTGGAGCGAGATAATATTCTGGCCTTTATAGAGGCGTATCAATCGGCCCGTACACTGACAATCCGTGAGCTGTGGGCCGTAGCGCAAATGCTGCGTATCGCGCTTATTGAAAGTGTTCAGGATCTGATAATCAGTGTTCATGAGAATCTGAGAGAAGGCCAATTGGCCGACTTCTGGGCAAATCGGATTATCGCCGCAGATCGCCATAGTTCGAGCCAGTTTTTCGCTGTCCTGACCGAATTATCAACGGCAGAGCCATTGCCCAGCGCCTATTTCTGTATACAGCTGGCCAGCCTTCTTATCGATGAGCCGACCGTGTTGGCACCGGTGCAGGATTGGTTTGAGCGCGTGCATGGGAAATCGCTGCACGATCTAAATCTGAGTGAGCGGAAATGGCAGACCTTCAGGGAGATGTCCTACGGGAATGTTTTTTCTAGTCTGCGCCAGCTTGAGCTGCTTGATTGGCGGGGGATATTAGAAAAACTCTGCAGAGTAGAGCAGATCCTGAGTCGAGAGCCCTCCGGCATCTACAAAACGATGGATTTTGCTACCCGTGATCGCTGTCGCAGGGTGATTGAGGAGCTTGCCCATACTTCTGTTCAGACCGAGGAGGAACTTGCCCGGTTTGTTCAGGACCTGTCTGCGCAAGCGGGCCGGGAAGGTGATTATGCAAACCTGGAGCGCCACGTCAGCACCTGGCTGATCGGTCCCAAACGCTCTGAACTAGCCGAACTGCTCTGCTGCCGTGAAACGCTGCACTACCGTGTTCTGGATTTTCTGTACCGCCATCACACGTCTGTCTATTTTCTAACAGTCGGAGCAGTATCATTAGCATTGAGCGGTCTACTTGCAGGATTTGGCCTTCCCAAAGGTCTTGTGACAAGCGGGGCGTGGGGCGTGGGGCTTGGCCTGGGGTTTGTCCTGGTGGCTCTCTTCCCGGTATCGCAACTGGCGATTGAGGTCGTCAATTATCTGGTCACCCGGTTTGTTCCTCCTCGTTCTTTGCCCAAAATGGACTTCAGCAGTACGGGAATCCCTGATGAATTCAGGACGCTGGTGGTTGTTCCCGTAATGTTGATAGATGCGGAGACGATCGATAATGAAGCGGAGAAATTGGAAATCCGTTATTTGGCCAATAGAGAAAATAACCTGATTTTTGGCATGTTTTCCGATTACTCCGACTCGGATTCTCCCTCCAGCCCGGATGATGATTATCAGGTCCAACGTGCCATGAAAGCCATAGAGGAGCTTAACCGGCGACATGGAAGTAAACGCTTTTTCTTGTTTCATCGGGAGCGTGTGTGGAGTGATTCCGAGCAAAAATATATCGGCTGGGAGCGCAAAAGGGGAAAGCTGGAAGAACTCAATAGCCTTATCGATGGAACTCGGTCTCAAAGCGCTGCACCACTTGTCTATGTGGGTGATTCCTTACAGCTGGCCGACATCCGTTTCGTTATCACGCTGGACAGCGATACCCAACTGCCTCACCCAACAGCTCGAAGATTGGTCGAAACGCTTGCCCATCCGCTAAATCAGCCGCGCTTTGATTTGGCAGGCATTATCAAGAGGGGCTCCTATACAATCATCCAGCCACGGGTGAGCCCGACGCTGCAAAGTGCAAGCGGATCAGTGTTCAGTCGCCTTTTCAGTGATCCGGTTGGTATCGATCCTTACACCAGCGCAATTTCCGATGTCTATCAAGATCTGAGTGGAGAAGGGACTTATCATGGTAAGGGGATATATGATGTACGTGCTTTCAGCCGCATCCTCTCCGCCAGGTTTCCGCAGGAGCGGATTCTCAGTCATGATTTGATCGAAGGCGCCTACACCCGGGTGGGACTGGCCAACGATATCGAACTCTATGATGATTTTCCCCAGCGCTATGAGGAATACGGCAATCGCATCCATCGCTGGATTCGCGGCGACTGGCAAATAGCCAGGTGGTTGTTCCCCAAGGTTCCGCTGGCCGACGGCGGCAGTGGTGAAAACCCTTTATCTATTCTTAACCGTTTGAAAATATTTGATAATCTTCGTAGAAGTCTGGTTCCCGCTGCCACTCTCGGGCTGTTGACAACTTCCTGGTTTCTTGCCCCGGTAACTGGCGTGCTCGTCACCATACTGGTAGGTCTGCTGCTGCTCTTTCATACGGTGTCGAAACCGTTGACCATGGCGACCAGCGGTGGAGGAATCAAGTATCTGTCGTCCGCAAAGCTGGTGCATGATGTAGAGCGAGCCTGCGCTGATGCGGCGCTCCTGCCGAGCCAGGCGGTCGTCAGCCTGGATGCTGTCGTGCGGGCCTGCTATCGGTTAATGTTTTCCAAACGGCTGTTGCTCGAATGGAAGATCCAGTCGGCCGGAGGCAGTATTCCTGTCTGGAAATCACTGTTTCCTGTAAGCCTGGCAATGGGTGGTTTTCTCAGTATTGCTCTGGGGGTGGCTGTCTGGCAATTGCAGCCGCTGCTCATCATGCTCGCCGCTCCCTGGCTTGGCCTGTGGCTTGCTGCGCCAGCCCTCGGCTGGCTTCTGAACAAGCCTGCTGTGCCGCAGAAGAAGCAGCGACTACCAAGAGAAGATCGGCGCTATTTGAGGCATGTCGCCCGGCGCACCTGGCGATATTTCTCTCTTTTTGTCAATGATTCAACCGCCTGGCTGCCGCCTGACAACTATCAGATCGCTCATCAGGGGCGTTTGGCTATGCGCACCAGCCCGACCAACATCGGCCTCTGGATGACGAGTACACTCGGTGCCCATGATTCAGGTTACCTGACCATTGATGAGGTTGTTGACTATGGCAACACTCAGCCGATTGGAGCGTTACCGGGGACATCTCCTGAACTGGTATGATATAGAGTCATTGGTTCCGCTGGAACCTCGCTATGTTTCCATGGTTGACAGTGGAAACATGTTGGGCTGTCTGTGGGCCCTGCAGTGTGGGCTTGAAGAAATAGTCGATGCCCCGCTGCTTGATAAAAAGGCGCTGGCAGGAATGGTTGATACGCTGGAAATAGCAGCAGAACCTCCTACTTCAGATGCCGCTGGCAACACTTTTCATCCCGTACCGGAGGAGATACTCGAAGGTTTGACTGGCCCGCCAGGTGAAATCCTCTATCTTATCCGGCTGCAGCAGGCGCTGGAGGAGCATGTCGGTACTGTCGCAGTGAACTCAGATAATGGGCCGTGGGTTCATGAGCTGAGGGAACAGATGTCTGCCTGGACCCAGAACAGACGACGCTATTTAGACTGGGTTGAAATCCTTGCGGAAAAATCGAAGGCTGATCTTGCCCCTTTGGGTTCCGAGGCTTGGGCTGCCATCAAGCATGATCTCAAACAGCCGCCGTCTCTTGCCGTTCTCGCCTGCGATCAGGTTGGTTCGATAGCACTTCTGAAAACTATTAGGCAAACAGCTCCCGAAACTTGTTTTTCGCTAACTGGTTGGCTTGACCGACTCATTGAGGCATATGACACGTCCCAATGGCTGGCAGGTGAGACCCTGAGTAAGAGCAAGCGCTTACTGGCAAGCGTTATGACTCTTTCGGCAGAAATGGACATGGGTTTCATGTATGACTCCCGGCGGAAGCTTTTTGCTATTGGTTACAATGTGTCCACAAACCGTCTGGACGGTTCCCGGTACGATCTCCTGGCCAGTGAGGCACGTCTCGGCAGTTTTGTGGCTATTGCCCGAGGTGACATACCCATGGAACATTGGTTTGCCCTGGGTCGCGTGTATGGATCCGTTGCTGGAAAACGGGTGCTGCTGAGCTGGACGGGAACCATGTTTGAGTATCTGATGCCCCTTTTATTCCAACGCTCATACCCCCAGTCGCTCCTAGATAAGGCAGCCCGGGAAGCGGTGGCAGTGCAGATTGGGTTCGGTCGGGAGTATGGTGTGCCATGGGGGATTTCAGAATCCGCCTACGGAGATTTGGATCTGCATAAGACCTATCAGTACAAGGCTTTTGGTGTTTCAGCACTTGGTCTGAAACGGGGTTTCGAAGAGAAGGTAGTGGTGGCGCCTTATGCTACACTGCTGGCGCTGAATGTAGTGCCTCGAGCGGCGATGGAAAATCTTCGAAAAATGACCGCTATCGGAATGCTTGGCGATTTAGGCTACTACGAGTCCATCGATTTCAGCCGTCAGGCAGAACGGGAGGGCCAGCGCGGGATTGTTGTTGAAGCTTACATGGCCCACCATCAAGGGATGTCTTTTTTGGCGTTGACTAATTTTCTGCACGAAGAGCCGTTTCTGCGACGTTTTCATAATGATTCACGGGTGCGTGCGTTTGAAGCGCTGCTCCAGGAGAGGATTCCGGCCCTGCCGCCGCTCAACCTGAAACAGGACCGGCACCGCGAATCAACACATTTAGGCGACGATCTGGTAGCTCCTGCGGGCGGTATCTTTTCCACTCCCCATAGCGCAACGCCCAAAAGTCTATTGCTCAGCAATGGCCGTTACGGCTTGATGATAACGAACAGTGGCGGTGGATACAGCCAGTGGGGCAATCTCGAATTGACGCGCTGGCGTGCTGATCAGACTTGTGATGCTATGGGGCTTTTCTGCTACGTACATGAAATAGACCGTGATCGCCTCTGGTCCGTCCCCTATCAACCGGTTGGAGGAACATTATCAGATTATTCAGCAGAGTTTACGCTCGACCGGGCGGTGTTTCATCGTGCCGACGACAATATCGACACCGAGATGGAGGTACTTGTCTCTCAGGAGGATGATATAGAATTTCGCCACATCACGCTTGTTAATCGAACGTCACATACTCGAACGTTTGACCTTACCAGTTATGTTGAGTTGAGCATGGCGCCGCATAATGGGGACCGACAGCATCCTGCCTTTAACAAGCTGTTTATCCAGACCGAGGCAATTGCCGAGCAGCAGGTCCTTCTTGCCAGCCGCCGGCCGCGCAGCAAGCATGACAGCAACCTCTTTGTAGCGCATTGTTTGCTTGAAAAACGTGATGGTGACGGAGTGTTGCCTGAGATTGACTGGCAGTTTGAAACCGATCGAAAGCGGTTCATCGGTCGCGGACGGACGCTCGCTAATCCGATGGGCGCTCGGCAAAATCTCGGCAGCAGTCAGGGGTTTGTACTTGATCCGGCGCTCTGTGTAAGACGGCGCCTCACCCTGGCACCGGGTCAGCGTGTGCAAACCACCCTCATGCTCGCTGCCGGTGAAACCAGAGCAGACGTGTTACGGGTGGTCGATAAATATCGAGATCCAAATGAGATCGAGCGGGCGATGGATTTTTCCTGGCGTTCAGCGCAACAAAAGTTACAGGTTCTCCGTATTCAACCAGACGAGGCTCGCAGATTTCAGCAGGTGGCCAGTCACCTGTTGTTTCCCAGTCGATTCCTGCGTGCGCCTGACAGGCTTATACAGGAAAATAGAAAAGGGCAATCGGGCCTCTGGCCTTACGGTATATCCGGAGATCTGCCGTTGGTTCTGATTACCATTGGCGAAGCACGGGATCTTACGCTGGTACGCCAGATGCTTCAGGCCCACACCTATTGGCGGATGCAGGGGTTGTCTGCTGATCTGCTTATTGTCAACGAGGAGGCTGCAGGCTACGAGCTGCCGCTTCAGGAACGTCTGCAGCAGATGATCCAGGCGTACTCGCTTCCCGAGGCCGCTGAGCGGGCCGGCAGCGTGTATCTGCAGCATTCGGCTCAGCTTCCGGAGTCGGACCTGAACCTGCTCAACTCCTCAGCCAGTGTGGTGCTTTTGGCGGCCCGCGGCACCCTGCCGCAGCAATTAAGCCGCACGGTGGAGGTCGCAGAACCGCCAGAGCCGCTGCCGGTTAAGCCGGCGCCACGGGAACCTTCGGCTGCACTGCCTTTCCTGGAACTGCATTATTTCAACAGCCTGGGCGGATTTACTAAGGATGGGCGTGAGTATGCCATTTACCTCGGACCACATATCAATACTCCAGCTCCATGGGTGAACGTTATAGCCAATCCCACGTTCGGTACGCTGGTCAGTGAAACAGGTTCAGGCTTTACCTGGTATGGGAATAGCCAGCGGAATCGTTTAACCGGCTGGTCCAATGACCCGGTAATGGATCCGGCTTCCGAGGCAATTTATATCCGGGATGAAGAGAGCGGCGTATTCTGGTCTCCAACCGCTGCACCGATACGGGAAGAGAGCGCCTACAGAGCCCGGCACGGAGCCGGGTATTCCGTGTTTGAACATAACAGCAACGGTATTGAACAAGAACTGACCGTCTTTGTGCCGGTGGACGATAATGGCGGTGTACCGTTGAAATTGCAGCGCCTCCAGGTCACCAATGGTTCATCGAGACGTCGCAGACTTTCGCTTACCTATTTTGTGGAACTGAACCTCGGAGAGAACCGGGAAATGTCCCAAATGCATGTCATCACACAGTGGGATGCGGAGGCTCAGTCCATAGTCGCCAGAAATCATTACCATCCAGATTATCCAGAGCGGGTTACCTTTGTGTCCGTTTCTCCGGAGGCCGGCAGCTACGGCTGCGACCGCACTGCGTTCATCGGCCGAAATCGGACACTTGGCAATCCATCTGCGATGGAGTCGGTGCATTTGTCAAAAGGAACCGGAGCCGGTCTCGACCCGTGTGCCGCCCTCCGCGTCATTATGGAGATCGAACCGAACGAGCAGCGGACGTTCACCTGCATGCTCGGGCAGGCCGATTCAGTGAGCGAGGTGCGGGCGCTGGTCAAACGTTTCCGGGGTGATGCATCATATGCAGCTGCTTTCGAGCAAACGGTCTCCTGGTGGGACGAGTTACTGGGAGCTGTCAAGGTGCGGACCCCGGAGTTGTCTGTTGATCTCCTGGTTAACCGCTGGCTCCAATATCAGTCGCTGAGTTGCCGTCTCTGGGGACGTTCAGGTTTTTACCAGTCCGGCGGTGCTTTTGGTTTTCGCGACCAGTTGCAGGATGTCCTGGCTTTTCTCTATGTTCGACCTGAACTGGCTCGCGAGCAGATCCTTCTGTCGGCCAGCCGGCAATTCAGACAGGGAGATGTCCAGCACTGGTGGCATGAGCCTTCCGGTGCCGGGGTCCGTACTCGAATTTCCGATGATCTTTTGTGGCTCCCCTATGTTGTCGCACAATATGTTCGGACCACGGGAGACGTCGACATCTTGGGGGAACGGGTGCCGTTTCTAGAGGCGCCGGAACTGGCTGATGATCAGGATGAGCTTTTTCTGGTGCCGGAAATCGCAACGGAACAGGCTACCCTTTTTGAGCATTGTCAGCGCGCTGTAGGTCGCGGGCTGACAGAGAGTCAGCTGCACGGGCTGCCGAAAATCGGCACTGGAGACTGGAATGACGGGATGAATCTGGTCGGTGCAGAGGGGAAAGGGGAGAGTGTCTGGCTGGCCTGGTTCCTTTGCGATCTGCTGGAAGGAATGGCAGAGCTGGCAAACCATCTGCACATGAAAGAAACCGGGCAGGATTATCTGCAGAAAAGAGCTGACCTCATTCAGCGAATAGAAAAATCGGCCTGGGACGGCAGGTGGTATTTACGTGGGACCTTTGATGATGGGACTCCGCTTGGCTCAACCGCCAGCAGCGAAGCGCAGATAGACTCTCTGCCGCAATCATGGGCCTGGCTTTCTGGATCAGCCGATGAACTGCGCGCGGATCAGGCAATCGAGTCGGCCTGGAAGCATCTGGTATGTCTGGATGACGGAGTTGCGCTGCTGTTTGCGCCTCCGTTCGACAAATCGGATCCATCGCCAGGATATATCGCAGGATATCCACCTGGAGTTAGAGAGAATGGCGGTCAGTACACCCATGCAGCTATCTGGCTGGCAATGGCCATGGCCCGCAAGGGTGATGGCGAGCGGGCGGTAGAGTTGCTTCGTCTTCTCAACCCGATTGAACATGCCAGAGATGCAGAAGCCGTCTGGCGCTATGGCGTGGAGCCCTATGTGGTGGCGGCAGATGTCTACCATTTACCTGGTAAAATCGGACAAGGCGGCTGGTCCTGGTATACCGGTTCGGCGTCCTGGATGTACCGGGCCTGGATTGAAGAGGTTTTTGGCCTGCAGGTAAGAAATGGAGTGATGCAGATAAATCCGGTTATTCCTGCCGAATGGAAAGAGTTGACCATTGATTTTCGATATAGCGAGGCTGTTTACCAAATAAAAATTGAAAACCCCAATGGATGTGGGCACGGCGTTGCCAGTATCGAACTTGATAACAGGAAAATGGGTGATAGAGCTATACCCCTTGAGCGAGGGCCGATCCAACATCGTGTGGTCGTCAGGATGGGAAAGCCTGCGCGGATGACACAAGATTTTGGTGATCAGGCCACAGGAGGTGAACAATTACAGGCCAAGAAGAAAAATAGCCATATGGCTCGAACATATTTTAACACGGAGAAACCTGATAAATGAGAAAGCGGGAGAAAGAAGCGCTGCTTATTGCATTTTTTAGGGAAAAAATCAAATACGAGCGCTTGGGAGAGTTCATTATTCATCTTATCAGAGATGACCCTTCAGCGCCTAAAAACCATTTCCATACAATTTTCTATCGTCTCAAGGACGAGGGCAGCCTCATTGAGAAGATTGATAAGGAGAATAAAAGTAATTCTGGAAATACAGCAGCAGTTACCGCGAGGAATTTTCAGGAACATATCGGTGACCTCCTCGGCATAAGACTGGTCTGTTTGCGTCTTGCCGATATTAATATTATTGAAGCATATCTTGAAACCCTGGTGCAGGAAAAAATTCTGGAATTCGTCAAAGAACCATTGCAAAAACGATCATTTATCCTTCCTGTAGATCCTGGAGAGGCAATCAGGGATAGCCCCGATCTGATGTATAGCGGTTATTCATCGATTCATTACCAGATCACCCTGGGTGATAGCTCGGGCGCCCCTGATGAATTGAAAACCCTCCAGGCAGAGTTTCAACTGCGGACGATCCTCGAGGAGGCCTGGGGTGAAATCGATCATAAATATCGCTACGCCTATTGCCGAAGCGGTGCGGATCTTCCTGAATATATCCATTCCGGCTTTTATAATTTGAGCGCCTATCTGCAGGCTGCTGCAATGCAGGCGGAATATTTGTGCCGGCAGGTTCAGGCTTATGGGCAGGCGCAGATTGCCAAAGGTCTGCCAAAGTCAATACTGAAATCAAAATCAAGAGCGTTGGGTCCGGCGGGTATTGCTGATAGGGGTCCTGAATTGTTTGCTCAGGCCGAGAAAAATGGTGATCTTTACCGAGACCGAGAGGATACAGAAAAAGTTCTAGAAAAGATACTCGGCTTCAGACCGACAGAAAGAACGTTATTATACATACTGAAGCGGTTTCGAGAGTTTGGCTACACCGATCTGCATAAAACACATATTCAAAATCTGGTAAACAAGAACCTCTTGGAGGAATTCAAAACTGTTTTTATTGAGATACTTGGTTTTAAGGCTTTTAGTGATACAACGAGGCGGAACGTTGATGCAATAAATGCTATCAATTTTGTCCTGTTTCATGAAACTCAGGGAGCCAGGGTCGCTCTGGAAGGATTGAGATCCGTTCTTAAAAACAGAAAGGAGCGAGCAGAAAGGCAAAAGGTATCCCGGAGTGAACAACTGGAAAACACACACATTGTATCGAAATAGTGACGGCGCCTTATCAAGGGCATGAGAAAGCCAACCCCGTCTCGATCGCTGCCTGGAGAAGCGTTCGACCCAAACTATTATTTCTCTAATTGACCTTGGAGGATGGGACTATGAAAAGTATAAGGAACATCTTTGTTGCGGTTGATCTGCAGGAAAACACGCAGAAGATTGTTGATCTCGCGATTTTTCAAGGTAGCCTTAAGAGTGGGACGGTTGGATGAGGCAGGTCAGCTCCAGGAAAATAATACCGTCAGTTAGATTATCTTCGTCTTGTCAAAATCCAAGACTCCCTTTGATTGTTTTCTTTCCCTCTTAGCGGCCTTCTTTTCTTTTGGGGTCAGGCTGGCTTTCTTTTTTCCTTCCCTATGACTTCTTCGTTCTTTGGTCATGACCTTACTCCTGGTTATTGATGAATGCTATTATGGTCAACCAAACTGCTACCTGGCCGCCTAGACCCCCGTATTGATGCTTGCTTTTTACTCAACTACCTTTTGCAATCAATTCAGAACATTTAGCCGCAACCATACTATCAGGCGTTTCCTCATAAGGCATGGTTGCCCAGCCTTGTATTTTGATATACTTCTCCTGCTCCCACGAGCTTTTTTCTTGTAAAGTCAACAGATTCTCTTCTCGCTGCGGGTCTATATTAAACTGAGAAACGCAAATTGGGGCTAACCGCTCGGCAACTGCCGATCGGGCCATTTTCTCACCCATGCTCACAGATGTACTCCCCCTAACCCATCCGCCCCAGTTGAAGCCGATTATCATGGTTATAATGGCACCTCCGATGGCACACCATACTCCGATTGATATTTTATCTTTAATCGCTTGATTTATTTTCATTTTGTTTCTCCTTCTTAAGTAAAGATTATTCTCATTTGCACACTAT
>NODE-294-length-18165-cov-4.21657_pt1 | contig 18165 bp, 21 predicted proteins | sample MGYA00139097_ERZ477577 | MGnify/ENA metagenome assembly ERZ477577
GAAGCGATTATTAAAAATGAATCGGAGTATGATGTTGTCTTGTATGTATCAGAGAATAATTCTGGTGGGTCCGTGTATTCAGTTTTTATAAAGCAGGGTTCAACAAAAGAATTCCAGATAAATCAAGGAGATATTATTACGGCAGTAGCAGGCAATGTTTATATTCCTTATGCGATTCCTACTAACATTAATTCGGCGGATTTGCCTTCAGATGATTTCAAATATCACTTTTGTGATACAGATGCAAACTATGAAGAATCGATAAATAGCTCCTACGAATATATTAGCACAGGCAGAAAGAAAACAAAGTTTATGCTAATGGGAACTCGTGGTTCTTATTTTAGTTTGATGGATATTTATGGTGTTTTAAAACCTTATTGATTCATGAAATCACATTACAATCAAAGCAGAAAGCACCTGGAATTCAAAGTAATTAGGGAAGCACGTGTTAAAGTTTGGGTGGCTTTTCACTAAATTTGCCGAATGATCTTATACAATGTAACAGTTAGTATTGATGAGCGAGTTAAAGAAGACTGGCTAGAATGGATGCGTACAAAGCACGTCCCAGATGTTATGGCGACGGGTTGTTTTATTGAAAGCAGAATTTCTCGCGTTCATGCAGAAGAGGAGGGGGGATTAACTTTCGCTATCAGTTACCTCAGTGTTTCAGAGGAAAAATACAATGAATATCAGAATAAGTTTGCTGCTACTTTGCAAAAAGAGCACACAGAAAAATATGCTGGTAAATTCGCTGCGTTTCGAACATTGTTAACAGTTTTGGAGGAGTTCACATCATGAGTGTAAGACCAAAAAAGCACCTTGGGCAACATTTTCTAAAAGACAAAAATGTTTGCCGAAAAATAGCGGATCAGTATCAGCGACATCAAGATTGTAATACGGTTCTCGAAATAGGACCTGGAATGGGCGCTCTAACAGAGTATCTGTTATCTAATGAACTTGATGTGTGGGTAATGGAAATCGATACAGACAGTATTGAATATTTAGGAAATCATTTCCCAAGCCTAACAGGTAAAATCATCGAGGCTGACTTTTTAAAAGCTGATTTGACGCAAGTTTTTGGAGATAGAAACTTTTCCGTAGTTGGTAATTTCCCGTATAACATCTCTTCTCAAATCTTATTCAAATGCATTGAATACAGAAATCAGATTCCAGAAATAATGGGCATGTTTCAAAAGGAAGTAGCGCAGCGTGTAGCGGAAAAACCAGGGTCAAAACAGTATGGAATTTTAAGTGTTTTCTTACAAGCGTATTATGACATAGATTATTGCTTTACGGTTGATGAACATGTATTTGACCCACCACCGAAAGTGAAATCAGGGGTTATTAGATGTACACGTAACGCGAGGCAAACACTGCCTTGCGATGAGAAACTTTTTAAGCAAGTAGTGAAGATGAGTTTTAATCAGAGGAGAAAAACGATTAGAAATTCAGTAAAAGCTCTTTTAAATGGAAACAAACTTGATCATGAATACATGAGTCTTCGACCGGAGACTTTAAGTGTGGATCAGTTCATAGAATTGACCCAAATGATAGAGAAGGTAAGAGACTAGATTGATTCTAAATGCATCTATTTATCATTGAATTTATGGTAATATCTAAAAAAATGATTTTATTTGTAAGTAGTAAAACAAAAGGATATGACATTAGACAGTATATTTAGAGGGATTGGTGACATTTTTCAATGGACATTCAACTTCCTTCAAGCGGATTTAGGGTTGACAGCATTCATGAATACAGGTATTATCTTACTTGGTTTTGTTGGTTTGTTTTACTGGTTGAATTGGCAACGTAAGTTTAATGCGGAAGCTGAGAACAACTCAGACAAGTTAAAATAGTTTTAAATAAATATATTTAGAAGGTTGTCCTTGAGGCAGCCTTTTTTTTTGTGCAATTGTTACATTTAACTCATGAGTAAATTTTCAATTATTATAACAGCTGGAGGAATTGGTAAAAGAATGGGAGCATCTTTGCCAAAACAGTTCATACAGATAAATGAAAAGCCGATTCTAATGTATACCATTGAACAATTTTATCATTGTGATCCAAAAGCCCAGCTATTACTCACTTTACCTGAAGACTGGAGAACATATTGGGAAGAGTTAATCGAAGAGAATGATTTTCGAATACCACATAGAGTGATTTCTGGAGGTATAGAAAGGTATGATTCTATTAAAAATGCCTTACAATTTTGTCATGGAGAATACATCGCAGTGCACGACGGTGTTAGACCATTGGTTACTGTCGAAACAATAGAAAGGTGTTTTAATGCAGTTAAAAAAAAGAAAGCGGTTATCCCAATTATGCCTGTTAAGGAGTCTTTGAGGCGTATTACGAAAAGTGTGACAAGTGCAGTAAATCGGGCAGAATACTGTAATGTTCAGACACCACAATGTTTTGAGAAGGATGTGCTATTAAGTGCGTATGAGTTGCCATTTAATGAGACCATTACAGACGATGCTAGCCTCGTAGAGTTGAATGGCACAAAGATTCACACGGTTGCGGGAAATGATGAGAATATTAAAATCACGAATCAGACTGATTTAGCGCTTGCGGAACACTTGTTGAAATAAGTTAATTTGCTTTGCAAAACTTAGTTTAAGTGTATCTTTGAATCCGAATAACTAGAAAAATGAAAGTTACAGACCACTTAGAGGCTGCGAATGACACCTTATTTTCATTCGAGATTTTACCTCCACTCAAAGGTAAAAGCATCCAATCTATTTTCAATGGTATCGATCCATTGATGGAGTTTAAGCCACGCTTTATAAATGTTACTTATCACCGTGAAGAATTCATTTACAAAGAAAGAGAAAACGGACTTCTTGAAAAGATAGCAATACGAAAAAGACCAGGAACAGTTGGTATTTGTGCGGCAATTATGAACAAGTACGACGTCGATGCTGTACCCCATTTAATATGTGGTGGATTTAGTAAGGAAGAGACAGAAAATGCTTTAATTGATTTACAATTCCTCGGGATAGATAACGTTCTTGCGTTAAGAGGAGATTCTATTAAAACAGAATCAACCTTTCGCGCGCACAAAGATGGACATGCATTTGCCGTTAATTTGATAGAGCAAATCCAAGAGATGAATGAAGGTCATTACTTAATGGATGATGTAAATCTTGAACCAACAAATTTTTGTATTGGTGCAGCAGGTTACCCTGAAAAGCATTTTGAAGCGATGAACTTAACAACGGATTTGCAACATTTGAAAGCAAAAGTTGATGCAGGAGCTGAATACATTGTGACACAAATGTTTTTCGATAACAAGAAGTACTTCGCTTTTGTAGACGCATGCAGAGCAGCTGGAATTACAGTTCCCATCATACCAGGTTTGAAGCCACTGAAAACAATGAATCATATTTCATTTTTACCTAAATTTTTCCATATCGATTACCCTGAGGAGCTTTCGAGCGAACTATTAAAGTGTAAATCGAGTGATGAGGTAGCTGAAGTGGGAATAGAATGGGGGATTCAACAATCTAAAGAATTAAAAGCAGCAGGGGTGCCTTGCATTCATTATTATACAATGTCTAATTCAGAACAAGTTAAAAGAATTGCAAATGAGATTTTCTAAAGCGTACACACTGGTTCTGTTCTTATTATTTATAGGAACGACTACGGCATTTTCTCAAAAAAAGGGAAAGGTAAAGGTTAACTTGACGAATGCGGTAGTTGTTGGTCAAATGGACAAGCAAGAAGATCGCTTTTCAATTGAAATTACATTGACAGAGATGTTAACTTCAAGAGGGATGAAGGCCATGCCGTCATTAAACTTGGTGAAACGCGGCTCTGATTCTGGAATCATGGCTTCCGATTCGGTTTCTAATCTCCTAAAGGGCAAAGGAATTGACACATATATGCTGGTTTCTGTTCGTGGATACGATAGAAAATATAAAGTAGCGGATAATCCAGGAACCTTGGATGAGGCGCTTGACAGAGGTAATTTGTTTGAAATTTATGCGATGGATATCGTGTCAGTGAGCTTCGAAGTTAAATTTTACCGTGAAGGAAAATTCATTCACTCGGAAGTAGTGAAAATTGGTAATGTTGGCGGTCGAGATTCTGTATTGAAGAAATTCAGAAAAAAAATTGGGAAGAAGATTGATAAGAAGTGGAGTTAATCTCACTTCATCAATTTAGCTACATACTTTCCAATAATATCAAACTCTAAATTTACGCGATCACCAACCTTCAACTGATGAAAGTTAGTAAAGTCGTATGTATAAGGTATGATGCAAACGGAAAACTGGTTGGGAAGTGAATCTACCACCGTTAAACTCGTTCCATTAATTGTTATTGAACCCTTTTCTACTGTCGCATCGCTTGAATCATAGGCGATTGTATATTTCCAGCTGCCATCTTGATCTTCAATATTGATGCATTTACCTGTCGTATCAACATGCCCTTGAACAATATGCCCATCTAAACGTCCATTCATAACCATGCAACGTTCGAGGTTTACTTTTGTGCCGACTTGCCAGTCACCCAAATTTGTTTTGTTCAGCGTTTCTTGAATTGCAGTTACCACATATTTAGCACCTTCAATTTTAACAACCGTAAGGCAGCATCCATTGTGCGCAACGCTTTGATCTATTTTTAATTCGTCGGTGAATGGTCCTTCAACTGTAAAATGAATGTTTTCTCCTTCCTTTTCGATAGCTGTTACAACACCCAAGCCTTCTATAATACCTGTAAACATAAATTCTAATTGTAGGGCAAAGTTACGCTTTCTTCTTGCGTGTTGCTACATAAGCAATCGTTGCAAATAGAATAATTCCGATATCAGCAATTGTAAACCAAGTAGGATGTGGAATCATCAATAAGTTAATCACGGTAAAAAGCATGATAAAGCTGGATACACCATATATTGGGGCGTGTGTGGTCTTGTCTACCATTCTAGCCACAAACATTCCAAACCATACTCCAATACCGTGCGCTAAGACTACTGCCATTAATGACTTAAATGGAATTTTAAACATGGCGGCTTTGAAGGCTTCAATGTCATCTGCTTTAATTTCGAAAGGTATCGGAAAAAGCATATGTCCCAATAATTCCAACACCCAGATTCCCAGCCCTGCGGCTAAAATCCCTAATACTGTGGCAATAAATAGTTTCATGCTTCTGCTAGTTGTTTAAATTTACCTTTACTTTTTCTAATCCTACAGCTTACAACTTTGTACTCTGGGCACATCGCCTCTGAACAATGTTCATCCGATGTGATAATGTTCAACATAATTTCTGGGAAGTGGAAAGTAGAACTTAGTATCCCAGGCTTCATTTCATCAGTTAAAACGGCTTTGATGTCTACTTTACCTCTTGGACTCTCAACACAAACAAAATCACCGTCGATAATTCCTTCTTTTTGAGCGTCAGCTGGGTGGATTAGCAATACATCTTCAGTCAATATTTCCACATTACCTGTTCTTCTTGTCATGGCACCACAGTTATAGTGTTCCAATTCACGATTCGTTGTAATGATATATGGGAAATCTTTTTCATGTCTTTCAACTTCATGCGATTTCTCGTAGTTGTAAAAGAAGAACTTTCCTTTACCCCGTTTGAAATCTTCAATATGTAGCATTTGTGTATCAGTGCCGTCTTCAAGAACGGGCCATTGTAGACCATTTGTGCCTAGCCTATCCCACGTTGCACCTTTAAAGAAAGGGACAATTCCTGCTACTTCGCGTAGAACACCTTCGCCTGAGTAATCTTCTTGCGCATATCCCATTTTATTCATAATATCAACGATAATTTGTCCGTCAACTTTACATCCAGGAATAGGCTCTACTACTTTATTTACACGTTGAATTCTTCTTTCTCCATTCGTGAAGGTTCCATCCTTTTCAAGGAATGAAGCTCCAGGTAAAATGACCGTTGCACGCATTGCCGTTTCAGTCATGAACAACTCTTGTACTACGAGCAGTTCAAGATTTTCCATCGCGGCAATAACTTTATTTGTGTTTGGATCGGTTTGCACAACATCTTCACCGATTATCCACATGGCTTTCAAATCTCCAGCAATTGCAGCATCGAACATTTCTGGAATTTTATAACCGACATGACTCGGCACATCAGAAACACCATAATAAGCGTTGTATCTATTGTTTATTTCAGGGTCTGTTACATCCAAATATCCGGCACCTTGATGAGGTTGTGCTCCCATATCTGCAGCACCTTGTACATTGTTTTGACCTCTCAATGGATTCATTCCAGCTCCTTTGATTCCAATGTTTCCTGTAATCATCACTAAGTCAGCAATGAGCTGTACAGTAAATGTTCCTTGTAAATGTTCTGTTACTCCAAGGCCATGAAATTCCATAGCGGCTTTTGATGCAGCATAGGCAAGTGCAGCTTCTTTTACGAGGTCTTTATCGACTCCCGTTATTTCCGCTAACTCGTCCATATTAAGCTTCATAATTTCAGCTTTCATCTCTTCATAGCCTTCTGTTCTGTTGGCGATAAATTTAGCATCTTCAGCTCCAGCCTCAATAATGTAATATAACATCATATTCAGCAGCGCAACATTTGTCCCAGGCTTCAATTGTAGGTGATAGGTTGCATATTTGGCCAATTCAATCCTACGAGGATCGATTACAATGCTCGGAACCCCCTTCATCATCCTTTGCTTAATCTTCGCTCCCGTTACTGGGTGCGCATCTGTAGGGTTAGCGCCAATTACAAGAATAAACTGTGCATGATCCAAATCTTCAATTGAGTTGGTTGCAGCTCCCGTTCCAAACGAACGTTGCATTCCTAAGGCAGTTGGTGAGTGACAAACACGTGCACAACAATCAATATTGTTGGTTCCAACGACAGCTCTAATGAACTTCTGCATTAAGTAGTTTTCTTCATTTGGCGTTCGCGCTGAAGAAATACCTGCAATTGCATCAGGCCCATTTGATGATTTGATTCGTGTTAATTCGCTTGCGATATGATCGTATGCTTCATCCCAAGAAACTTTTTCGAATTCACCATTACGCTTAATCATTGGACTATCAAGGCGGTCTGGGTGATTGTAGAATTTGAAGGCATAACGTCCTTTCAAACATGTATGGCCCCCATTTGCCTCTGCCTCATAGGGTGCTTGAATACTTAATATTTCCCCGTTACTTGTTGACACCTCCAGGTTACATCCAACGCCACAATAGGTACATACTGTTCTTGTTGTTTCTTCTACATGAACAGCTTTTGATTGGAAAATATCTGAAATTGCAGAAGTAGGACAAGCTTGAGAACAAGCTCCACAGCTAACACAGTCCGATTCCATGAAGGATTGATCTGTTCCTTTCACGATATGTGAATCGAAACCACGACCAGCCATACTCAAAACAAATTCTCCTTGTACTTCATCACACGCTCTTACACATCTATAACAATTGATACATTTCGAAAGGTCAGATGTCATATAAGGATGACTTAGGTCTTTTGTTCTATCCAAATGATTATCACCTTCCGGGTAACGAACTTCTCTAATACCGACTTGTGCAGCTACATCTTGAAGTTCACAGTTTCCGTTCACTTCACACGTTAAACAGTCCAACGGGTGATCTGTTAGGACTAGCTCCATGATGTTTTTACGCAATTCCTTGATTGACTCAGAGCTTGGATAAACGTACATTCCTTTCGAAATTGGTGTGTGACATGAAGCCATCACCTTCGTTTTACCATCTTTTTCTAATGCGACATCCACACTACAAATTCTGCAGGATCCGAAAGGATCAAGATTCGGAGAGTCACATAAGGTTGGAATCAATTTTTCGCCCACAATACGTCGAACAAAACCCAAAATAGTTTCACCATCTTTAAATTGATGCTCGACGTTGTTTATATATGCTGTGTTACTCATAGTATTGTAATTATCTTATTCAAAATAAGTTTTCATTTCATCTTCAAAATACTGCATCGCATTTTTCACAGGCAATGGAATACCGCCCCCATGTGCGCAAAGTGAACCTTCTTCAAGTGTGTTAAGCAGGTCCTCAAATAGTTTTTTGCTGATTTTATAATCAGATGAATTGGCTTTTCTTAATAACTCATGGCCTCTTTTTGTACCTAATCGGCAAGGGAAACATTTTCCACAGCTTTCATAGGCTGCAAAATCAAAGAGATGTTCTAGGAAATCAATCATAGGCATGGATTCCGGAATACAGATAACAGATGCATGCCCCATTAAAAATCCGTTTTCCGCAAATGACTCGAAATCTAAATTCAAATCGTTGATTTTAGAAACCGGAACAAGTCCACCTAATGGCCCTCCAATTTGCATGGCTTTTACTGGTGATTTGAATCCGCCTCCCATCTCATTAATCACTGTAGACATTGGCGTTCCCATTTCAACTTCGTAAATCCCGGGCTTATTGAAAAAGCTGTCTAAGCAAACAAGCTTTGTTCCAGAAGACCTCTCTGTTCCGATCGCTTTCCATGCTGCTCCACCTTGTTCTATAATGTAGTGAAGACTAGCCAACGTTTCTACATTATTAACGATTGTAGGTTTATTAAAAAGTCCTTGTTCTGCCGGATAAGGTGGTCTCACACGCACTTCAGGTCTTTGACCTTCAATGGAATTTATAAGGGCTGTTTCTTCTCCACAAATATATGAGCCTTGGGCACGAATTACTTTAAAATCAAAGTCGAATCCGCTACCGTCAATGTTTTTTCCGATTAGACCGGAAGCTCTCAGTAACTCAATTTCTCTTTCAATAATAGTCGCTGAATCTGGGTATTCTGCCCGGATATAGAGCACACCATAATTGGCATGTGTTACATATCCAGCAATCAACATTCCGTATAAAACAGAATGTGGTCTTTGTTCCAACAAGTAGCGATCAGAGTATGCGCCTGGATCTCCTTCATCTGCGTTGCAAATAATGAATTTCGTATCGCTTTCTACATTTCGGCAGAAACCAAGTTTCATTCCCATAGGGAATCCAGCACCACCTCTTCCTCGGACATTTGAAGTTTTAATTTCCTCTAATACATCACCAGAATCTCGCTTTAAGGCGGCTTTGAATGATGCATAGTACTCATTTATTGAGCTAAATTCCTCTGTTAAAATCGTGTGCTTAAATGATTCTACGTTATAGGTATCCTGTTCGCCATCCTTTTCTTCAATAATTTTATCTAGAGAATTTAGAGCATTGCCACTGTAATTTTGACCGCCATAATTGAATGCTAAATTTTCGTGGCATCGACCCAAACATGTCATATGTCCAATTTCATCTTCCTTAAGATGTTTGGACAATTCTTCTTTCACTTTATCTTGCGTGCCAGCGCAAACACAGGCTGTACCATTGCAGACATAAGCCTTTTTACCTTTATTTTCAGGCTTCAAAAAATCATAGAAGGTAGTTGTGCCGTATGCATTTGCACTTCCAATCAGAAATTCTTTTGCGAGTTTATCTAGTTCGTCTTTATCTGGTGCGCCGTCGCGTTCGGCCAATTTCCCCATACGGTCAAAGAGGTTGTCTTCTAACCCTTTTCTACCTGATAATTCACTTAAATTCTTTCCCATGTGTATTTTTTATCCAGCCTGATTGCTCAGTTTTAAGTTCTTAATTCTGTGTATGTTTGAGTAGCATGTTGCTCTAGTGTTACGGCAAAAAGCAAACAATGTTATCCCTAATTCTTTCGCGAAATCAACAGCGAGTGATGAAGGTGCAGAAACTGCAGCTAAAATGGGTATCCGAGCCTTGAAGCTTTTCACAACAATTTCATAAGAAATCCGTCCACTAACCGTGATGCAAACAGCATCTTTCAATTTTCCTTTGTAAATGAGTTCTCCGACGACTTTATCAACTGCATTATGACGACCGATATCTTCTAATGAGCATATTAGATTACCCTCCAGATCGAATGCGGCCCAAGCGTGTGAGCCCCCAGATTTTTTGAAGGCCTTTTGATATTTGTCCATTTTGGCAAACATACTTTGTAAAGCTTCTGGTTCTATATCGAGTGCATTCACCTCGAGCGTTCCCTCACAAGAAAGGTCTTCCAGCTCAGTCTTCCCGCATATTCCACAAGATGATACGGATAATAAACTCCGACTATTGGTATACCCGTCACCCAATTTTTCTTTAGGAATGATAAGGTTTACAATTGTTAATGCGTTGTCTTCTTCCTTTTCTGTTGTGGATTGCGGAACAAAGCTTGTGTCAGAAATGACTCCTTCGGAGTGCAATAAACCTCGAATTAAGTTTTGATCGTCTCCAGGAGAACGCATGGTAATTGTAAATGCTTCACCATTTATATTGATTTGAAGCGCTTCTTCAACGGTCAATGAGTCGGTAGTGTTTTCTACCGAGCCGAGCTCGTATTTTTTACCTTCATAATCTCTTGTAGCCATTCACTATAATCCTTATCTGTTCTAAGCAGTGGAGACTAAATATAAAGAATTATTAGCAATAAGATTTCTAACGTATGAATTCAGACCGTTTGAGGAATAGTTTTACGGAATTCTAACATTATGAAGAATAAGGTTTATTGAAGTTTCTTCCAAATTTCTTGTCGATCTTCTTGTGTAAGCTCGAGCCACTTCACCGCATCGATTAATTCCACAAAACTTTTCAATTGAACTTTAGAGGTTTCGTATTTACTGAATGCACTCACCTTCATTAAATCATCCTTGTCGTTGTTTCCGCTATAAAAGGCGACTTTTGTCCCTACATTGTCGCCCAGACGATTCAAAAAATCATTGAAGATGTCAGCCATTTCTCCATAATCTAGATTGAAAAATGTCGCATCGGTAAAGTCGGCTAAATGCAGTAATGGTCTTCCCTTATCCATTTCATTGTAGAGTCTACCGTCTAGTTGATCTAGATGTTCACGGTTGATTACTTTTGAGTATTTCTCAACAATTAAATTTGATTCAGGATTTATCCAATGCTCTTTTTTCATATCATTTTTCCGAGGCACAAAAATACACCTTTCTTGCTAATGACAAAAGCTAATTTTAGCAGCCCATAGGAGATGAAAAATAGATAAAGGAAATTTTTTCAGTTCCATCCGCACGGGTGGAGATGATTTTAATTTCGTACCCGCTAGTGCTGAGGTGATCATTCGCGGAAGCTGAAATGTATTCATTGCCGAGTAAGTCGGCGTATCTTTCAGAACAATGCTTTAGGACGAGTGCTTTAAAGTCTTCATCGCTCATTTGAACTTCTGGCGCTTGCATTGCATCCCATTTTAGTGTTTGAAAACTATAATTTGGCTTGTTGATTGAAAGTTCAATCCAATCTCCATAATATGGAGTCTCTTCAATTAAATCACAATGTGGACCTTCATTGGAAATGGAAAAGTGAAACAATGCTCTTTGGTATACTTCGAAGCTTAAAAATTCATTGTCTTTCGTGGGACTTATCCTCAGAGGTGAGTTGATTATGTTTTCTCCCAAATCGAGGTAATAAGAGCAGGTATCATTTTTTGGAAGTACCAAATCTCCTTTGTAATCGGTAATGTCCATACTGTCAATAGAAACGATGTAACCACTAAATCCAAAATCCAAACCTTCTTTAGCAAAAATTGGAGGGTTGGAAGGGATGTTTTCTATCGTTGCTTTTTCCTCAATGACTTCTTCAACTTTTGTTTTTACAATCGGGGTGTTTGTCTCTGAATTAACCTCTACATCTTGAGTGCATGCAGCTAATAATAAGGAGATTTGTTTTCGCATAATGGTATTCAAAAATAGATAGACTAAGTCGTTTAATCCGGGTTATTATTAATCTTCTGGTAATGCTTCAAATTCCGCTCGCTTTTCTTCCAGCCACTCTTTCATATCTGTTGGAGTTTCCATCATGTCTTGCATCACGCGCATAGCATCTCTATGAGCTTGGTCTCCAGCTTTTAGCATTTCCATACCGTGCTTTTTGCTTTGCTCAGTGATTTCATCGAAAGTCTCAGCACTAAATTCTTTCAGGCAAGCTCCTCCTAACTCTTCACATGTCATTGTTTTCATAAGTTGTCTATTTGTTTTCAGTGATACGCCAGGGCGGGTTAATTTTATTCTCCACTATCAAATGCAATATTAGTTGATTCTAATCTACGTTTTTTGACTTGCTTTTCTCCACATCCAGCTCTTATCGTTTAGCAATACTTCAAATTTAACTCACTATAATAATAGCTTTATTATCGAGCCTATTCCAGTCAGCAATACAAGAACTAGAACGATTACTCTAAATTTAGCTTCGGATATTTTTAGCAGTAGCCTCTTTCCAATGTATGTTCCAACTATACTTGCTACCATAAGGAATGGTATAAGATAAAGATCATGCGTATGAACATATCCGTTGGCTAAATAAACAATGCCTCTCCCAGAATCAACACCTAAATCTATGATGGCTGATGTTGCAATAAATATTTCTGGCTTTAGCTTGAAGGAGCTTAAAGTCATCCCTCTGATAGCCCCACCAGTTCCAATAATCCCTGCAACACCGCCGGATAAAACTCCACCAATAATAGAGTTTGTCTTTGTTGGTTTGAGTGCAATGGTCTTAAAAATGAGGAAGGTTAAACTTGAAACAATCAAAAAGATTGCCAGCGCAAATTCCAATTTATCAGATACAACGAACTTACTGAAATAGGCGCCAATCAAAACGAAAACAATTGCGGGTATTCCTAAATATATGATGATCTTTTTATCGACTCCCTTTCTAAACATAGCGATTTTAGTCAAGTTACTTGTGACGTGAAAAAGGGCTGTAATTCCCAATACGGAATGGAAGTCTAAGAAGAAGGCAGCGATGGGAATGAAGAAGACAGAAGACCCAAAACCACCTACTGTGCCTAGTATTTCGGCTAATAAAGCGAGGAGAATAAAAATATATAGATAGTCCATCATGTTATCCAACAATTTACTTGATTTCCTCTACTTCTAAATAGTCGGGACCGTTTTCAACGGGATAGCCGTCAATTAGGCGTCCAATAACAGTTACTGTTTGACCGATATAACTATCAAGATCGATTGTATTACTGCGGAGTGCAAAACCTGGGATAACATGTGTACCATATTGGTAGGTAGTAATTCCTTGTTGTTGAATTGTACCTGTGGCTTCGATTGCCGAGGATTTTTTGTCGCATGAAAACACTAAGAATACCATTAAAAATGTTGAGAGGATTCTTTTAAAAATTTTCATTGGCTAGTCTTTCGGTTAAAGATACGACGTTTTTACACAATTATAAGAGTCAGTCTTGCTCCTCATTTTATTTGCGGTATTCGCAAGTGCTGTTTTTTTCATTGCGTAATTAAGTAACGGTGTGGAGTTCATCAGAGGTAGATTTGGTGTATCGAAAAAACGAAAACTTAAAACATTACATTATGAAAAAGACAATTAGAATTTCAGTATTAGCGGCGTTTACATTAATTGGAACAGCATCATTTGGACAATCGTTAAACTTTAGCGGTGGATTTACATCATCAACCATGAAAGGAGAGTATACAACTGATATGTCTTCAACATCAACTTTTGATGGCACTACTTATTCAGAATCATTTGCCTATAAAAATCTATCCGGATATAATGCTTCTATTGGTTATGAGTTCAAGTTAGGCAATAGATTGTCGTTGGAGACAGGATTCAAATATATAACAAGAGGATATAAAATAGAAAGTGAGTATTCTTATTCGAATTCATTTTATACTTCTTCGGAAAAATCTACTCATAAATACAGGTTGAATTATTTTGACCTTCCTGTTGTTTTAAACACAGCAATTTTAACGGGTGACGTTAAGGTTTATGCTAGAACAGGAATTTATATTGGTCTAATGACAGGAGGAAATTTTTCAACACGAAGTGAATATGCTGGAACAGATGGGAATGGATCATCGGAGTCTAATGAAAAAATTAGCGGAGATGATATGGGTGATTTATCAGAAAGAATTGGCGGAGGATTTGTGATGGGTGTAGGGGCTGAATTTAAAGGGTTCTTTTTCGAAGCAAATTATACTTTAGGGACCTATTCTTTCGAATACTTGGATGATGAAATGTATACACACGACTTATCTCTTTCAATTGGATATAAGTTGAAGTTTAATAAGTAATTAGTCATTTGTTTGGTGGAACCCCTTGCCTTATTGGTAAGGGGTTTCTTTTTGCAAGAAATCCACTGAATTTAAAGAGTCTCCGTGGCAGTATTTTATTAAAAATGAATGCTTGACCCAAGCTAATCAAAAAAAAACAGCAACAACAAATAATTGTTTTTATCAGTGTTTCCAATGCTTTAAACGATAATAAACGACTACAAACGAAAAATAGTCGACAGAAAACGACAAATAACCGGATAATATTTTGACCTCACCTCACCTTTGCAGTGTCGATTCGGAATTACCCGATGAAGGACATAACAATTAATTACGTTCAAAAATTATTTAAACATGAACACATTAAGAAACAAAGTGAGTTTGATCGGTCGTCTAGGAGCACAACCGGAAGTAGTAACATTTGATTCGGGAAGAACGCTAGCACGTTTTTCACTGGCGACAAATGAGAGCTATAAGAACAAAGAGGGAGAATGGCAGGAGTCGACGCAGTGGCATAACATCACTGCATGGGGGAAAACTGCGGATCTTATTGGTAAACTTTTAAACAAAGGACAAGAAGTTGTTGTCGAGGGTAAACTCGTAAATAACACCTACGAAACCAAGGAGGGCGAGAAACGCTATGGTACAACAATTGAAGTCAACGAATTCTTATTGCTTGCACCTAAGAATGACTAATACAATCAACCTAACCACACAAGGAGCTGGACGCATTCAGCATGCCAGCTCCTTATTTTTTCACACTTCAAAACACATTAAAATGAATCACGTTAATTTAATCGGTAAGATGACTTCCGCACCTCGTTTTTACGAATTGCCAAGCGGCAGAAAAATAGCTCAATTTACAATGTCAACTAAAGAAACATTCCTGGATGATGAGGGCAAAACAAAAAAGAAAAGTCACTGGCACAGAATGGCGGCTTGGGGCCGATGGGTTCAAGTGCTCGAAGAGCTAGGAACACCTGGGATGGAGGTAGCCGTTGAGGGCAAGCTAACCACTCGTTTTTATGACAAGGGTGGAGAGAAACGCTTCATCTCCGAAGTAGAAGTTAACGATTTAGTAATCCTGTAAATAAAAATTATGCAAACGATAAAAAACCACATTACATTGATTGGCAACATGGGAGCCAATGCCCATATTACCAACTTCGATAACGGAAACAAAGTTGCACGCTTTGATTTGGCAACGCATAAATTTGGAAAATCTAACAACACAGAGTGGCACAAAGTTTTTGCCTGGGGAAATATGGCAAAGTTTATTGAGTCTTATGGAGAGAAGGGGAAACAAGTTGCCATTCACGGTCGACTAGTTAATCGAACCTACTTAACCAAGAAAGGCGAAAAAAGAAAAGCTACGGAAGTAGAAGTTAAGCATATCATAGGGTTATAATTACACTACTCAACCTAACCTACAGTTCTATGATGTGACAAGAGCGGGTCGAAAGACTCGCTCTTTTTTTGTTTAATAATTTCTACGATCGTTCCAAAGCATGGATCGGATTCCAATTACCAGTTGATAATTTAATTGTTCCGCTTGAACGTTATAACGGAAATGATTCTCAATAAATGCGCTCATTTTTCCCGCTTCCAAGAATCGATACGAACCTGTGGCGATGAAGTTAAATATGTTTCGCTGTGATCCTTGCCCAATGAAATGGCCGTATTCATCAGGACGCGTTGTATAAGGATTATAAATATCCGCACCTTGATTGTATCCGTCTTTATCATCCCCCGTTAAATAGTAATTGGTAAAGGCTTTACCCAGCCACTTTCCACTTTGCCATTTAACTTCCGCTAATGCTTCCATGAAGTTAGCCCCATATGGATGTGCTAAAACTGTCCCTTGATTTCCATAATTGAAATCCTCAGATAGATGCGAGTATGTATATGGCCTTGTAAAATTAAATTCCGCACGATAAAACCAATTGTTATTGGTTCCAAATCGTCCTTTAATCCCAAGCTGTGCACCGTATTTATTCGCCCACCATCCGCTTTTAGCTCTTAATTCTGTCAGTGAAAATTCATCTAAAACAAATTGGCCATAGACCATGTGCTTACTCCATTTGGCTGAGAAGTCCAATCCAATAATGACATTATCCGAAGAGCCTAAAGCATACTCTTGTGGGCGAAAGAAAATAACAGGGTTAAGGTATTCAACATCAAAACCTCTGTTAGTTAAAGTATCCTTTGGTTGGAACACCACTGATTCAAAAAGCCCGATGTTTAGCCATTTTGCAGCATTAAAGGAAAGGTGATGACTGGAGGCAAATTTGCCATCCCAATCACCTTCTTGTCCTTCCATAAGAAATTGATAGAGGATCGAATATTCGATTCGCCAAAATCTTGATCTTATTTGACCAAATGGATATGGTTTTCCGTAATCTCCCAGCAGTAATGATCGTGATCCTTCTCCTAAGAAATTATGGTCTACCCCTGCTTGAAAATTGAAAATATGATTTGGGGTATAAGAAATTCTTGAACGAATATCGGTATAACCAAAAGATGTGCTATCCGCATTTTGTGTTAAGAAAGATTTTGGTTTAAACGGATCCGTGAAGTTAGACAGGCCTTGAACTCCGGCTAACCTAAAATGCCATTTTTTAATTTTAGAACTTACTTCAAAGCCTAAGCCAGCCTTGTAAGTACCATGTACTTTTTGGTCGTAATTGAGGTCAGCAAGTCCGGTCACTCTTAAATAGGAACTGGAGTCACTATTGTGTAATCTTATTTGTGGTTTTAAACTTGAATGTGTTTTTAAAGAATAGGAGGGTATTAGATCTTGAGGCAGTTCTTCATAAACATATCCAACTTCAACCTGTGCCCAACTTGTGGCAGAGATTAATGCAAAGATCAATATGTTCAGCATTCGATTCATCAAAAGTCTTTGTAACGGTTTAGCAGTCCAGTTTTAAGTCCAATTTGAACCATTTTAGTAGTTAAATCCTTGTGCTGATCATCTATTCTATAAGTTAATGCCCCAAAAATGGTGAGGTTTATTTTTCGATTAAAGCGGTAACCAACTTCCGTTTTTGAATACGTGACATTGCCTGTTGTTCGAATTGGTTCATCATAAGTTGAAATCAGGTCATTGGGAGCATAATCCTTGGTCATGAAATAAGAAAAGGATTGATTTACATAAACTCTTTTTACCTCGTAGTTTGCTCTGATTAAAATTTCACTTAGGCTTTGCCCTTTAGGATGAGCTAGTGGTAAGTTATAATGCGTATAGTTTAATCGTGGATTTGAATTGCTATAAAACCCTGAAGGGATTGAATTAAATTCTGTTTGTATCATTAAATCGTTTAGACCGAAAAACCGGTATCCTCGATAACCAATTTGAAAAGCGAGGCGCTCGGCGTCTAGATCGTGCATAGCGACTTGACCATAAGCTCGATGATTATTGGTAATTGCAATACCCAAATTGATTCCAATCACGCTTGAAACCTCGTCCTTATCCTTAAGGGCCAGAGAAGAGATGACTGGAATTGGGTTGTAGTACATTGGGTGAGAATTTCTGCTAATTACAGAATCACCTCGGTTCCACATACTACCTTCAAAAAGAGACACATTAATTTTTTGGGTGGGCATGTAAGTGAGGTAATTAATAGAGTACCCCTTCGTTTCATAGTATCGTTCAGCGCTTGAAGAAGCCATTCGACGCATTAGATTTACCAATCTTGAGCGATTGTATGTGAATTTAAATTTTGGTGAAATGTCCCAATCTATTCTAAAATAGGGTGCGTTTGAAGTATTATCAGAATGTAACAGAGAACGGTGCCCATCTCCAATGAATTGTTGATTATTACCCGCTGTTATCCGAAGTGATTTTAATGGCCTATAGCAGAGATATCCAAAGGCAAATCCGTAGTCAAAGCCATCCGTTTTAAACGGCTTTGTTCGTGTAGCTCCAGGGATTACTGCATTATCTGAAAAATATCCAGTTCCTGCAGCATTTGCATATAATTCACCAGCACTTTCATAGAAACTTGTTTCATATCTCGCGTATCTTCCCTGATTTTCATAGAAAGAAGTGGAAAAAGAGAAGTTTTTCAACAGGTCTCCTTCGATTAGGATTCCTCTAGTGTTCTGAAATAAATTGCGTTCGATTG
>NODE-295-length-18155-cov-4.7958_pt1 | contig 18155 bp, 20 predicted proteins | sample MGYA00139097_ERZ477577 | MGnify/ENA metagenome assembly ERZ477577
ATTTTTATTTAACTCTTTTCGAGTAACGACTTTTTCAAAAAGTGCATCGGGATAGGAAACAATGATAGCAGGTTTTTTGCGAGAATTAATTCGGTTCAAAACCTCTGCTCGCAACAAGACATTTGCATTATCGGTTTCTTCAATTTGATAAGGTCTTCTATAACTCCCGGGATAGAAAAGAATATCATCTGAGTTTAGGATTTGTTCTAAATCATTTAAGATATAGGCGGCTTCTTCTTTGTCATTTAAAATCAGTAGAAATGGAGAATGAGCTTTTTCAAATGCAGCCCCTATCACATAGGAAATGGAAGAGCCAACAAGACCATTTAAGGCAAGGGTTTTTTCGTCTTGGGCAATAGAGGTCACCAGTTTCTCTACTTGAGGAGACCCTTGATAAATTTGGAGTAAGTTGGATTTAGTCAATCCGAAAACTTTTGTGCAAATATAAATGGGTCTTAGAGCTATCCCAAAGAATGTTCTATATTTTTATTACTTTATCATTAGCAATTGCAAAAACCTCGACTTTAGATGTCTTTTTCATAACATAGGAACCTGTAAACTCCCCAAAGGCAGGAAGTATGATTTGATTTTTCTTTTTATAGAAGCAGGGGAGTTTTAGAGATTGCTTACCCATTCCTTTAAGTTTTATAGCCGGATGTATATGGCCTGAAAAATTAAAATAGCCTTCTTTTTCTTCCGGAAAATGCGTAAGTAAAAATGCATCATAAACAAGTTTCTCATAAATATTAATACCCAGGTTTTTGTATTTTACCATTGAAATACTATCATGGTTGCCCATAACTAAAATGAAGGAAATACTATTTGCCTTGATAAAAATTTCAAATAGATCCCATTCACGATTTAATGAGCTATGAAAAAGGTCTCCTAAAAAGATAACTTCTTGTGGATTAAAATAATCAATAGTCTCTTGTAAGAGCTGAAAATTTTTATAAATGGCCTGGCTTGGGATAGCCATACCAAACTTTCTAAAATGTGTTATTTTGCCAAGGTGAACATCGCTGATCATTAATTTTGACCTCTTTTCCCAATAGATAGCTCCACTGGGATGCAGAATAAATTCTTCATCTTTGACACTGATATTTTCGGTCATCTTATCAAAGATAAACATTGCCAAAGAACGGCTTCGTATTAATTACAGGCTTCATTTCTTTTTATTGAGTATGGCAATCATTTTTTGAATTCGATCTGTCAGTTTTTCGCTAGATAGTCTTTCTCTTAAACGATCAGTTATTAAAGGGAAGGAAAATGGAGTGGGATTAATACATTTTTTCCATACAATCTTTTGGTTCGCAATTCTCTCCATTGCTATCCTAAGACGTCCTTCTTCTAATTGATGCTCAAAAGTTTCTGTAAAGGCTTGTTGAAATAGAAGGTTTTCTGGTTCATAATCCCGGAAGACATTAAACAGTAATTGAGAACTACTTTGTAAGTGTTTAATTTTAATTCCCTTTTTGGGATAGCCCGTAAAGACCATGCCGCTTATAACGGCAATGTCTCTGAATTTGCGCCTTGCCATTTCTGTATAATTAAGACTATTTTGAAGATCTTCGGATAAATATGCTGTTGAAAATAGATTGTTATCCAAAACCTCATCTATATTGATTTCTTTATCTGATAGCAACTCAAAACCATAGTCATTGAAAGCTAATGAAAAGCTTACTGGACTCAGGAGGCTAATTCTATATCCCAACAAACTACCCATGGCTTCATGAACGAACCTCCCCTCAAAAGGATAGAATATATGATGATAGCCATCAGAGGTTTCAAAGGTTTCAATTAGAAATTCGTTGGGTTTAGGCACAATACTTTCTTCAGCTTGTCTTAAAAAAATTGGTTTTAGGGCTTTAATTTCTTCAGACTGATTTGCCGTATTACCCGTGGCAGAGTATAATTCATCTCTGAGCATTTGTGACATCTGGGCTGAAAAGGTCAACCTTCCACCCATCCAACTGGGGACTTTAGAGGTGCGCTTTGATGAATTTCGAACATGAGCTTGCATCTCTTTTATTCGAATAAACTCTAAATTCCGACCGGCAAAAGTAAAGATATCACCAGTCTTTAATTTCGAAATAAAATACTCCTCTATAGTCCCGATATAGCCTCCTTTTTGATAACGAACGGTGATGTTGGCATCACCAACAATGGTTCCAATTTGGAACCTATGCCTCATAGCTATACCTCTATTGAATATTTGAAATTTACCATTTTCATCTACTTCAACTTTTTTATACTCATCATAGGCCTGCAGACTTTGACTTCCTAAGACAATAAAGTTCAAGATCCATTGCCATTGGTCTCTAGTCATTGCCTGATAACAGAAAGTCCTGCTTACCTCAGAAAATACTTCATCGGGCATAAAACCATCTGATACTGCCAGGGTTATTAGATATTGCACTAGTACATCAAAGCTGTTCAGGTAAGGAATTCTGTCTTCAACGGATTTATTTTTAGCCGCATGCTTTAGGGCAGAAGCTTCAATAAGTTCAATGGCATGAGTTGGAAGAAAGTAAATAACACTCTCCTTTCCAGGTTGATGCCCACTTCTTCCTGCCCTTTGTAAGAATCTTGCCACCCCTTTAGGGCCTCCTATCTGAATTACTGTTTCTACTGGGGCAAAATCTACTCCTAAATCAAGACTGGAGGTGCAAACAACTGCCTTTAGACTTTCATTTCTAATGGCGTCTTCAACCCAAGCCCTTGTTTCCTTATTTATACTTCCGTGGTGCATAGCAATTTCACCAGCGAACTCGGGGTGTTTTTCCAGAATTTTTTGAAACCATATTTCACATTGACTTCTAGTATTGGTAAATAGCAAGGTGGTTCTACTATTATTAATGATTGGAATTACTTCCTCTAGAAGTCGAAGCCCCAGATGTCCTCTCCAGGGAAAAGTTTCCATTTCATTAGGAATTATACTCTTTACGCTTATTTTTTTTTCAATATGGGCCTTTATCAAAATAGAATTCTGAAAAGCTTTTGTTTCCGGACCAAGCAAAACCTGACGAGCCTGATCTAAATTGCCAATAGTAGCTGAAATCCCCCAGATTCTTATTTCCTTTGAGATACCTGTTAAACGAGATAAGGCTAGTTCTGTTTGCACCCCTCTTTTGGTGCCTAATAATTCATGCCATTCATCAATAACAATAGCATAACAATTTTTAAAGAAGGATTTATAATTTTTTGTTGCTAAAAGTAAATGCAGACTCTCAGGCGTAGTAATAAGCAGGTCAGGCATTAATTTCCGTTGTTGGGCTCTTTCTTTAGTGGAAGTGTCACCAGTTCGTATTCCAACGGTTAGTTGAAGATCTAGGTCTTTTATTATTCTTTCGGCGGATTGTTTTATTTCTTTGGATAGGGCTCTAAGGGGGGTAATCCAGACAGCTTTTAGGCCCTTGCTTTTCTTGATGGTAGATTCTGAATTTTGTTGGAGTATATGAAGAACAATAGGAAACCACAGCGCATAGGTTTTGCCGCTACCGGTGGGAGCATTGAGAAGACCATTTTTGCCCTGTAAAAATGCCCGCCAGGTCTTTTTTTGAAAGTTATGAGGTTTCCAGTTTTGTTCTTTAAACCAATCTTCGGCTATTTGCAACAGCTCCTTCTCCGACATATTTCTATAATATTAGTAAAGGACAATATACAATTGATAAGATATATTTTTCTTCGGCTTCTGAGTTTAGAAATTTACGAATTATAATAGCATTTTTTAATAATGTTTTCTAGGAATCTATCCATATAACATCACATAAATATTTTTGATGTTTTATTCAAAAATTCACTCCTAAAAAAAGTATCTTTGTTTATTAAAACAGTTTATTCTATGCCAATAATAGACCTATATACAACTAGTGAACAACGACGTAATTTGGCCCATTTTGCAACTTTGGCTTCTTTGGCTGCTGTGGATGGCGAGGTAAGTGTCAGAGAAAAAGCCTTGTTAGATAGTTTTGCTATGAAATTGAGTATTACTAAAGAAGAGTATAAGGAGGTGATGAAGAAGTCAAATAAATATCCTATTCAACCTTATAACAATGAAGAGGAACGTTATGAAAGACTTTATGATTTATTCAGGATTATTTATGCAGATCATTCAATCGAAGATGAGCAAATGATACTTCTTAAAAAATATGCAATCGGCTTAGGTTTTCCTTCGAAAAAGGCAAATAAAATTTTGGAAAAGTCAGTCGCTATTTTTAGCGGAAAAATTGACTTTAAGGATTATCTTCATATTCTTAAATCTTAAGAAATAATCTAAAATACTTCCAGATTCAAGCTTTACTAGCTTTCATAAATTCTTCAGCCTTAGCTACCATTTTTCGGCTACCACAGAAAAAGGGCACTCGCTCATGTAATTCCGTAGGCTTAATATCAAGTATTCTCTCAAAGCCATTACTCGCCTTCCCATTTGCCTGTTCAGCAATAAAAGCCATTGGATTGCATTCATACAACAGACGTAATTTCCCATTGGAGGCCACACTGCTTTTCGGGTATAAGTAAATTCCCCCCTTAATCATATTCCTATGAAAATCGGATACCAGAGAACCAATATATCTAGAGGTATAAGGCCTGTCATCTTCTTCTTTTTGGCAATATTTAATATAGTCTTTTACACCTTGCGGAAAGTGTGTATAATTACCTTCGTTTACTGAGTAAATCTGTCCCTTTTCAGGAAATTCCATGTCAGGATGTGACAAATAGAAGGTTCCTATGGCAGGGTTAAGGGTAAATCCATTTACCCCATGGCCGGTGGTGTAAACCAGCATGGTGGAAGTACCATAAATAATATAACCAGCTGCAACCTGACTACTACCTGGCTGGAGAAAATCTTCCAAAGTCACAGGTGTTCCAACGGGGGTTATTCTGCGATAAATCGAAAATATAGTTCCCACGGATACATTGACATCTATATTGGAGGATCCATCTAAAGGGTCAATTAAAACAATGTATTTATTTTGATGATTTTCATCATTGCTGTTAATGCTTATGAAATCGTCTTCTTCTTCAGAGGCAATTCCACAAACAATTTCTCTGTTTTTTAAGGTCTGAATAAATTTTTCATTGGCCAATACATCCAATTTTTGCTGACTCTCCCCTTGAATATTTATATCTCCGGCTGCCCCCAAAATATCGATTAACCCAGCCTTATTGACCTCGTGATTGACCACTTTGCAGGCTAGTCTGATGGCATTAATAAGTTTTGATAGTTCTCCTGATGAATATTGAAAAGAATCTTGATTTTCAATGATAAACTCGCCGAGAGTTTTGTTCTTTTTGTGCATGCCTCAGACTGTTTTATTTAAGTACAAATATCGGCTATTTTGTGAAACATGACGTAGAATTATTTTTGCTGATTTAAAATATTATAACTTTGTGTGTTAAATATAACATTTATGAAGCGATTGATCCGTAGGGCGGAAAAGACCGATATGCCAGAAGTACTTGAGTTAATTAAGGAATTGGCTAGTTTCGAGAAAGAAGAGGGAGCTGTTGAAGTAACCAAAGAGGAACTGATTGAAGATGGTTTTGGTAGCAAGCCTTTATTTCAATGCTTTATTGCCGAAATAGATGAAATAGTTGCCGGAATTGCGATAGTTTATCCGAGATATTCTACTTGGAAGGGCAAGGTCCTTCACTTGGAAGATCTTATTATTTCACAAAAATACAGAGGTGAGGGATTGGGATCTGCTTTACTTTCAGCAGTCGTGCAATACGGTGCTGATATGAATGTTAAACGCATCTCATGGGAGGTTTTGGATTGGAACACCCCGGCGATTGAATTCTATGAGAAGAAAGGTGCCAAAGTATTGCGTGATTGGGATGTGGTGCAACTTAATGAATCCGGAATTAAAGAATATTTAGAACAAAATGAGAGTATTTAAGTTTGGCGGTGCCTCCGTAAAGGATGCTGAGGGAATCAAAAATGTAGTCAAAGTTCTGAAGGAGACAGGGCATCAAAACACTTTTTTGGTTGTATCGGCCATGGGTAAAATGACGAATGCCATGGAAGAAGTGGTAAAAGCCTATTTTAATGATAAACAGGAGCTGGCAGAAAAATTATCCTATGCCGAAATCTATCATCAAAATATATTAAACGATCTGTTTTCAAATCCTAATCATGAAGTATTTAATAAAGTAAGACTTTTGTTTGAAGAGGTCAAGGGTTTTTTGACATGGAATAAGTCGCCAAATTACGGTTTTGTATATGATCAGGTCGTAAGTTATGGAGAACTTTTATCTACCACAATAGTAAGTGTCTACTTGGAAGAGATAGGGATAGCGAACCATTGGTTAGATATTAGGGAATTAATAAAAACTAATAATAATTACAGAGATGCCAGTGTAAATTGGAAACGAACTCAGGATCTTATTCAACAAGCGATTGAACCCAATAAACTATATATAACTCAGGGATTTTTAGCGAGTGATGAGAATAATTTCACCACTACCTTGGGAAGGGAGGGATCAGATTATACTGCGGCCATTGTTGCTTATTGTTTAAATGCAAATTCTGTTACCATCTGGAAAGATGTTCCCGGAGTGTTGAATGCTGACCCCAGGGTTTTTAAAGAAACACAATTATTAAATAACATCTCCTATCGGGAGGCAATAGAATTAGCTTTTTATGGAGCTTCTGTAATTCATCCTAAGACATTACAACCTCTACAGCGCAAGGAAATCCCCCTTCATGTAAAGTCGTTTATACACCCTAATAATAATGGAACTACTGTTGGAAAAGGGGTGGGGATTGAGCCTAAAGTACCCTGTTTTATTGTTAAGAAGGACCAAGTTTTAATGAAACTATCCTCTTTGGATTTTTCATTTATAGTGGAGGATAGTATCAGTGATTTATTTAAATTATTACATGACTATCGTATGAAGGTAGATTTAATACAAAATTCTGCGATAAGTTTTTCTGTTTGTATCGACAATAAGTTTAATGGATTAAATGCCTTAAAAGAGCAGTTGTCTGGAAAATTTAAAGTGGTATGCCAAGAAGAGGTTGCTCTATATACCATCAGGCATTTTAATAATAAAGCTATTGAATCGCTCCAGCGCAAGAAAGAAATCCTTTTGGAACAAAGGAGTAATGAAACCATACAATTGGTCGTAAAGCAATAATTTAAAGAGGTACTTTTTATATAAAATATCTTACCCTGTTTTTCATTTTCCTATATTTACTTATTAAAGTCATGCTATGGGATTAGTTACTGCAAAAGAAGTAGCCAAGGCGGTTAACTTAGAACCTTATGGTGCTCTGGGGACCTTTATGGGATGGGTTTTGATAAGGCTAACAAAATTGTCAGGGATTAATCGTTTTTATGAGGATCATAAAGAATTAGATGGCCCTGAGTTTCTAGAAGCTATTCTTAAGCATTATGAAATAAATTTTGAGATTCCTCCGGAGGATTTTAAACGCTTACCAAAAGTGGGAGCTTACATAACCATTAGCAATCATCCCCTTGGCGGGATAGATGGTGTACTACTTTTAAAATTGATGCTTAAGCATCGAAGTGACTTTAAGATTATTGCTAATTTTTTACTTCAGAGGGTAGAACCCTTGGCACCTTATATTATGCCAGTAAACCCCTTTGAGAACCGCAAGGAGATAAAAAGCAGTATTGGCGGATTTAAAAACGCATTGGGTCATTTACGCGAGGGGCATCCTTTGGGAATATTTCCTGCCGGTGAAGTTTCCACCTATAAAGATGGTAAGTTGATTGTAGATAAACCATGGGAAGAAAGTGCTCTTAAATTAATTCGTAAGGCTGAAGTACCAGTGGTTCCTATTTACTTTCACGCCAAAAACAGCAAGTTTTTCTATTATCTATCCAAGGTTAATGATATATTTCGTACCGCCAAATTACCTTCAGAATTAACTACTCAACATAGCAGAGCGATTAAAGTGCGTATAGGACAACCCATTTCTGTGGAAACTCAAAAAGAACATAGATCTTTGGAAGAGTATGCCGATTTATTAAGAAAGAAAACCTATATGCTCTCTAATGCCTATGAAAAGGAACGCTTAATTGATCAGTTGCCTTCAACTCTAAAAATACCAAAACCACAAAGACGAATAGCGTCTGCCATGCGAACGGAGGTCATACAGGGAGAAATTGAAAAATTAAGGGAGAAGGATTGCCGTTTGTTACAAAGCAAAAACTATGAGGTGTTTTTGGCCAAGGAGAAAGATATGCCTTTTATTCTAAAAGAAATAGGCCGGCAAAGAGAAGTGACTTTCAGAGCTATTGGCGAGGGCACCAATAAGTCCATTGACCTCGATAAATTTGACTCGTATTATCACCATCTTTTTCTGTGGGATAATGCTGAAAAGAGTATTGTGGGAGCTTATAGAATGGGGATGGGCTCTGAAATATTTAAAAATTATGGAATCGATGGCTTTTATCTGCAAGACCTTTTTGGCGTTGAGCCCGAATTATACAGTATGATGAGTCAATCCATCGAAATGGGTAGGGCCTATATTGTTAAGGAATATCAACAAAAACCTATGCCCTTATTTTTATTATGGAAAGGAATTGTTCATACTACTTTGAGATATCCGGAGCATAAGTATCTTATCGGTGGGGTGAGTATTAGTAATCAGTTTTCAAATTTCTCTAAATCCCTAATGATAGAGTTCATGAAGTCCAATTACTGGGATCCTTATGTAGCGCAATACATAAGGCCAAAAAAGGAGTTTAAAGTAAAGCTGAATGATGCGGACAAAGAATTTATTTTTGATGAAACAGAAGCAGATCTCAATAAATTCGATAGATTAATTGATGAGGTGGAGCCCGGTAGCCTGCGTTTGCCAGTGCTTATTAAGAAATATATAAAGCAGAATGCCAAGGTAGTTGCCTTTAACGTGGATCCCTTATTTAATAATGCCGTAGATGGTCTTATGTATATTAAGATCGCAGATTTACCCGAGAGTACGGTTAAGCCGGTTATGGAAGAATTCCAGGCCGAGTTAGAAAAAAAGCACATGGAAAATAGTGCAAATGCTTAACTAAATTCACTGGCCACAAATTGTTCACAGTACTCTTTAATTTGATTTCTTGCTTTTAAGAAAGCCTTATGCTTTTCTTCCTCAGTTCCTTGAACCTTAGAAGGGTCAAAAAAATTATGATGTAGTCTTTTTGCTGTCTTTGAAGGAATATAGGGGCAATTTTCTTTGGCATGATCGCAAACTGTAAGGATGAAGTCCCACTCTATTCCTTCGTATTCAGATACCATATTCGAGGTATGGGAGGTAATATCAATTAGATCTTCCTTCATTATGGAAACGGCACCGGGGTTTAAGCCATGTGTCTCAATTCCGGCACTATAGACTTTAGCTTTAGGGCCTAAAATTTTTTTTAGATAGCCATGAGCCATCTGACTTCTACAAGAATTTCCTGTACACAATACTAAAATGTTCTTCATTGTCAGTTATATTTATTGTCCTACTATTTTACTTCTTCTTTCATATATGAGATTGTCGTGCCAAATGCCGTTCAGTTGTCCAATTTTTTCCCTTATTCCCAATAATCGAAATCCTACTTTTTCATGAAGTTTTATGCTGGCAATATTGGTTGGAAAAATACCAGAACGCAGTGTCCATAGCCCATTTTTTTCGCTACAGTATATCAACTGATTCATTAATAAAGTGCCATAGCCCATACCACGGGATTTTTCAGACATATAGACACTTACCTCAGCCACTCCCCTGTAAACCGACCTGCTTGAAACAGGTGAAAGAGCCGCCCAACCAAAGATAGTTCCATGACTTTCTATAACCAGTCTACAATGTTCCAAATGGTTTTGGTTCCAATCTTTGTAAATTGGCAAGTCTATTTCAAAGGTTGCTGCGCCTGTTTTAATTCCCTCGGCATATATCTTTAACACCTGTGGCCAATGTTCTATGGTCATAGTACTAGTATTGACATCAGTCATGAAAAATCTTTATAAAAAAGGTTTAACAACAACCACTATCAGGTGTGCATACAATAGACTCTTGGGATAAAACTTCTTCAGGCAAACCACATTCGGTTTTAGCCTTACAATCGGTTTGGTCTGTGGTTAAGGAAATCAAAAGTCTGTCTTCCTCGAGCTTGAAGCTATTCACCGGTAATTGTGCCGTGTGAAAATTTGTGTTTCCATATTCAAATTTAAGAATAGAATCCATATTCATGGCTCTCATCCTATGTACTCGATTTAATATTTGGGAGGCCTTAGAGGCCGACATATAGGTAGTTTTTCCTATTTCTGAGGGACTTTCCCATAATTGAATTACAGTTTCTTCCCAGGCATCAGCTCTTCCACCACAATCTACCGCTTCAACAGAAATGTTTTTGACTTCTGTAATATGATAATTAGCTCCCACCAAAGACTTTGGCTTGTATTCAAATACTAGTTGTTTGGTTGGGTTGTCTTTTAAGACTTTTAAGAATTCTTTTGTTGTCATATAATTTAATTTAGCAAGAATTAGACTCCGTTTTTAAGAGAAAATTGTTGATTAAAGATTGGATCTCGGTCCAGCGCTCTGTATTAATACAATAGCATATTTTTTTACCGCTTATTTCGCCCTTTATTAATCCTACTTGTTTTAATTCCTTTAAATGCTGGGAAATAGTAGGTTGGGCTAAACCAATTTCTTCTACAATGTCATTACAAATACAACCTTTTTGTTTACTGATATGCTGAAGAATAGCAATACGGCCCGGATGAGCCAAGGCTTTAAAAATGTCAGCAAGAACATTTTGGTCTTTGGTAAAAATATATGCTTTGGTTAAACCCATTTTAATATTGTTATATAGCAATATTACGATAATAATTTAAATAAAAAAAATCAATCAGTAAAAGCTAATTGATTTTTTTATCTTACTTTTTAAAACCAAGGTTTTCTACCCACCTGATAGGTGTTGTAAAAGTCCTCATCGCTTTTGGTTAAATATATAATCCCTTCAATGAAGCCAACAAGGCCTGTAATCCAAACCATAAAAATTCCAATCCCCAAACAACTTAAAGCAAAGCCTACTATAGTTATTCCCAAAAGGATAAAGCCTTCTTTTTGATAACCTAAAATAAATTTGTGTACTCCAAGTGAGCCTAATACAATAGCCAAAATACCTGCCAAAATCTTCTTATTATCCCCGTCAGGAGCAAAGGCTTCCTTTGCACCTTCTGTAAATTCATTAGCCGATTTTTTTGCGCCTTCTGTAAAATTTTCTGCAGCCTCCTTCGTTTCTTCCTTAAATTCTTTGGCTGATTCTTTAGCTTCTTCAGTAAATTCTTTGGCTTTCTTTTTCGCCTTGTCAAACTTACCTTCAGCCTTTTCTTCCGAATTATTAGTGTCTTCTGCCATGATGGTGTTTTTTATTGATTGCTTCCTTAAATGTAGTAATTAATTCATTATCATAGAAATACTGAATTCATAGGCTCCCAAAGTTCTATTTTACTTCCTTCCGTGTCCAATATCCACCCAAACTTAACATAAGATTATTCTTCCATTTCACCTACTATGATAACTCCCTCTTCGTTTCATTATAAGCTATTTACTTTTTCTGTTTTTCTCATAGACAGCTATCCATTTTTTTACGGACATTTTTGAAGTCAATTCACCAATCAGAGTAAAGGGAATATCAGTTGTTTTCTTAAAACGGATACAACTTTTTCCCATATCTAACTTCGTATTCACTTCCTTCGCATAGTTCTCAACCCACCAACTCATTAATAGGGGGTCTGAATAAAGACCCATATGATATAGGGCAATAAAATTTTTTTGTGAAGCAATATTTATATATGGTACAGGAAGTTTTGGATTAGAGTGATAACCCTGAGGGTAGATACTATGAGGAACTACATAACCTATCATTCCATAATTCATTGATTCTTCAAATCCTTCAGGAAGATTCTCCAAAATAGTCTTATGTAATTGGGTCATTGCCTCATAACGTTCCTCTGGGAGTTCTGATAGATACTGCTCTACTGTTTTGGCTTCTGATCTCATGAATTTTTATTCACGTTTTAGAGATAAAGATGAAATAACGGTGATGACAACCCCTAAAGATAAAACGGTGATACTCATTAGAAGTGCCATAAAACCGCTGCTATACTCGGGTATTTTGCCTTGATATCCATCGGCGCGTAACATCGCCTTATACTCTTCATAGAAATCAGGATTTATCACAGTAGTGTAAAGATAATCTGCTAAACCAATGCCCAATGAAGTTAGCAAAGTGATTGCCATTCCAATCGTAAACGCTTGTCCAATAGAAAGCTTTCCGCTATTCACATTATCCCTAAAACTTTTAATCCCAAAAAACACAAAGCAAAGTGAAACGGTCATGGTAACATAGCTGAGAACAACCTGAGTAGAAGAAGAGAGATCTTCCCCAAACGAGAGAACAACAAGAAATAAAATCAGAGACAATAGAAAGCCGTAGTTACCAAATTTTAAAATGATGTTTCTCATAAGCACAATTTTATGACTGTAATAAAAAATAGATTTATTGCAAGATGGCGGTTTATACTAAAGTACGAAATTCACAAAAAAACCATAATAACAATTGCCCTGAGTATTGTATATCCCCCATCTTTTAATAAAAGGGAATGCTTAAAAAGCTGAAAAAAGCACTCAAAGAAATAGTACCGTTAGACCAAATTTTAAAATGCTTTTTTTACAAATTAGTCGGATACAAATTCAAGTTTTATTTTATCAACGATTGTTTGAGCCAATTTTTCTTTACTTTCTATCGTCCATCCAGCCACATGGGGTGTTAAAACAACCTTATCTGAATTGAGTAAATATTCTAAGGCTTCTGGTAACTTTTCATCGTTAAACATATCTTCGAAAGAAGTTTTTTCGAATTCCAGAACGTCCAAACCGGCACCCAACACTTTCTTGCTTTTAAGTGCGTTTACCAGATCATTGGTGACTACACATTTTCCTCTGGCAGTATTTAATAACCAAATAGGTTTTTGAAAAGCGTCTATAAAAGACTCATTTACCATTCCCATGGTTTCTGTAGTTTGAGGAACATGAAGACTAATGACGTCTGATTTTTGTTGTAATTCTAATATCCCTACTTGACGGGCATTTTTATCACTTACACCACCTACTATATCATAACAAATTACTTCCACATCAAAACCCTGAAGTTTTTTAGCAAAAGCCTTTCCTGTATTGCCGTAGCCAATTATTCCTACTGTTTTGCCATCTAATTCAATTCCACGATTTCCTTCGCGATCCCAAATGCCCTGTCGTATTTCCTTATCAGCCTTATTTAGTTTATTAAATAAGGATAGAAGTATACCTAAAGTATGCTCCCCAACGGCATTGCGATTACCTTCTGGTGCTGCAGCCAGGAAGATCCCTTTCTCAAGGGCATAATCAATATCTATATTCTCTAAGCCAGCACCCAGACGACCAATGAATTTTAGATTTTTGGCCTTTTCAAGAAATTTTTTATCTAGCTTAAACCTACTTCTTATTATTAGGCCATCATATTTATGAATGTCTTTTTCTATATCAGTTTTAGGGGTGTTATATGCCTCAATATTTTCGAATCCTAGTTTTTCAAATTCACTAAGGAGTAAAGGATGATTAGTATCAAGATGAAGTATTTTCATGGGAACTATATTTTTGGATAAATTTTTTGTGTAAGGGGATGATGCACTGCCCCGGTATGCTTAACGGACTTTTTTTCAAAAAGAAGGATATGAACTATTTCGTTTTCTCTGGTGGACGGACAATGTTCTACTCCTTTAGGGACGACAATTATTTCACCTTCTTTAACTACTTCTGTATGATCTCTAAATTGCATATACATGGTGCCTTTAATTACCTGGAAGAGTTCGTCTTCATCGGTATGAGCGTGCCATACAAATTCCCCTTGAATTTTGGCAATGATTATTTGCATATCGTCTACTTCGGCAATTTGATGTGGTTGCCAAAATGTGTCGAACTTCTTGTATTTTTCTTTTAACTTAATTGATTTCATAAGGTTTGAAGCTATTTCAAGAAAATAAAAAACAAATTATTGATTTGGCAAACTATTCTTGTATAGTATCCGGTTGCCCATTCGCCTTGAATTGAAAAATATCATTACGGGCATAATGACCGATAACATCAAAATCAAGTTTATTTCTTTGCACTTCTTTTATATTTATCGTTGCGGTAATAACACCTGCTTTATCATATAAAGGGCCGGCTATAATTTTACCTGTGGGAGATACTATCAGGCTTCCGCCTTTGCAAACTATCTCGGGTTCATCACTTAATAGTTGTCTGTATTTTTCAGGGTACATAGATTTTGTAAAGAATTGGTTGCATGCCAAAACGTAACATCTACCTTCCAAAGCAATATGCTGCATAGTGGAAGTCCATTCTTCTCTGGCATCGGCTGTAGGAGCAATATAGATTTCCACGCCTTTAGAATACATAGCCATTCTGGCTAAAGGCATGTAATTTTCCCAACAAATAAGTCCACCTAGTTTTCCTATTTGTGTTTGAAAAGTGGTTAGAGATTCACCATCCGCCTCCGCCCAAATAACGCGTTCTGCTCCGGTAGGTTTTATCTTCCTATGAGTACCTAATAAACCCGACTTGGGAGAAAAATAAAGCATGGAACAGTAAAGGCTTCCACTTACCTCATTTTTTTCAGTAACTCCTATCACCAGATAGGTATTATATTTAGAAGCGATTTCTTCTAAATACTTTATCTCTTTCCCTTTTATACTGACACTATTATCATAATACTCCGAAAACATATTACGGCCATCATCGGATCTTTTTCCTATGGTGGTTCCAAAAGTTAAGCCTCTGGGATATCCGGGAATAAAAGATTCTGGAAATACTAAAAGTCTACAGCCTTCCGCACTATACTTTTTAACAAGTTCTTCTACTTTCTTAAGGCTAGCTGATTTATCAAAAAATACGGGGCTGTCTTGAACTAATCCAACTTTTAAATCCATGAAGTTTTATATTGGGAATAAATGTAGTAAAACTGTGGCAAAACAAATGCCTGAGAGCTTATATTCCCAAAATTATTTTGGCAATCCAAAAGTAAATAAGAATACCAAAAATATCATTACTAGTTGTAATGAAAGGCCCTGTTGCCAAGGCGGGATCAATACCCCTTTGATTTAAGAAGAGAGGTATAAAGGTACCGATAATTCCAGCTACAATAATAACGGCTACTAAAGATATGGAAATGGCTAGGGCAGCAGGGAAATTGCCTTGCCAAAACCAAGTAAAAAGTAATAAAACAACGGCAAGTATAAAACCATTTAGAGTGGCCAAGAGCATTTCTTTAACTAAACGATTGCTTATACTTCCTTTCAGGTCGTCATTAGCTAAACCCTGTACAATAATTGCACTGGATTGAACTCCTACATTACCGGCCATAGCTGCAATAAGAGGGGTGAAAAAGAATAAAATTGCATGATCACTAATAAGTTCTTCAAAGCCTCCCATAATAGCAGCAGCACCAATACCTCCGAGAAGACCTAAAAATAACCATGGCAGTCTGGCTCGAGTTAATTCCCAGATACTATCATCTGCTTCTACATCTTGCGAGATACCTGCGGCAAGTTGGTAATCTTTTTCGGCCTCTTCTTTTATAACGTCTACAATATCATCTATGGTAATTCTTCCAACAAGGCGCCCAATTTCGTCCACCACTGGGATAGCTTCTAAATCATATTTAGACATTATTTTAGCCACTTCTTCCGGTTTTTCATTTACGTTAACCCGGTCAACTTTTGGAATGTAAACATCTTTTATCGGGGCTTTAGTAGAGGTTGTAAGTAAGTCTTTTAAAGAAAGTCTTCCTATTAGCATTTCTTCATCATCAACTACATAAATAGAATGTACTCGTGTTACATTTTCAGCTTGCGCTCTCATTTCTTTTACACACGTAAGAACATTCCAATTTTCGTTCACTTTTACCAGCTCTTTGGCCATTAGACCCCCCGCAGAATTCTCGTCATACCTAAGTAAATCTACAATGTCTTTGGCGTGCTCCCTATCTTCAATTTCGGAAATAACTTCTTCTACAATTTCTCTGGGAAGTTCTCCTACAATATCGGCAGCATCATCTGTATCCAATTCTTCAAGCTCTTCAGCAATCTCTTTAGATGATAGATTATTCAGAATGGCCTCTCGGACATCTTCATCCAGTTCAATTAAGATGTCTGAAGTCTTGTCGCTATCGAGTAACTTAATAAGATAGGTACCCTTTTCTTCCTTAAATTCATTTACAATTTCTGCGATATCCGCATAATGTAAATCCTCCAACAAAGATTTTATTTCCAAATCTTTTTGGGAATCCATAAGCAGTTCAATTTCTGCTAAAAACTCGTCTGTAAGCTTAAATGGAGTCATTTGCTATCATATTTGTCAACTCGATGAATTGGTTAACAGTCAATTCTTCTGGGCGCCGATCAAAGATAGTATCTTCTTTTAGATTATCTGACAGCATAAATACTTTTAAGCTGTTTCGAAGGGTTTTACGTCGCTGGTTAAAGCTTGTTTTTACCACTCTATAGAGTAGTTTTTCATCACATCTCAAGGAATAATTTTCTTTACGTGTAAGTCTTAAAACACCTGATTCAACCTTGGGAGGCGGGGAAAATACTTCTGGCCCAACAGTAAAAAGATATTCTGCTTTATAAAATGCTTGTACCAGGACAGACAAAATACCATAGGTTTTGTTGCCCTCCTGTGCGCATATTCTTTGTGCCACTTCTTTTTGAAACATTCCAGAAAACTCAGGGATCCTCTCTCTGAGTTCAAGCGTTTTGAAAACTATCTGTGTTGAAATATTGTAGGGAAAATTCCCGGTAATTGCAAAATTTTCTCCTTTAAAGAGATCCGTTAAGTTGTATTTTAAAAAGTCACCTTCTATTATTTCGAAGTCTTTTAGGTTTAGCTGTCTATCCAGGTTTTCAAGGGAAAAATCGTTTTTGAGGTAGGCGATAGACTCCCTGTCGAGCTCCATTGCTTTTAATTGAATTGGCTTTGCAAGAAGATATTTAGTTAATACTCCGGTTCCGGGTCCAATTTCAAGGACATTAGAATAGCCATTTAGACTTAAAGTGTGAGCTATTTTTTCGGCAATTTCCTCATCTTTTAGGAAATGTTGCCCTAAAAATTTTTTAGCCTTTACAGGATCTGATTTAATGAACTTTTTACGCTCATTCCAACTCTTTTTTTTCTTTTTATGACCCATATGTTATAATGCCTCCTCTTCTTTTCTGATATAAGTCCATGCCTTTTTACCTGAGTCCATTGTTAGCTTAACTCTTTTATAGGAAGGACCTTCATAGGAATCAATTTTTGATACATCCATGTGTGATAGGATGTATAATACCCCTGAGATATAATCTTCGGCGTTTTTGGAAGGTTCGGCCACCAGGAATTCCCCGCCAATTTTATCCTTCGATATCCTGTAACCAAAAAGTTTTTCTTCTATGCCGTGAATGGTTCTTCCAAGTAAACTATGCTGAAGCGAAATATCCTGTAAGGAGCCATAACTAAAAAGATATTCCGTAGCTTTTATGGGATATCTCTTATGTTCACTTATTACTTCTAGCTCCGTTCTAAAAGCTACTATTTTATCACCAAAAAGCGCTGCTGTTTTTTCGCGCAGAGCCTTAGCATCTTCTGTATAGTATCTTTCAAGAGATTCTTTATCAGCTGCCAGAAATTGAATTGAATAGGTAAACCCACCCATTTCTTCTTCAATAAGCACTTTGACAAGCTTGGCCTCTATAAATTTACCAGTTGATAAGACTTCAGGAATATGAATTTCTTTCATCCATTTTAACCAGCTGTCATGAACCGATTCTTCTATATTAATAGTAACGTTATAGATCAGCATAATCTCGGATATAAAACGGATTTAATATTTAGTTTATGGCATCTCCGCGCAATATTCGGAAATTTTTTCTGGATTCCGGAAAGTAATAACTATCCTGAAAATTATAAATAATTTTTTCGTAGTATTCCATGGCTTTTGAGGGCTCATTCAATATGTTTCTGTATAGTTCTGCAAGAGCAAAGTGAGCATCGTCGGCCAGAATATCATTATCGTAAAAAGAAACCACTTTTAAATAATTTAATTCCGCTGCTATATATACATATATCGATA
>NODE-296-length-18078-cov-7.29163_pt1 | contig 18078 bp, 12 predicted proteins | sample MGYA00139097_ERZ477577 | MGnify/ENA metagenome assembly ERZ477577
CCTGCTGGAGTTCTTTGTAGCGGCCGGTCATACGCCTGCTCAAATCATCGAAAAATTTAGTCTCCTCGGCAATCATCACCGTTACCCTTGCCTCATTGAGTCTGGCAAGCTCCGCTACTTTGGCGGCACTCCCCTGGCGGCTCAACGACACCTCGTCCACTAGGTAAAGAATGTTTTTAAACCGTTTCATGGTGAACTCTCTTTCTGTTTTTTTGCTGTGGCGGTTATCAAATCCCTGATTCCTGGAAAAATTAAGGACGCCGAGAGCGACTACAATGATAAATAGTTGATAGCCTATTGATAGTATTTACTGTTTAAAGTGAGGGATGCAAAACACACCAAAAGCGTGTGAGTCGATTTGGTCCAAATAGAGATTTCTGAGGTCAATCTCTTGATAAATCACTAGTTCGGTTGTTTGAGCTACTTCCTGATCTATAGCGATACCGATGAATTGCCCGGCTCAGAAGTTGCCCCTGGCAGTATCAACATTTTGAGGATTGATCCAAAGAAAGAGCATCAGGAAATATCAACTTGGAAGGTTTGACTTTCAGTTCTAATTGGCAGTTCCAATATTCAAACAGATGCAAGCAAAGCCACCTCATCAATCACTTGGAAAAGCAATACCATAAAAGAATAAACCGAAGGCCCTCTCAGAAACCAGGCCTTCGGTTGAGATGAATTTACCACAAACCAATATGACTGAAGTGAAATCGAATTAATTGCCTGCCATCATGGCTGCAACATCTTCATCAGGGGTCGTTATAGCTTTGAGGTCAAATTTATCAATCAGTACTTTGGCAACGCCCGGAGATAAGAAACCAGGCAGTGTTGGTCCAACTCGAATCCCTTTTACGCCCAGTGATAGCAATGCCAACAGGACGAGAACCGCTTTTTGCTCATACCAAGCGATATCAAAGGATAATGGTAAATCATTAATATCATCAAGCCCAAATGCTTTTTGTAGTTCCATGGCGATGACAGCAAGAGAGTAGCTATCATTACATTGACCAGCATCTAGGACCCTGGGGATACCTCCGATATCACCCAACTCTAATTTGTTGTATTTAAATTTTGCACAACCCGCAGTCAGTATGACTGTATCTTCAGGCAACGCCTTGGCCACATCAGTATAATAGCTGCGCGTTTTATGACGACCATCACACCCACCCATGACGATAAAACGTTTAATTGCACCTGATTGTACTGCCTCAATCACCTTGTCTGCCAAAGCAAGTACTTGATTGTGAGCAAATCCTCCGAGTATCTGCCCTGTTTCAAATTCCTTTGGTGGAGGGCATGTTTTTGCCATCTCAATGATGGCAGAGAAATCTTTCTGTCCTCCCTCAGGCCGATCTGGAATATGGAAAACTCCCTCATAACCGACAGCTCCGGTGGTAAACATTTTGTCTATGTAGTCTACTCCTTTCGGCGGTACCAGGCAGTTTGAGGTGAACAAGATGGGACCATTGAAGTTGGCGATATCTTCCTTTTGCAGCCACCAGGCATTGCCGTAATTACCGTGCAGGTGGGGATATTTTTTTAACTTAGGATAATAATTGGCAGGCAGCATTTCACTGTGGGTATAAACATCAACCCCTTGGTCAGTTGTTTGCTCGAGTAGTTCTTCCAGGTCAACGAGATCATGGCCTGTAATTAAAATTCCAGGATTTTTACCAACCCCTATATTGACTTGAGTAATCTCAGGAGTGCCGTAGGCAGTTGTATTGGCTTCATCAAGAAGAGCCATTGTTTTTACACCCATTTCACCGGTTTTTATCACAAGGTCTAATAGTTCTTCCTGTGATTTACTATCATCTACCAGTGCCGCAAGTGCTTCCATCAAAAATTCAAAGACCTCGCTGCATGATTTGTTAATTTGATAGGCATGTTCTGCATAGGCAGACATACCTTTCAAACCATATAAAATTGTGGCTTTTAAGGAACGTTCGTCTTCATTTTCAATTTCTAACCACCCTCCAGTACCACTATCAGCCTTGGCCTTAATATCATCTTCATTGCTTGGTATCCATGTTGCGCACTCAGGAACCGATAAAGTGAAATCTGAGCCATTTTTGTCTGTATATGCTTGGAGAAATGAATCTTTTACGCGATCCCTGATTGCAATACTCTTTTTTATGAGTTCTATGAAAGCAGTTCGATCAAAATTGGCATTGGTGATTGTTGCAAAAAGTCCTTTATCAATGAAAAATCCTGCCTCATTGTCATAGAGGTCGAACTCCTTTGCTTTGTGGCCCCAAACAGAGATTCCTTTCAAACACCAGATAAATAAATCTTGCAGATTGGCAACTTCTGCAGATTTCCCACACATACCCTGCTTCATAGAGCAACCTGTGTTTTTCATGGTCTCCTGGCATTGATGGCAAAACATGGACATGATTAATCCCCTTTTTAAAGTAGTAACCTGATATGTCGTTGATATTTTGACTAATCCGCTTTGATAAGTCATGCACTATCAAAGATGGTGGTTGGAATTGTATATGAATGGAATAGTAAAATGCACTCTATCCTTGTTATGGATTGAGAACAATACTTCAAACTATTTTGAGATACTCATACTGCCACTGCAAACCTCAATTTACTGGTGTTTCTTGTTATATGGAGGTTTCTACTGATAGCCTGCAGGGACAGACGCTATCTTAATGGTAAAGGCTATAATTGGCAATCTTAACCTGATTGACCTTGCTACCATTTATCATTGGCAGTGTGAATCTCTTGAGTAGCCAATTTTATCTGATATTTACGCTATTCCTGATTCATTTTGAGTTCTGTTTGCAGTGATCGCCTAGAGTTGCCAAGGGATGGCCAAGAAGATTCCAACCCGGGGCGCTACTGGTGTGGCCGACTTTGAATAGAGTGTTGTGTTTGTTTACGACCTGTAAATTTCCCTGACATCATTCCGCCCTTTCCTGACAACCCTCCAGCATCTTTAACATGCTGTAATCCATTCTTATTGCTTTTTTCTTTAAATTTCCTCTGGCATGATCCTTGCTCCATTTAGCTCATTACTCACCTTGAAATTGAGCGATACAAAGAAGTGGGCGGATAGATGGAGTTGCCTATCAAATTTGATGACATAGAGGAGCACACACATGAGTCAGCACAATCTGAAACGCATTTTAGAACCACGACAGGTGGCGGTAATCGGAGCAAGTGAAAAGAAGGGAACAATTGGCAATGCTTTGATGATAAATCTTTTAGACGGAGGGTTTGCCGGGGCCATACTGCCGGTTAATCCCAAATATAAAAAAATTCATGGTCGGCCTTCACTCAGTTCGGTAGCCGAGTTGGAATCCGGGGTTGATCTGGCGATCGTAGCGGCACCGATCCACACTGCTCCTGAAATTGTCGAGCAGTGCGTGGGAAGAGGGGTCGGCGGGGCTATCATCATGTCGGCGGGGGGGAAGGAAACAGGTCCGCAGGGCAAAAACATCGAAGAGAAAATCAGCAAAATTTCACTGTCCAGCGGGTTTCGCATCATTGGACCAAATTGCCTTGGAGTAGCTTGCCCAAGGGGCAAACTCAATGCTACGTTCCTTTCAGGAATGCCGCTCGATGGGGATCTGGCATTTGTTTCCCAGAGCGGGGCCATCTGTTCCTCGATCCATGATCTTGCTTTCAAAGAACTGATAGGGTTCAGTCACTTTATCAGTATCGGGTCAATGATTGATGTTGATTTCGGGGATATGATTGATTATCTCGGCAACGACTCTTCAGTCAAAAGCATACTCCTTTATATCGAAAACTTAGTAAAAGTCAGGAAGTTTATGAGTGCGGCCCGTTCAGTGTCCCGGGTGAAGCCCATTATTGTTTTAAAAGCTGGCCGCAGCAATGCCGGAGCTCAAGCCGCTGCAGCTCATACAGGAGCCTTGGCGGGCACAGATGAAGTATATGAAGCTGCCTTCAAAAGGGCAGGTATCGTCCGTGTGGACACCATCGAGGAGCTGTTCGATTGTGCTGAATTGGTAGCCAAGCAGCCGTGTCCGCGAGGTTCACGACTGGCCATAATTACCAATGGCGGTGGACCGGGAGTGATGGCGGCCGATCACTTGGCCCGCCATGGGCATGACCCTGCGCCTCTTCCGGCTGATGTAGTTGAAAAACTTAATTCGATTTTGCCACCTTATTGGAGCAGAAACAATCCCATTGACATTTTAGGTGATGCTTCAGCCGATAGATTTAGGAAGGTTCTTGATATTTGTCTCAACGCAAGAATATTCGACGGGGTTCTGGTGATTTTTACTCCCCAGTCTATAACCAAGCCAATGACTGTCGCCCAAACCCTTGTAGATGCAATGAAAGGCCATCGTCACCCTGTTTTTGCCTGCTGGATGGGAGGAAGGAGCACGGAACCGGCGGTGGCAATGCTCAATAAATCGGGGATCCCCACTCTCGCCACGCCGGAAAGGGCGGTTCAGGCTTTTCTTTCCATGGTAGCCTTTTCCCAAAACCAGAAATTGCTATTGGAGGTGGTGCCGAGATTGACACGAAATATCGTCTGGGACCATGAAAAAGCTGGGGAAGTTATGGCCCGGGCCGCCTCAAGAGATTTTTTGCCCGAATCAGACGTCCGGGAACTCCTCAGATCTTATGGGATGCCAGTTATCCGGACGGAGATCGCAGCCTCCGAAGCCCAGGCCACCTCCCTGAGTCGGGATATTGGATACCCTGTGGTTCTCAAAATATGTTCTTCTGGCATATCCCATAAGACTGATGTCGGGGGTATTCATCTTGATCTCCGCACCTCCCATGATGTCCGGAAAGCTTATAAGCTCGCTATCAAGTTGGCAAAACGAGATAAGCCAGATGTCAGAATCGAGGGTGTAACCATTCAACCTTATATTGCCAATCCCGATTTTGAAATTCTACTGGGAGCGAAACGGGACCGAGTCTTTGGACCAGTGATCCTTTTTGGGATGGGCGGAATTTATACTGAGATTCTCAAAGATACCGCACTCGGGCTACCGCCAGTTAACAGAGTGCTCGCGCGGCGAATGATGCAGGAAACAAAAGTCTATACCCTGTTGAAAGGTTATAGAAACCGGACTCCAGCAGATCTGGAACAGATTGAAGACCTTATCCTGAAGTTATCTCAGCTTCTCATCGATTTTCCTCAACTTTCCGAACTGGATATAAATCCAATACTGATTAAAGACGGGCAGCCCCTTGTGGTAGACGTGCGACTGTTGACTGGTCCCTGTGAAATTCACTCTTATTTCCACCTAGCCATTAGTCCGTATCCCCGGGAGTATGAATATCGGATGATTTCCAAGAGCGGGAAGAACATTTTCGTGAGACCGATAAGACCGGATGATGCCCTGCTGTATATGGACATGATTAAGTCGTTGTCATCGACAACCATCTATTACAGATTTTTTGGTGTGCTCAATGAGTTGCCACCAGCAATGCTGTCCCGCTTTACCCAGATCGACTACGATCGCGAAATTGCGCTGGCAGCCATCGATGAAGAGTCAGATACGGAACGCCTGCTTGGAGCTGCTAGAATCATCGGAAATCCAGACTGTATGGAGGGTGAGTTTGCCGTGTTGATTCGTGACGCCTGGCAAGGTAAGGGAATTGGAGCAAGTCTGTTGAAGAAATGTCTCTTGATTGCTGAACAGCGAGGATTCAAGCGGATCCATGGCATAGTGTTGAAAGAAAATACCCATATGCTAGCCCTTGCCCAAAAATTGGGATTTATGATCAAAAGAGCTGAAGACCCTGGAGAGTATGAACTGCAAATTAATTTCGAATCGCCGCAACTGGCCAAGGAATTTGCTGCATAATGTCAGATGGTGACCACCATGGATAGACAGACAATCATGCTGAGGATCAACAAAATCACCCCATGGATCCTACTGTTTTTGATTCTCTTAGCCGGAGGTGCTGTTGTCTTCGTTTTGGGTGTTTATCTTATTTATACGATCTATTTGAGCTTATTCTCAAATTAAATATTTGCCTACTATCGTCTCGCATCATGGACAGCACCAGATTGCGGCACGTTCGATTTTGCGGATGAGTTTTGTGATAGTCCTGCCTGTTAAGCCTTTGGCGCGCATTGAGTGCTCCTGCATTCCATGAAGCCCAAGCGCCGCCGCAGCATATCTGCCCTTGTTAACTTCTTCACCAATGACTCTTGCGATATTGTGCCCCTTGCCTACAAGCCAATTTATCCGGTCGCCGTTGACCCCATGATACAACAATATTGACTCTGCATGCTTGAATATTGGTAAGGAGTTATCTCCATCTGATGAGGCCACGTGAAACAGGGTAATTGCCTGGCTGGGTTCTGACGCAAGAATGTACCCGACATGGTCTGCAGCCCGAAATGAGCTGTCTGAACCGTCAAGACAAAGCAGCATATTTTTTCTTATGGGTTCAATCTCTGGACAGATCCAGACCGGGATGGAGCAAAGTCTTTTGATGACAGCCTGCGCAGTTTCATCAGCCTGGTTCTCAAACAACCACTGCAGGCTGTATGAGGCGCGTCTGCCCAGAGTGATGGCGTCGTATTGCCCCATCAGGGCTTCCTTCAAGATGTCCTCAATTTTACCGTAGTGTTCGGCACATGCTTTCGTATATATGTTCTCCCTTGGGATATCCTTATCCAGTAATAAATCTTTGGATTTGCCAATTGCTCTTTTGGCCTGAACGGTAAGCCGGGAATATTCGTCATCTGCCGGCCTCATCCACATATTGCCAAGTACACCTTTCATATCATTTCTGCCAGTGCTGTGAATGTGCAGCATCGTTACCTGGCAATCTTCAGCCAGATTGGAGAAAAATGAACAAATAAAACGAATACCAAACAGGTGCCTGACATTATCGCTTAGAGTGACAAGAAAATGAAACTTCATACCAGTCAGCCGCTCCCGCAGTTTTTCCATGAAACAGAAGGTTCATTCGGCCCCAAGTTGAAAACATTTACCTCATGGCAGACATTATCCGGGAAATGTGCCCTTTACTACTTCTGGTGCTTGAATCGATCTCTGTCCCTGGCGCTCAAGACCGGGATGGGTGAATGTCTGAAAACCTTGTCAGCTGTTGCCCCAAGTAAAGTCCCAAGGATGTTTTCTCTGCCTTTATTTCCTAGTACCAAAACGTCGACCTCTTTTGATTCGGCAAGCTGCAGTATGGTTTTAAACGGGACACCCACATGTACAAGTAATTCCATTCGGTTCAAATCTGAAGGGAAGTGTTTCTTAACCAATCGGAATATCTGTTGATATCGATCCTCTCTGACCTTTTTGGTGTAGAGTTCTGAATCAATCAAATCGGGACAATAGCGGTTAGCTTTTAAAACCACATCGATATCCCTGATATTGACAACATTTAAGACGATAATTTTCGCCATAAACCCTCTTGAAAGTGCCGTCGCAAATTCCATCGTCAGCTTCGAATATTCAGAGAGATCTATACAGGCCATTATTTTGTGTACTTTTCTCATCTCGTTCCTCCCGCCATACTTCTTGTCATCGGATCTAATCTGCACCGTTTACTGCCCATTCTCGCCTATCTTTCAAATATCAAAAGAGCACGGACGTTATCTTTAAAATGTGCCCCTGCTGCAATGAGAAATCAGGTCATACAGCTATTCCGGCTCAGCGATTATTATTATTTTGTCCGGGCAACTATGCCCTCGCCGTCAAACGGAGCTTGGCCAGGGCCAGATGAGCTGCATTTACCAGCGGGTGCACCGTGGGCGCAGATGTCAGCAAGGGGTGGGTGGCAACTTGCATCATATCAATTTCACGTACCGTGACTTTCTTCTGTATTGCCAAGGCAATCACATTGATCATCTCTCCCACAGAAGACCCGCCTGACACCTGACCGCCTAAAATGATGCCTGACCGATCGGCAAATATGAGTTTTACCGTCATCATGCTTGCCCCTGGAATTATTCCAGGATGCCGATCCGGGGCTTTCGCGGTGGCGGAAACTTCACGAAACCCTTCGTTCTGGCAGGATCGGCACGTCATCCCGGCGCTTGCTAAGGACAAATTGCCGATCTTGGTAGAAAATGCAGCCACGGTGCCCCGTATTTGATGAATTACCCTGATGCCATAGATGTTTGTGCCCGCATTTCTCGCTTCCGCGGTAGCCGTCGAAGCAAGCCATACAGGTACCGCCTTACGAGTAAAAAAATCACGCTTCAAAGCACAGTCACCGACGGCAAAAATGTCATCGACGCTGGTACGCATGTACTCATCCACCCATATTGAATTGTTTTCGGCGATTCTTAGACCGGCTTTCTGGGCAAGCTCAATCGAGGGTCTGGCTCCAATACTTACCAAAACGAGATTAGCCGGAATTTTCTCTCCATTTTCAAGGGTTACAGAGGAAACACTGCTGTCACCGTCAATTGATGATACCCTGCAGTTGGTATGAATATTTACCCCCTGAAGGGTGAGAATTTGTGCCGCATCGACACAGAATTCATTGTCAAAGGCATTGTAGAGCAGTTTAGGCATCGCCTCGATGAGGTGGACATTAATGCTGGTAAACCGCGACAGCTCGTCGGCGAACTCCGCCCCGATAAAACCGCCGCCGATGATTACAACGTTTCTCGCGCGCTTCACTTTTCCTCGTAACGCGGTCAAGAACGCCAAACTCTTTTCGATGGTGTACACACCAGGGAGATTGACGCCCTGGATCGGCGGGATCACTGCATCTGTTCCGGTTGCCAGCACCGCTTTTTCATAACTCAAAAAGTCGCCGCCGCTGAAGATCACACGGTGATTATTGATGTCAAACGACTCGACTTTTCCGACCATGATATCAATTCCAGCATCCTCGAGCGGCTTATTCGCCATTATATTCAGTTTCGGGTCGTTGATGGTTTTCATCATATAGGGAATAGCACAGGGAATGACTCCGTCGCCTATCTCCTTGATAACGCATACCGATTTGTCCGGATATACGCTTTTTGCTGTCAGGGCGGTGATAATTCCAGCAGGCCCCCCTCCAATTATGACAATATCTGACTTCATCTCATCCTCCTGTTTTCGGCTAGTAAATTAGATCCCCAAGGTTGTCATCCTGTCATAGCTCTATTGCCTTCACTTACCAACAACAGAGCATTAACAGTGCCAGTCCATCACTTTCGCACATGGTCCGGCCTTTTTGGGTGCAGCCGAACCGAGCAGCGATCGCAATTACCCTCTAAAACACTGTAAACAAAGAATGTTTTTGTTTAATTACTTTCGAAAAAAGGTCATTTTCAGAATCGTCTATTTTGAGACGGGATGCCCGATTCTGATGACAGATTGGATATGTGCAGATGAGAGAAGAGAAACAACGGGTGCCATGCAGGACGCGTCTGCATGGACCGGAACCTCACTTGTGTCAGTTTTTTTTACAGTCTGTAAATTTTTATTACAAGCCCTGCAGACAGACCAAGTCAAGAACTCCAGTCTTCAGGCTGGATGACGGTTCTGAATATTGGGCGATATCGACTCAATGATCAGCAGCTGGTTGTGAAGTTTTGATCACCTGCCGTTCCCTGCTCTGATAGTTAGTTGAGTGGCACAGGACTTGCTCAAGAGTTGTCAGGTTCTGGCTTAATTTTGTGCCCGGGGCAGCCGAGTGAAGCACCACTATTTCAGACCTCCATTAAGTGTTTAAAATATACTTAAATAACAGACACATATCAAACTTAACCCAAATCAAGGGAGAAGGTCATGGATAAGGCTATTTATCTTATATTAGCTGGTGGTCGGGGGGAGCGATTAAGGCCTTTAACCGACAATGTTCCCAAGCCATTGGTGAGGTTCAGAAGTTCGGGGGCAATTATAGATTTTACCCTGCATAACTGTTTCCAGACGCAAACGGGCGATATGATAGTATTAACCCAGTACCAGGGTGATAAAATAACTGACTACATAAACAGTGGCTGGCACTCAATATTCAGGGCTCAGGGTAGAAATATCAGCTGCCTTGACAGCAAATATTTCACCCCGGGAGAATTCAGGGGTACCGCAGATGCCGTCTACAAAGCGCTCAGCAGTATGCGGCGATTACCAGAATATGTCTTTGTTCTTGCAAGTGATCATATTTATCAGATGAATTACCATGACATGCTTCGCTTTCACAAAAAACATGGAATGGCAGCCAGCGTAGGATGTATTGCATGTCCCCGGCATCAGGCAAGGAGGTTTGGCATCCTAAAGACTGATTTCGCGAACCCGATAAGTTCATTCCATGAAAAACCTGCGTCTCTGGAAAACATAGTTAAAGCAGATGAAAAACTTTATGCTTCAATGGGAATATATGTCTTTTCGACAAAGAGATTGTGTGACTACCTGTTAAAAAACCAGAATGACCCATCCCATGATTTCGGCAAGAATATTCTTCCGGCAATGGCGAAAAAGAGAGACATCTGGGCTTTCCGCTTTGTCGATGAAAACGGTGATAACGCCTACTGGCGTGATGTTGGGGATCTTGCAGCGTATTGGGAAGCAAGCCTTGAACAAATATATGGCTTAAGGAACTATCTTCAATATGACTTAAAACCGGATATGGAGAAGATTCCCATATTCAGGGACCATTATGTGAAACTGCAAATCAGCGGGCGTAGAAAAATCATAAATTCAAAAATCGCCGACTCCGTCGATATTGATGACGCACACATTGAAAATTCCATAGTATGCCCTGGTGCCAGGATAGAAAACGGCGCGACGGTCAGAAGATCCGTTGTTATGGATGGTGCAGTTATCAAAGGCGACTCATGCGTGATCGATGCGGTTGTGCAACCTTACAAGGAAATTTGCGGCAGTACGGTAGGCTGGGGAGCATGCCCATAGCCCTGGGAACGGCCATATGTATCGGGGGGTTACACCTGCCAGGATAGAAACATTATTCTGTCTCAGCAGTGATCGACGTCGTCATTGTTCAGTTCGGGTGCCGCGAAATTATTGCTGTACCTGTGTTCTACTATTTCGAAAAGTTGGTCTGAAAATTCGGAAGCTTTTCCGTTATTGCCAAAACATGTTTCCAGTTCCCGCACTGCAACTGCCAGTTCGTTGTCATCGAATACGTGTTTGATCCAACGTGAGAAATCATGACGCCTTAGATGACCGATTATCACCTCCGGGTCCATTTGCTCGCTACTTTGAACCAAGTCGTGCAGGCAGTAGACAGGTTCTCCCAGCGCCCCTCCTCTAATGGTATAGACAAATGCCTGGTTCTGATGACTGCATGCGTCAAAATACTTTTGCCGATGACGAACATGTCTGGTGAGTCGCGGAGCTACAGTAAACCTGCGCGGCTGGCCCTTGGTCTCAGAAGTCGGCGGTAACAGCGCTGCCTCGGTTTTATCCAGGTTGGCGATTGTTTCATACCAGGCATCGGCCAAACGTATATTCATTGCCTGCATGATAGCATCTATCTCTTCTCTTCGCGTATTACGGGTGGCGACGATAACCTCCATTGACCGGAGGACCTTTGGCTCCAGCAAAGAGGGCTGATAACTAACCATTATATGAGATCCCAGCTCCTGATCGAGGAGATCCTCTCTTAGTGAATCATGTAAAAAGTAATGGCATTCATCGATGAGAATGGAGTGAGGGTATCCCCATTTGCGGCGATATTTTGCCACCAGCGGGAGTAATTTCAGGATATAGGCGGTCTTACTGTGTTGATCGAGATGAGAGAAATTGAGTATAATGTTCAACCCTTGACGGAGAAGTGTCAGCAGCCCCTTAAAATCTGGAAGAGGGTTGCCGCCACCGAGCATCAGCGTGTTGGACATAAAGGCGAGACTGCCGTAATCACCCTCTGGATCGATGACCATAACGGTGTAACGCTGCAGGATCATCTGCTCACAGAACAGCCCGGCGATACGTGATTTACCGCTTTTCGAATCACCGAATATAAGGATATTTCGGCCCCGGTTTGATATTTCAAACGAAGTCTGACCTGCTTTTGATTCCAGGGTGAAACTATAATGTCTCGTGCCGCTGACCGGAAGGCGTTTACGGTGAGATACTTGGCTGATATATTCAGCGACGCTTTTCAGGTTTTCCCCGGGCAGGATATAGTCCGCTTCATTCCTTAGGAAATAAGGAGCCCATAGAACTGCAACACCATATTCACATTCTTTCAACAGTTCATAATCGTTTTCTGCGTTGCCAATACCGATTGTGTTATGGGTCGATGTTCCCAGGATATTCAATATCTCGATCAGACCGAGGGATTTGTTAATTGACCGGGGCAATATCATCAATCTGCTATGGTTAAAGGCTATGGCGAGAGGAAGATTGTTGTTTCTGATAATAGAGAGAGCGGACTCGGCATGTTCAGCGTCCATATCAACGAGGCAGCGCCCGGCCACAAATTCAATGCCGCGATCACGGAGTTCATGAAGCAAAACGGGAAACGGAGGGGGGCCAAGTACTCTGCGATGTCCGTTCCGCAATAGAATTACAGCTCCATTTTCAGCCACGACGCCATCCACAAAGGTCAGGTCTCCCGCGACCCTGCGCAATTCACGAAGAATCCTTCCCGTAACGATAACCACATGGAGGCCGGTTGAGCGAGCCTCTATGATTGCCTCACGGACGTGCAAATCGAGTATTCCGTTTTCAGCTATGGTGCCGTCATAGTCGACAGCGATGGCGCGTAAAAGCATCAGTCTATTGTTTTTCGGAACGGATTCATCACCAGCACGGGGCAATGAGCATGTTTCACCACCCGTCTGGCCACGCTGCCGAGCAAGATGCTTTCCAGGCCTTTGGAACCGTGTGTGCTTATTATTATGAGATCGGCCTGAAGCGATTCAGCATATTTGACGATCTCTTTGACCGGCTCTCCGCTCCCGATGAACCCCGTCGAACCGGGACTTTTTTTTTCGAGTTCCTGGACAAGCTCTTCCATTCTGTCTCGCATTCCCCGCTCGTACTGCAGCTGAAACTCGGCCGACATGGGCATGCCCATCATTCCATCTCCGGTTATGAGCTCAACAATATGAACCAGGTGTAATTTTGCAGACAGGGAGCTTCCCAGGTAGATCGCATATTCAACCAGTTTTTCTGTGTAGCTGGAAAAGTCGATGGGGACGACGATGTTTTCAACATTTTTCATTTTAGCTCTCCCAGGGTCTGTGGACATGTACAGCGTCCGTTATCTTATTACTGCCGGCATCATCTTCCAGGTCTATCACTTCCTGATTAGACATTTGCATATTATATGCCACTTTAAAAGTATCGTGTGGAGGTGCGCGCTCTCTTCTATAGAGATGGCATGTTATATGCAAATCATTGCCAGGGTGTACTAGATTGAAGGAGAAACAGAGTGATGATATCAATTGCCCTCTTCCCGTGCACGTTCACCGATGGCGCAAGGATTGTGGGAGAGTTGTCCTACACTCTTGAAAAGCCCGTCTATACGGACCAGATGATTCTAGATATGATGTCGGAGCAACAGGGTATCGCGGTCACAGAGCTGCAGGATAGGTTGTTTACTCGAACGCACAAGGCCAGCCGTCTCAGCTTTGAGAAAGAAAAACTGATCGAATGCGCCAGGTATTTTCTCGACCAGATTCAGTCAGAGGCCACAGATTATCTCTATTACGGATTTTTTGCTTCCCTCATCGACACAAGCAGCACCTTGACCCAGAGAATATTAATCGTTGCCGATCATCACTGTCGGATCAAGCGGGCCCAGAGGCAAGAGCATCTATCCGAATCAAAGGCCAAATCGGCCATCCATGAACATGACGTCAAAGTATCCTGCTGGACTAGATTCCTGCATGATCGGCCTCCCTATCATGCGGACTTGTTTGATACTGTCATCAGGTATGAGTGTCAGGACCTGTTCGACGTGATCACCTACATCTGTATGAAATATGATGCTCATCTTTATGAGCATCCACAGCTTTGTTAGAAATCGTTTTATGAGGATGGTCAAATTATCTGTTTTTAAACCAAATTTACTGGTATTAGAAAAGTTGAAGACAGAAAATTATGAAGGATGTTATAGATGCTGGCATCACTTAGCTTACGGACCAAACTAGCTTCCATTTTTTGGGCCATGTTCTTCATGGTCCTTATCTTCATTAGCGGTATTGTGTGGAATACTCATCTGGTGACTACCATGCTCTCCGAGGTCATGCAAAAAGACCTGATACTCTATGAAAAGGCTCGTGAAATGGAATTGGCTCTGGCCAACCAGAAGGGCTATCTCACCTATTATTTTGTTGACGGCGATAAAAAATGGATCGATTCACTGACTGCCTACCAGAAGATGTTCCGCCAGGATCTCGACAAGGCCCGGGCCCAGGATCTTGATGAAGAGCAGCAGAGACGGCTGATTCAGATCGAGCAGGCATATCAGCACTACCAGGCGGCGAAAGATGAGGCCATTCAGCAGTACCGACTGTATTCAAATCCAGAGATCATATCAGTATCTCACGAGAATCAGCGCAGATTGTTTTTCAGTCTGCTTGAATACTGTAAGTCATTCAGTCTCTATCAATCAGAAATAATATCAACGGCTAACAAACATGCCGTTGAAAGCTCAAAGCACTTTGTTCGTATTGGCCTCTGGGCAATCGTTGTCTTTATCGCATTGTGTGCATTGTTTCTCTTTGTTCTTTACAGGCAGATTCTCGGTCCGATTCGCGATCTGTTAATTAAAACGGGGGGCAGTCACACAGACAGGTCGAAAGATGAGGTCTTCTCGTTGAGTCATTCGTTGAACGGGATGATGAAGGATATCGATGAAACCCATAATGAACTCACCAAAAGCCGGAAAAACCTTATCCATGCCGAGCGTATGGCGGTGGTCGGCGAGCTCGCTGCCGGCGTTGCCCACACGATCCGGAATCCGCTTACCTCAATAAAAATGAGGATGTTTTCACTATCTCGACAGATAGTTCCCAACCAGGAACAGAATGAAGACCTGATGGTCATATCCAATGAAATTGAAAGAATAGATAAAATCGTTCGCAATTTCATAGAGTTTGCCCGGCCACCAAAGTTAAAGTTCGAGAGGCACAGTCTGGAGGAGTTGGTACACTCAGTCAACACCCTGATGAAATACCGTCTAAAAAAGCATAATGCAGAGATTGTCTACGATTTCAAACCAGGTTTTTCAAAGATCCTGGTCGATAGTGACAGGCTCAAGGAAGCCCTGCTCAATCTGGTTACCAACAGCTGCGAGGCGATGCAGCCTGGTGGTAAAATCTACATTGGTGAATCCCGCGAAAATGACCCCGAGATCGGAGAAGTGGCAGTTTTAACGGTAAAAGATGAAGGCCATGGAATTCCGGAGTCCATCAGAGACGAAATAACCAAGCCGTTTTTCACAACCAAGGATGAGGGATCTGGCCTTGGTCTCTCCACTGTGTCCCGCATAGTGGAGGAGCACGGGGGAAAACTTGATATTTTAACAGCTGACGGCGGGTTTGAAATACTTGTCAAATTACCGGTTTAAGGAAGATATCATGAGTCTGATACTGATCATAGATGACGATCGCCAGCTCTCCAGCAGCTTTTCGAAAATCCTCGTTCAGGAAGGGTACCAAACGGCGGCGGCATTCAGTGGTCAGGAAGGAATAGAGCAAGTGGAAAGGCTTAAGCCTGAGCTGGTAATTCTCGATATCCGGCTTCCAGACATGACCGGTATTGAGGTGTTAGAAATCATACATGAACGTACTCCGAAACTGCCGGTGATCATGATCACTGCTTTTGGAAATACGGAAACCGCCATCGATGCGATCAAGATAGGTGCACACGACTTCATCTATAAGCCATTTGATGTAGCTGAAATGCTGGAACTGGTCAACAAGGGCATTGTTGTCGGTCATTGTATCTCCTCTCCGGTGGAGTTAAATCCTGAAATGGATAATTTTTCAGGGCATGAGGCCCTGGTCGGGCGGAGCAGGCAAATGCTGGAAGTCTACAAAGCTATTGGCCTGGTCAGTTCAACCGCTGCGACGGTATTGGTAAGAGGTGAGTCGGGAACCGGCAAGGAGTTGGCCTCCCGGGCGATCTACAACCATTCGAGCCGCACGGATAAACCATTCATGGTTATCAACTGCGTGGCTATTCCCGAGACGCTTCTGGAAAGTGAACTGTTCGGCTACGAGAAGGGTGCGTTTACCGGAGCCAATCACAGCCGAATCGGCAAGATTGAGCAAGCACGCGGTGGCACGGTATTCTTAGATGAAATAGGTGATATGCCTCTTGGGGTGCAGGGAAAATTATTAAGACTGCTTCAGGAAAACTCCATTGAACGTCTAGGAGGCAAGGAGCCAGTCAATGTAAACGTGCGTATAATCGCCGCCACGAACAGAGATCTTGAGGCCGCAGTCAGAGAGGGAGCGTTCAGGGAAGACCTCTATTATCGTCTTCGCGTGGTGACGATTACGATGCCGCCGCTGAAAGACCGAAAGGAAGACATCAAGATGCTCATCAGTTATCTGATGAACAGGCTGACCGTGGAAATGGCAATACCCAATCCGGGCATAACGGAAGAAGCGATCGAAAAGATCACTCATTATGACTGGCCGGGAAACATCAGGGAGCTTTCTAATACCCTGAAAAAAAACCTTATTTTCAACAGGGGTGGGGCCATACAGGCCGATGAAATCGCCTTCCCGGATGTTATCAGTGCCGAGCCGATCGGCGATATCGCCAGCGCCGAAAATGTGCAGTCCTGGGTTCAAAAGGTCCTTACCTCTGGGGCCAAGGATAAAGCCTACGAGTTTTGCCTGGATCACGTTGCCGCACTGCTGATCAAGGAAGCACTCGATATGTTCGAAGGCAACAGGTCCCAGGCGGCGAGAGTTTTGGGAATTTCCAGACCAACCCTGCACGCCAAGATGAATAAGTATCGGATAGATTCCGATTCCGCCGCGGAAGAATAGAAATCGTTCTCTAAATTGTTCCCCCTTGTATTCTACTTAGCCGGAACGCCCTCCCAGGCATGATACTTGCTAGATTTATTGTGAAGACGCTGGATTACAGCTCCAGAAACAGTGTCGTTGCCGTGGTCCTTCAGTGATGGCCTGAGGCAGAAACCAGCGTAACAATAAACTGTGGGAGGGTGCAATGATAAGGTTCAATAGAATTTTGGCATGTGTGGATTTGTCCGAATACTCGAGAAAAACCATGGAGTATGCCGTCGCTCTCTCAAGGGCCATGATGACCGACATGATCGTTTTGAATGTCATCAATATTCGGGAAATTGAGGCTATAAATCGGGCAGCTAACCATTATTCCGGACAGGGGCAGATCTGTGTGGATGACTACGTTGAGCAGACGAAAGCGGATCGTCTAAAGCGGGTCTATGAATTGATCAACAATTATTTTTCTCCAGACAGCAACAAAATTACTGCAATTGTTGAGGTAGGCGTACCTTTCAAGACCATTTTAGAGATCATTGAAAGAAAAAAAATCGATGTGGTCGTACAAGGCAACAAAGGCCGAACAAATGCCGTCGGCGCCTTGTTCGGATCTCATGCCGAGAAGGTTTTCAGGCACTCACCGGTCCCGGTTTTCAGCGTCAGGAGCTGACCTTCCCCAATAAATCGGGCCTCCTTCATCTCATCTTAAAGGAGGCAAGGACCTTACCACCTACTTAAACACCGATGCAGGATCTGCGTTAGCCGCCTATCTATGTATGCGACCACCGACACGGGAGCAGCAAATCTTTCTGGTGGAAAAAGGCAGCTACAAGGCTAAGCCGCTTTCGGTGCGAGGCATCTAGAAGCCGATGGAGTAGTACTCGAAGAAGGGTGGTGTTCCGATCACCTGTCATCAGCATCGTCATACGATGGCTACCCAACTGCTCAATAATGGCGCCGATATCGTTGCCATCCAGTAACTGCTTGGCCATTCAAAGATCGAGCTCACCATGCGCTACAGCAAACTGTCGGTTGTGAAGGCCCAGACAGATTATTTCCAGGCGATGGAGAAGATCACAGGAATCGGGGAGCGGGATCCGGCCGCCTACGTGCCGCCCATCAGGAACTAGTTCCTGATGGGCACAGAAAAACCTTGACTCAGGGGAAAACAGAGGCCAAAATAACACCAGTTAACGTATTAATATAAAATAGAA
>NODE-297-length-18048-cov-13.0697_pt1 | contig 18048 bp, 15 predicted proteins | sample MGYA00139097_ERZ477577 | MGnify/ENA metagenome assembly ERZ477577
CACTAACTCTTATTATTAAATGAATACAGTATGGGTGTTACATTAAGAGACCATTATTATAGTTCAATAACGACACGAAATCCTATAAAATAATTTTTACCACCTGAACCTAGGTTGATACGAGAAGTACTCGAGCATTTATCTGCATCTGCATTGTAGGAACCTCCACGTAATACTCTACCTTTATCATTGGCTACACCATAGGCTGAACCATCTGTGGGTGTATCGGTATAATCTTCTGAAAATCTATCTAAACACCACTCCCATATGTTGCCATGCATATCATATAGCCCCCATGCATTAGGCTTTTTACTGCCAACATCGTGGGTATGCCCCTCAGCATTCTTAGCGTACCAAGCATACTCTTCTAGCTGATTTTCATCATCACCAAAACAAAATGTACTTTCACTTCCTGCACGACACGCATATTCCCACTCTGCCTCAGTAGGTAACCTAAACTTTCTTCCTTCACGCTGACTCTTCCAGTTTGCATATGCTATGGCATCTGTCCAACGTACCCGACGTACCGGTACATCAAAACCCAAATGCTCATACTTCTCCTCAGGAACGACTGCACCCGTAGCTTGGGCAAATAACATATAATCTTCTACTGTCACTAAATGTTTTGCCATAGCTATATCATAGTCTATACTCACTTTATGGCGAGGCTTTTCACGTTCATGTGCTTTTACATCATCTGTTCCCATGAAAAAAGTTCCACGAGGAAGTGTTACAAACTTATCATCAATCATTACTTTAACTCTCCCCAACTATCACCCACACTCACTGAACACTCCAAAGGCACATCTAACTCTAATATATTCTCCATCGTATGTACAAAGCGTTTAGAGATCTCTTCTACTTTCTCTTCTTTCACTTCAAAGATAAGTTCATCGTGTATCTGTAAAAGCATATATGCATCCAAGTTCTCTTCACGTATCATCGTATCTATCTCATTCATAGAGAGTTTTATCAGGTCTGCAGCTGAACCTTGAAATACAGTGTTCACTGATTCACGCATAAAGGCTGCTTTTTGCATGCCGTTGGCACTCTCATAGTCAAATATACGTCTTCTTTTCAGTATGGTTTCTACATAGCCATCTATCTTCACACGTTCCTGTATACCTTCCAGGAAGTTCTTCACTGTAGGAAATGATGCAAAATAGTTCTTGATGATCTCTTTGGCTTCCACCTGTGAGATTCCCACATCTTCAGAGAGTTTTTTCGGTCCCATACCGTACAGAAGCCCAAAATTCACGGATTTTGCCAAGTTTCGTTTTTCTTTAGCCTCTTCTTCACCAAAAAGTTTAATTGCAGTTGCGAGGTGAATATCCACGCCTTGATTAAATGCATCCAATAAAGCAGCATCTTTTGAAAAGTGTGCAAGCAAACGAAGTTCAATTTGAGAGTAGTCAATACTGATCAATTTATAGCCATCTTTAGCCACAAAAGCTTCTCTTACAGACCGTCCGAGAGCTGAACGTACAGGAATATTCTGCAAGTTAGGATCACGTGAACTCAAACGTCCTGTTGCTGTACCCGTTTGGACAAAAGAGGTATAGATACGAGAGTATTCATCTGCATTTGCAAGCTTGAGCAAAGGGTCTACATAGGTTGAAAGTATCTTCTGGTACTCACGGTATTCAAGGATCTTCTCTATGATAGGATGTTCTCCTACCAGTGAACTCAAGACTGCTTCATTTGTGCTATACCCTGTCTTGGTTTTCTTTCCACCTTTGAGTCCTAGCTGTTGAAACAGTACTACACCCAACTGCTGTGTAGACTTGATGTTAAATTCAGACCCACTGAGTTCGTATATCTCAGACGTTAAAGTAGCCAGATCTTCACTTAACGTTTTTTGTAATGCTTCTAATTTCGAAGGATCTATCTTGATACCTAAATGTTCCATACGCATCAGTACATTCATAAACGGATATTCGACATTCTTCGCCTCTTTCAAAAGATGTGTCAGAGAAGAGAGTTCCATCTTCTTTTTAATGGCTCCATACAGCAGATAGGTCATCCACGCATCTTCAGCCGCATAAAAAGTAGCATCATCTATAGATACTGCAGAGAAATCTTCTCCCTTTTTTACCATCTCTTTAAATGGTTTCATCTCATATTTGAAAAATGTCTTAGCCAGTGTATCAAGCCCTACTTTTGTTCCGGGGTTAGAAAGCCATGCCATGATCATCGTATCGGCATACGGTATGACAGGTTCCATATCGAACTGATTGTAGAGTAGTGAAAAGTCAAATTTTAGATTTTGTCCCACTATCTGAAATGTAAGTAGTTTTTTGAGTGCTGTAAGTGCATCATCAAGACTGACCTGTTCTTCTACTCCCAGATAATTATGTCCTACAGGTACATAGTATGCTTTCTGCGCATCAAAACAAAAGCTAAACCCTACCATCTTTGCTGTTTTAGTATCCAACCCAGTTGTTTCTGTGTCAAAAGCGACTATCGCATCTTTGTCTATGCTCTCTAGAACACTCTCCAACTTCTCTTTACTGTCTAACGTAACTGCTTCAAAACTGAGCGTTTGAATTTTTGGTTTTTCTACTACGATACGGTCTGACTCTTCAAGCCCTACTTTTGCTTTTTTAATAGCCTGTTTCATCTCATACTTTTCAAACTCTTCAAGCAGGCATGACAGGTAATTCTTATCTTCAAAAACAAAACTTTCAACATCCATGTCTTTAAATACATCTGGACTCATGGTTACCAGTTCACGAGATAAAAAAGCCTTCTCTTTACTCTCTAAAAGAAGTTTCTGTATTCGTGGTGTACCACAGTTCTCTATGTCTTCATAAATGGCTTCTAGTGTATGGTACTGATTGATAAGTTTCGCCGCGCCTACTTTTCCTATTCCTTTCACACCTGGGATATTGTCTGAACTGTCCCCTAGTATAGCTTGAAAATTGATGAAGTCTTTAGGGTATACACCAAATTTATCTACACATGCCTGTTCATCTACTTCTTGTTTTTTTACAGAATCATACATTACCACTACGCCATCATCAATCATCTGATACAGATCTTTATCATGTGAGACAATACGTACTTTTAAACCTTTTTCTCTAGCAAACTTTGTCACCGTAGTAATGACATCATCTGCTTCAAATCCTTCACGTGAAAGATTGGCAAACCCCATCTGTTCTATCCAATCTATAGCAATAGGAAGTTGTTTGATCAAATCTTCCGGTGGTGCCTCACGGTGAGCCTTATACTCAGGATAAAGATCATTACGGAATGTTCTACCTTTTGCATCCAGTGCGAAAACCAAATAATCAGTACTATGGTCACGATGCAAAGAGTCAACAAGGTTAGCAAAACCTGTTAACAGCCCTGTAGGGAATCCATCTGCATTACGTAGAGGAGGAAGTGCAAAGTATGCACGAAAGAAAAAGCCGAATGTATCTATAATAGTAATGGTTTTCAAAAGTTAAGCCTAGTTTTTTTGTATTCTAGCCTATATAGAGTTAGAAGTCGCTCATATTTGAATTTTCAGTTAATAATATAATTAGTTGACAAAAATCTGACATTTTTTCGTTATAATACTTTTTTAGAGAAATAAAGCCAAACTATTTGCGAAGATAGGACGGAAAGCTACGGATCTCCTGTTAGACAGCCGGGTTACTCAAATCAGACACTCAAAATTTTTTGGGTTGTATAATGGAGGGGAGTAATTTATGAACAACAACCGTACAATGCATGCTACAATGACACATCCAAGACGTGAAGGTCCTATAAGGTCACCTAAAAACTTTGCTCAAAAAGAGGTTGACTTAGCCGAAACACCTCTCTTTTTTCCTGAAGGTTATGAAAAAATATTTTTAGCTATATACTTTGTTACACTTCCCTATATTGCCGGTCTTCTTTTTCTTTTCTTCTATGTTGCAGAAGGAGCACCAGAACTCTTTTTATCTCTCAATGAAGAGTCCTCTTTCATGTTGACCTGGGCTATAGGTTATGAGATCATAGCAGGTCTTATCATGCTTTGGATCGTAAAAATGGCTATGGGTTTTGCAAATGAAAGTCGAAAAGCAGGTGTAAAACAGTTTAGAAGACCTGCATAAGATAGCATAGTCTTTACTCTAACTCTTTAGCCAAATACTCACCTGTATAGGATCCTGTCTTTTTATATTCTGAAGCCAATTTCTCAGGTGATCCCGTTGCGATGATAAGTCCCCCCTTGTTTCCACCCTCTGGTCCCATATCTATGATGTAGTCTGCATTTTTAACCATATCAAGGTTATGCTCTATGACTACCACAGAGTTACCCAATTCTACCAAGTGGTGTAATACCCCTGTCAATCTATCAACATCTGCGAAGTGAAGCCCTGTAGTAGGTTCATCCAAAATATAAAGTGTTTGACCCGTATCTTTACGACTCAATTCTTTACTCAGCTTGATACGCTGAGCCTCTCCACCTGAAAGTGTAGTAGCATTTTGTCCTAAAGTAATATAGTCAAGCCCTACATCAGTCAATGTTTTGAGCTTGATCGCTATGGCAGGAATGGCTTTAAAGAACTCCAATGCTTCACCGACACTCATCCCAAGGACGTCAGAGATAGACTTTCCTTTGTACAACACTTCACGCGTCTGAGCATTGTAACGTGTACCGTCACAGGCATCACAAGAGACCAAAACATCCGGTAAGAAATGCATCTCTATTTTTATCTGTCCATCCCCCTGACACTTCTCACAACGACCGCCTTTAACATTGAAAGAGAAACGTCCTATCTTATAGCCACGGAGTTCTGCCTCCTTGGTTTGTGCAAAGAGTTTACGTATCTCATCCATGATTCCTGTATAGGTTGCAGGGTTTGAACGTGGCGTTCTTCCTATAGGGCTTTGATCAAGGTAGATGACCTTATCAAGTTTCTCAAGCCCAGTGATCTCAACACCATCGACTTTATTGACCTTTTTAGCATGGTTGAGTAATTCTCTTGCCACAGGAAGTAAGGTCTGAAGGATGAGTGAACTTTTACCACTACCACTTACACCGGTGACACATACAAAGTTTTCTAAAGGGATCTTCGCATCAAGGTTCTCAATGTTATTCAGTGTGACATTTTTGATCTCTATCCACTCTTTTTGAGGGTTATCATGAGAGTAAGAGATCTCCTTTCTACCATACATATAGTCAGCAGTCAGTGTCTTGGCTTTTTCAAGTTTTTTTGCATCTCCAGCAAAAACCACTTCACCACCGAACTCTCCTGCACCAGGACCGATATCAATAATGTAATCCGCTGCCAAAATGGTCTCTTTGTCATGTTCTACAACGATGACCGAATTTCCTTTTTCACGTAAAGAGTTGAGCGTACGTATAAGCTTCATGGTATCACGTTCATGGAGTCCTATGCTTGGTTCATCCAGTACATACATTACACCGGTAAGTCCTGAACCTATTTGAGAAGCGATACGTATACGCTGCGCCTCTCCTCCTGAAATACTTCTTGCGTCACGACTCAGTGTGATGTACCCTAACCCAACATCATGTAAGAAATAAAGTCTTTCGTACAGTTCTTTCAGTATGGATTCTGCAATCATCTTTTGCTGTTCAGTTAAATGAGAAAAACTCTCTTTGTCTGAAAAATAAGCATACGATTTTTCTATAGGCATATTGATGATATCAGCAATATTTTTACCTTCTATTTTTACCGCTAAAGAACGTGGTCTGAGACGGTGTCCATCACACTTGTCACACACTTTTTCAGTCATATATTCAGAAAGATCTTTTTCCTCTTTGAACATATCATGTGCAAACTTAACCACACCCGGCCACTCACGTTTGAGTTTATGACGTTTCCAAAGAAAATCTATGGAAGTTCCATTCCCGTAGAGTATCGCTTTCTGTTGATGTGATTCGAGTTCGCCATAAGGGGTTTTGATGTCTATATCATTTTGTTCACAAAAAGCATTGAGGAACTTCGTATAGTAACTCTTGTTAAAACCGTACATGATCTTCACTGCACCTTTATCTATACAAAGCTCAGAGTCTATGACCTTCTTTAAGTCTATCGCATAACGGATCCCAAGTCCGTCACAGGTAGGACAGGCACCCTTAGGTGAGTTAAAAGAGAAACTCACAGGTTCCAAAGGCTCAAAACTCAACTTACAATCAAAACAAGCCAAATGCTCAGAGTAATGGATATGCTGTCTATCAAGCTCCAGCTCTTCGAAGTTAAGTACTTCTATCTCCATTTCACCGTAGCTCTCTTTAAGCGCTTTCTCGACATCCTGTCCTATACGGTCACGACTCTCTTCTTTGACCACTACTCTATCGATAACTACTTTGATCGTATGTTTTTTGGTTTTAGAAAGTTCTATCTCATCATCAAGACGTACCATCACACCATCGATCATCGCACGAATGTAGCCCTTATGACGAAGTGACTCCAGCATGTCTGCGAAGCTACCTTTCTTCTCTTTGACCAACGGTGCCATGATAATAAGCTTTGCGCCATCAGGAAGTTTCAGAACCTCTTCGATAATGTCAGATGCAGACATAGAAGAGATAGGCTTTCCGCACTCATGACAATGCTGCTCACCGACACGGGAAAAAAGCAGTCTCAGATAATCATAGATCTCAGTGATCGTTCCTACAGTGGAACGTGGATTTTTAGATGTCGTTTTCTGGTCAATTGCGATGGCTGGCGTCAATCCTTCTATCTTATCGACATCAGGTTTACCTACACGTCCAAGGAACTGTCTAGCATAAGAAGAGAGTGACTCTATATAACGCCTTTGCCCTTCAGCATAGAGTGTTGAAAAGGCTAAAGTAGATTTACCTGATCCTGAGATACCGGTCACTACTACCAATTTATTTTTGGGGATTTCTATATTTATATTTTTTAAATTGTTCTCTTTTGCGCCATAAACTTTTATCATATCTTTTTTCATTCTTTCATCCTATCTTATTAAAACCACATTTTTTTTATTAAAATAACCAAAGCAAACATATACAGTGCTAAAAGTGCCATCTTATGATTTTTGGAAGTGACATGGTCTTTGAGCCAGATACCCAATGCCACTCCCACCAGTGAAGCTAAAGCCACAACCAAACCATTACTAAAATCTATCGTCCCGGTACTAAGTCGGCTTATCATCCCCGCTACTGATGAGAAGACCACAAAGAAGAGCCCTGCACTTACCGCTTTTTTTATAGGGTAATGCAATAACCCGACCAAAATCGGAGTGAGTATAATAGACCCCCCGATACCAAGTGTGATAGAGAAGATACCAATCCCCAGACCAATGCAAAAAAGTAATGCTTTGTTCAGTGTTTTGGTCTTTTCGTCATCCTCATGATGTTTAGAGAAAAACAGTCTCAACAGAGCAAATACCAATAGGCCTAAAAATAGGAACTGAAGGACTATATCTGAGATATGCTGTGTGACATATCCACCTATATATCCACCCACAAAGCCCCCGAAACCGACAAATATTCCTTCGCCGATGATAAGTGAGCCTTTTCTGAAGTTCAGATATGAACCGTAAATAGAACTAAATACCATTTGAATAATGGAAATACCGATGGCATCTTTGGTGTCAAAACCAAGCACCAAAAGTATAGGTACAAGGATCATACCGCCACCGATACCAAAAAAGCCTGACATCGTACCGATAAAGATACCAACCAGAATAAGTTCTACAATCATTTCCACTACTCCAAAAATTAAGTTGGAATTATAACATTTTTCTTAATGTTTACACTAATTTAGCTATACTCATAGTATATAAAACTAAAATAATGAAAATCAATGTAGGAAGTATGGGAAATGGCATTTATTACACAAAACATTAAAAAAATATTTTCATATTGGTTGATGATCCTGAGTGTTCTTCTACTCTCTTCAATGATTTATACGATAACACTTCTCCTGGAGACAGGTAAAGAGTCAAAACTTTTAAAAGTAGATTATGAACAATTGCACAGCTTGCAGTATGGTCTCCTCAACTCTAATGTTTGGACAGAAAAGATCACAGCTGTCTTTAATGAAAAAATTGATGAATTTGACTTTACTGCAACAAGTCGCGAAGAGATCAAAAAGTATGTGGAAACCGTTATAGATACACTCATCGTAGAAGCTGATAAAACAGTACGAAGAGACAACGAAAGAAAAAGAGGTTTTTTTAAAAGTATCTTAGGTGATACAAAACAAATGATCACCGATGAGCTTGTTGATATTAAAAACTTAAGAAAAAAAGTACCTCAATATACTGATGCGGTTATGACTGAACTGGAAAAACCTGCAAATCAAAAGCTCCTCAAAGCGGTTATGAAAGACAAACTGCATCAATTCATGAAAACAAATATTGAGCCTGTTGATATGAGTGGATACGATCAAATACTTGAATTCTATGAATGTAATGAGTTTGAGACATGCAGTACTCTTTTAGATACACAAGTAAAACAAAACGCTGAAGAGATGAACTTTTATGCTATAGTTATCTTATCTATGGCTGTTGTCTTGATCATACTTATTCTACTTCAGGGAACCATACTTAAGTCTATTTCACTACTCTTACTTTCTGTGACGAGTACTGCCTTGTTAATTGCCGGTCTTTTTCTACCTATGCTCGATATTGAAGCTAAAATAAATAAACTCTACTTCATAATACTGGAAAAACCCCTTACTTTTACAGACCAGATCATTTTTTTTAAAAGCAAAAGTATTTCTGACCTGGTCCAGTTATTGTTGGAATCTGATGAGATAAAGATGATATTTGTGGGAGTACTGTTGGTTATGTTCAGTATCATTTTTCCGACTTTAAAACTTGTCTCTACGTATCTATACTTTTATAGCAGAAGTTTTATAGGTAACAATGCCATCGTACGTTTCTTCGCTCTGAAATCCACAAAATGGTCCATGGCCGATGTGATGGTTGTTTCCATATTTATGGCATATTTAGGACTTGACAGTATGATAGAAAATGAGTTGAAAAAACTGGTAGAACAAAGCGAACCTGTCAATGTCATTACCTCTAACGGTACTGAACTACAGGTAGGTTTTTTCCTCTTTGTAGCCTTTGTATTTACCAGTTTTATACTCTCAATACTTGTAGAAAATTCACGAAAAGAATCGTGATCATAGACATTATAGAGGATAGTAATTATTCCCCTCTATGAAACCTAATGCTCCCGCATCAGTGACACAGATAAATAAGCATCAACGATCCGATAGATTCCTATGATTATCCCTAAAGAACCAATAACAATAGCTATTTCTCCCCATGGAGGCATGAAAAAGATCACATCTTTGACAGGTTCATATTCACTGTATTTCTCAAAACCAACACCAAACCTGTCACTCATAGGATAGGCATTACCACCATAAACAAAGATCATTCGTCCCAAGTAGGTTCCTACGATGATGGAAATCGCAGCAATAATTTTCACAAAACTACTTGTATAATCTTTAAAGAGAAGTACAAAGGGTATAGCCACTGCTAAGATAAGGTAGGCATAAAAATAAAATTTGAAATCACCAAATAAGATGATCTCAGCCCACTTTTTATCTATAAATAAATAGGCTGTTGCTTCATAGGCCCCCAGTACGATCACAGAATAAAGCGTGATTTTTTGTATTAAATGCATAAGATCTTCGCATTTTGATTTATCTGTATTACGGTAGATCAAGTACGTGTATAAAACCATAACTCCCGCACTTGCTACAAATGAGGAGACCATAAAATACAACGGTAACAATGGGTAGGTTGTCCATAAATGTCGCGCTGTATTCATATCAAACAGTTTTGCCTGTACATAAAACTCTACAAATTCAATGAGAAGACTCAGTATAAGAATAGGTAACGCCACTTTTTTTGCCCAGTGTTCATGATGACTGAGTAATAAATAGATCTCAAAAATAACTAGCGGGATATACACCAAATACAATGGTAACATCAGCCACATACCTGAAGTATAACGCGGTGATAAGAACATCCAGTGTAGATGTAAGATATTCAGATCCATCATAATAGTAAACAAACCAGCGATGATCATGGCCAGTCCAAGTGTCAAAAAACCTGCAGCTGTTTTTTTGATCAGTTTAATATCAACCAATTCTGCAAGTGCCACCAGCAATATAATACCAGATCCCACATAGATCATATACATATAGTTGACAATATACAATGACCAGGGGGCTTCTCTTTTTACTTCACCGCCTGAACCAAAAATCGCCTCTTTCATTGACTCTGCGACTTCACGACTCCCCGGTGCTAATCCTGCATCTAAAGCATTGGCAGAAAGAATAAAATACCGTTCATAAAATACCTCTATTACACCAAATAATGCAAATGCCAAAAGCACGTAGACAACATACATCATCCTATTATTAAAAATTGTTTTGAGTGATACATTATTGACTTCAAGTCCAGCTACTGTACGACTTTCCACTGAGGACTCCTTTTGGCTTTTGCTTTTTCTATGATGGGCTTAAACTCTTTCCAAGTATAGATATTTGTATTTTCATCCACTGAATTCATTGCATAGAAATCATCATTTTCAGGCAGTAGATAAAAAAGTTTTGGCACCGTACCTTCATTTTCTTTCAAAACATAAAATTTTCTTTTCTTAAGCATCTGTACCAATTCAGACTCTTCGTCATCTATGTCACCAAATAATCTTACTTTTGTTGGACAGGTAGCCTGGCATGCAGTGGTCATTTCACCATTAACGATCCTTGTGTCATAACAGAATGTACACTTGTCTACTGCTACATGTGTATCATCCACAAAACGTGCGTCATAAGGACAGGCTTCCATACATCCCTTACATACGATACAGGTATCTTTGTTGGTCATCACGATACCGCCTAAGGCGAAATAACTCGATCCCGTAGGACAGACATCTACACAAGGTGCATCCAGACAATGGTTACATTGTGAAGGGTGCAAAGCCACAAAAGGCTCACCAAAAATACTTTTTTCTGATTGTGTCACCCATATCCTCTGTTTATCTGCACCAAGTTGCACACCATTTTCTTCTTTACATGCTACTTCACATGCCTTACAGTCGATACAACTCTGATAATCCAATGCCATTGCAAAATTCATTTTATACCTTTCTCACTTCAACAAGTGTCTCATGCATGGCTGCAGAACCAAATACACTTTCTATCGTGTCTTCAATGATCATATTGTCACTTGCACCATTCCTGTACCCAAAGGTAAGTCCTGTTGATTCTTGTCCAAAACCATGGACATAAAAAACAACATCTTTGATGATCTTAATGGTAGGATAGGCTTTGATATGTATCTTTCCTACAGAACTCTTCACTTCCACTATATCTCCATATTTAATGCCTTTTTCATCTGCCTGAGCTTTATTGATCCATATATAGTTTTCTCTCATGACATCTAAAAGCATGACATTATTGGCTGTAGAGTTTTGTGTTTGTTGCGCATGTCTGCCAGTTACAAATTTAAACTTTCCTTTTGGTGCTTCAGTATAGAGTTCATCTCTCCAGGTCGGCATAGGATCCTGCCCATTCTCTTCCATTGTTGTTAAATAACACTCTACTTTTCCTGATTTTGTGCCAAAATTCTTCTTTAAAGCAGCCATCTCTTTCTCATCTATACAAGTATCCTGTGCATCAAGTTTTTCCCCACCCGGTGTCGTGTAATATTTTTTATCTTCCGGATAATAGAGATATTCGTTTTCAGAGATTTTTTTAAAATATTCGTCCATATGAGGGTAAAAGACACCTTTTTCCTTTAATATTTTATAGGCTTCTTCCCCATATTCGCTGACAACACGTTCTTTGTTTATCTCTTCCTGAGTATGTTCAAAAGCCAGTGTAAGATCAAAATTATTGTCTTCAAAGGTATCATCAAAACCATCTTCTGCCACTGCTTCTTTTAATGCTTCATCATACTTGGCAGAAATTTCGAAAAGAGGTTTTGCAATTTTATGGCTCAATCCCTTGAGAATATCAAAAAGGGCTTTCGTTTCATAAAGAGGGTCTACAACTTTGTTTCGTAATACAATAGCTGGTTCTACTCCCCCAAAAGATTTTACCGGATCTTCACGTTCAAGGTATGTACACTCCGGGAGTACGACATCAGACATCATCACTGTATCGCTTGGCATCGTATCTATAGTGACAACCAGATCTAAGTTTTGAAACATTTTACGTGTTTTTCCTATGTTGGGTACGGCTTGCATAGGATTTTGCTTATAAGAGAAAAGAGCACGTAATGGATACGGGGTACGTTTTTCAGCAATCATGTTTCTAAATCCGATCCATGTACCGTTTGGACCGATAAAAGTGGCTTCCTTTTTATCGATCCTCTGTTTAATATTATTGTAGATGGGGACATCAACAATATGCTCACCCAAAGGCAGTTTTGTCCCAAAAACGATGCCTCCCTTTACATCTATACCGCCACCTAAAGCAGAGAATATAGCCTGTGCACGTCTGAGTTGAAAGTCCTGTAGACTCCATGCAGTCCGTCTACCTTGGTAGTAGATAGCTTTAGGTGCATTCGCCATAAAGTCCCTGGCTATGGTAGTAATGGTCTCAGCATCTATCCCAGTGATCTTCTCTGCCCACTCTGGTGTATAGTTATTACTGAGAATATGTTGCTTATATTCTTTAAAATGACTCATATTTTTTGCTACAAAATCTCGATTATAGAGTACTTCTTTGATAGCAACATAGGTCAGTGCAAGGACAAATGCCAGGTCAGTACCCACTTTAATGCCCAGCCACTTGTCTGCATGTTGTGCTGTATTGGTATAGCGGGGATCAAGAACGATGAGTTTAAGCCCTCTTCCTCTGGTACGCTTGAACATATCCATAGTGTCAGGCGTTAAAATGGCTTCCGCTCTGTTTGCTCCTGCCATAATGACGTAAGAGGCATTCTCCATATCTGCTTTACCGTAGGCACCTAAAGTTAGAGCATATCCGGCTGTAGTAGTTTTAAGACAGATAGATGAGTGATTCACAAAGTTGGTCGAACCGATCATGTCTCCCATGAACTGTTTAAAGGTATGTTCTCCCATACCTTCTCCCGCACAGTAGCCAAAGGTAGAACGGTTATCTTCCTCTTCATCAAGTATCTGTTTCATTCCTTTAAAAAGATTTGTCCCGTTTAAAATGGCATCATAGGCTTCATCCCAAGTCACCCTTTTAAATTTACCTTCACCCTTTTCTCCCACTCTGATCATCGGATATTTCAATCTGTCCGGATCATAAAGTGCATGTACTCCCGCATCACCTCTTGCACATAACATATTTTTTGATTTTGGAAACAAAGGGTTAGGATCAAGTTTTTTTAAAACACCATTTTCAACTTCTGCCCAAGCTGCACATTTATTGACACACATTTCGCAAAGTGTCGCTACTTTTTTATTCTGTGGTATGACTTCTTTTTCTTCACTTAAAAGAGAAGATGCACTCACACTACCACCTATGATACTCAATGCCACTGAACCCTGTAAAAACCTCCGCCTAGATACTTCTACCTGCATTTACATCATCTCCCATATAATCAAATAATAGCAATAAAACCAATATATATTCATAATTATTTTTTATATAGTAACACAGTATAACTGATTGGAAAATGTTTTTAGTATCAAATTTTTTTAAGCATACATAAATTGTGACAAAAAGAGTATAGTGACGACAAAAGTAAAGGGTAAAACATGTGATTTGAATACCAGAGGTTGAATACCCAGATAGACCTGAGCAAAACCTCTTATCCCTAGCCATACACCTAAGAAAGCTTTGAGTGACAGCATCACTTGAAATGAACTCATCCCCTCTTCACCAATCGTACCAAATACTTGTGTGATAAGATAAAGTCCGGTAATGACTGCTACAAGTAGACTGGGTGGTACAACTTTACGCACATATTTCATAAATGATTCTCTGATCTGTTTATGCTCTTGTACATCATATGATTTTTTAATATGCACTAAAAAGAGGTTGTCAACGATGAGAAATCCACCGTAAATGAATGCTGCAAAAAGGTGGATGGTTTTAATAAGAACAAAAGTCACGGGATAATCCTGATTTTTGAGAGATTATAGTCTAATTGATCCCTAATAGATTTGATATTGATCAAACTTCATGCAAAAGAGGCTGAGAGAAAAATGCTTCTATCACTTCTCTCATTTCTTTTGGATCTTCTATCCGGTTCACATCATTTCTAAATGCTGAAGCTCCTTGATAACCGGCTTTAGAGTAGGAGTGAAGGTTTTTTCTGAAGACGATCGCTCCATACTTATCATAATGTTTTATCATTTGATCAAAATGTTCTAAAACAACTTCTTTGATAAGTTCGGAGGTCGGTTCCTCCATGCCCTCTTTGATCTGTTTAAATATCCATGGCTTGCCTACTGCTGCACGTCCTATCATCACACCATCTGCACCTGTATGTTCCAGTACCCATTTCGCTTTTGCAGGAGAGTCTATATCGCCATTGGCAAGGACTGGTATAGATACGGCTTGTTTTACCTGTGCTATCGCATCATAATCCACAGCTGCTTTGTATCTTCCTGCTCTTGTTCTTCCATGTACAGCGATGTAGTCTGCACCAGATTCTTGGCATATATGTGCTATCTCTTCATGGTTTTTTTCGTTAAAGCCTAAACGAAACTTCACTGAAGTATATTCTTTGTTGGAGTATTTTTTAATCGTTTCTATAACCTTGGCCATTTGAGGCAGATCTGTAAGTAAAGATGAACCCTGAAGATTATTGACTACTTTTGGTGCGGGACAGCCACAATTTAGATCTATCGTCGTAATACCATCTCTTTCATTGATAATTTCCACTGCGCGCTTAATGACATCTAGATCAGAACCCGCTATTTGGATAGCATATGGGTCTTCTATAGGGCTCTTCTCCAACATACGATATGTTTTCTTAGAGTTATGGACCAATGCATTAGAGCTTATCATCTCTGAAATGGTTAGGTCAACACCAAACTTCTTAACAACGGAACGGAAAGGGAGGTCTGTAAAGCCCGCAAGAGGGGCTAAAGCGTAAAGGGGTTTACTAAAGTCCAGTTTCATTACAAACAGAGTCTATATCAATAATATCTTTTAATTTGTATTTAGTGTGCTCTTGTTTTAGGTCCCATAGTGCTCTAAATTTTATAAACTCATGATCTTCTTGTTCATTCAAGTAGATTGCAACTTGATCCAATAACTCATACTCAAACAAAAGGTAAAGATAGGCATTTTGTGCCTTAGGATTTTCAATTTGATATCCTCTGAAAAGTGTTAGGTTCTCTTCTGGATTAAAATATTTCTTAGTGACTGAAACAATTTTAATAAAGTCTTGACAACCAAGATCAAGTGCTTTTACAAAATCTGTAAGTATTTCAGGAGTAAGTTCAAGATCATCTTCTGCAGTCACTCTTTGAAGCATGATCAAAAAGTTTTTAACGTCAAACACTTTCACATATTTATGTGCTTTTAGAAAATTCTCTTTACGTGCAAAGGTCTCAAGTGCTTCTGCCTGTACGATCTCAGAGTATTGTGATGTAGACTTCATAACATCTTCAATAAATTTACTATCAGACTCTAAACGGTTCAACCTGTTCTGTGTCAAAATTGGATTACCTACATTAAAGACTTTAGACATTTTCTCTTCTTTAAAGTCAACATACTCACCATTTTTAATTTTTTGTATGATATTGACAACCCTTGCAAGTCTTGGCGTCAAACCTTCCACATTATCTGAAACCTTAAGAGATGCTTTCCCCAAAAGTAACGCAGAACTTCCTACTAGATCTATTCCATACTTTTGTTCTTTTGGTTCATTGACCAGTGACCAGTAAAGTGCATCTTCTAAAGTACTTGCATCTTTTTGCCATTTTTTGAGTACAAAATAATTCTTCAACCCATAAAAGAACATATGCAGCAATGTAAAGATGAGCAAAAGTAGCATAGGTAAAACAATCCAGACAGCTACAGAAAAGTTAAAATTAATCCCCATTAACTCTATCGTATAGTGGTCTGGATTAACAGTGTAGGTAAAAGCAGCAACAATTGCCATCAGCGCTAAAGTAGCAAAAATATACAGAGCAAGTCTCATTTTATCCCCTTATGATGTGAGCTACGCAAATAGAGTAAAGCATCAAATGGACCTAACACTCTATTCCCTGCATCAGAGAGTTCGCGTAATATGTTGCTTTAAAATAGAAAATCTATTTGGTTTCTTTTTCGTTGATCTCTCGGCATGTGATACAAAAACGTGCAAAGTTCTTTACTGCTAGACGTTCTCTTGCTATAAGCTCTTCACACATTTCACATATACCGAAAGTTCCTACTTTTATTTTATCTAAAGCAAGTTCAATTTCGTTTAATTCTTTACGCTGTTGTACCAAAATTGCACTATCTACAATAGTTTCTGCAGATGCAGCGGCATAATCACCTTCATCATTGAGTTCAAGTTCTCTCATTCCCTCTAACTCAAGGGTAGTACCTCTAAGGTTTTTTTCTATCTGTACTCTTCTATCTAGTAGTTTATTTTGAAACTCATTTAACTCTATTTCTGTTAACATCTAAGGTATTCCTATTTATGATATGGATGATTATTGTTAATGGTCAGTCCTCTAAAGATCTGTTCCATCAATACAACTTTCACCAGTTTATGTGAAAGCGTTATTCTACCAAATGATATTGCATTATTACATTTAGCCAAAAAATCCTTCTCAAGGCCGTATGCACCGCCAATAAAGAGATTTATCTGAACGCTATCCTTAAGCAAATTTGCAAATTTATGACTATCTACTTCTTTAGAAGAGGGATCTAATGCTATGTTAATGCTATGTTCCATATACTTTTCAAACGCTTTTGTATATGATTTTTGAGCAGCTTCTGGTGAAATATCTTGTGCTTTGGCTATTTCTTTATCAAAAACTTCGATAACTTCCACTTTTGCAAAAGGTTTTGCTATCTTCTTATAATGCTCTATCAAACCGGCATATAAATTATCTTTCCCTTTTTTATCGATAATGATTACATTGATCTTCATAACTATTCCTCTTTCATCTTAGCTGCTATCTTTGTCGCCAATTGATGCACAGACATAGCATAATAGGCACTATGGTTATAACGGGTGATCACAAAAAAGTTTTTTGCCCCATACCAAAGTTCATCATACTTCTCTCTGTTCAGTTTGATAAGACGTACTTTACCTGAATAATCCCACTTCACTTTTGGCCGTATACCTTTGAGCTGAGCTCGACTATAGGTTTTTCTGTAGCCGGTTTCATAAGCCTTGAATCGCATCCCTTCATACCCTACTCTTGTAGCAACAGGTTCACCGTTTCGCCAACCATTTAATTTTATATAATTCGCAATACTTGCTATAGCATCCTCTGCTCTCTGAAGTGTAATTCTTCCATCACCATTAAAATCCACACCATATGCTTCATAATTACTTGGCATAAACTGCCCTAACCCAATGGCACCGGCATAAGATCCATATACATTTTTTGGGTTGAACTTTTCTGTTCGGGAAAGCTGTATGAATTTCATCAATTCTTTTTGAAAAAATTTGTTTCTTCTGTTCTTTTCAAAGGCTAAAGTACTCAGTGTATCAAAGACCGGGTACTTCCCTACATTTACTCCATACGCACTTTCTATACCTATAATGGCTGCAATATACTCCTTAGGCACAGCATACTTTTTTTCTACTTTTTCAAATGTCTCTTGATGCTTTTTAATAAAATCTACACCTTTTTGTACCCGTGAATCACTTATTTTAGATTTTGAATAACGATCCCATGCTCCATATTTAGGATAACGTTTTTTTAAAGCAGCGATCTGCTCCGGTGTTTTTTGCGTCTTTGCTCTTGGTCGGAAGGCACGAAGTGCTGAGTCCTGTACTTCTACATTTGAAAAAAGTTTCTCTAATTCATCTCTTTTAAAGTCAGATTTTTGAACCAGATCATTCATAAAAGAGACAGTCTCAGGATTTTTCGTATAGTCTTTGGCAGATAACATTAAAGTCATGACAAATACTAATGTTATTGCTCTTTTCATCAAATTATCCTCATTTTTTTGCTATTGT
>NODE-298-length-18048-cov-8.10226_pt1 | contig 18048 bp, 19 predicted proteins | sample MGYA00139097_ERZ477577 | MGnify/ENA metagenome assembly ERZ477577
TTTGAATGACCCTCACTTGAGCAAAGTGGATAACTAGATTCAGATTTTAGAACAAAAAAAGGGCGAACCATTCGGTTCGCCCTTAACTTATCCATAAGATGATATTGAATTACTTGACCAGTGCCTTCATGTACTCCCGGTTGAGCTTGGAGATGAACTTGACATCGACGCCTTTCGGACACGATGCCTGGCACTCGTAATGGTTTGAGCAGTTACCAAAGCCATTTTCCTTGGCAGCTTCGGTCATAGCCATAACACGCTTAGCAGCTTCTATCTTACCTTGAGGCAGGACAGCAAGCTGAGCCACCTTGGCGCCGGTGTAGAGCATCGCAGAGCTGTTAGGGCAAGAAGCAACACAGGCACCACAGCCGATGCACTCTGCAGCGTCCATAGCGTAGTCAGCTTCAGGCTTGCCAATTGGCAGCGCGTTACCATCAGCAACACCACCGGTATGGCAGGAGGTGTAACCACCGGCCTGCATGATCCTTTCCAGGCCGTTACGATCAACAACCAGGTCTTTAATCACCGGAAAAGCACGTGCCTTCCAAGGCTCGATGAAGATTTCATCACCGTCTTTGAACTTCCTCATGTGCAGCTGGCAGACCGTGGTCCGGTCCTGGCCGCCGTGAGGAACACCATTGATGACCTGTGAGCACATTCCGCAGATACCTTCACGACAATCGTGATCAAAAGCAATGACGTCTTTACCTTCAAGAGCCAAAGCTTGATTGACGTCGTCCAACATCTCCAGAAAAGACTGGTCAGGACTTACATTTGGAGCATCAATCGTCTCCAGCTTTCCTTGATCATTAGGCCCGTTCTGGCGCCATACGTGCAGTTTGAGTTTCATTATTTGTAACTCCTTACAGCAAGCTTGACATTATCAAATTTCAAAGGCTCTTTGTGCAGCTCGGGCTCAACACCCACGCCTTTGAATTCCCAGGCCGCAACGTAACAGAAATCTTCATCGTTACGCGTAGCTTCGCCGTCATCGGTCTGGTGCTCGGTACGGAAGTGACCACCGCATGATTCTTCACGGTTCAGAGCATCCTTAGTGAGGATTTCGGCGAACTCGAAGAAGTCTGCCAGACGGCAGGCATTTTCAAGCTCCTGATTGAACTGTTCGTTCGTACCAACCACCTTGACGTTCTTCCAGAACTCTTCGCGCAGTGCGGGAATAAGCTTGAGCGCTTCGTTGAGGCTGGCATCGCTACGAGCCATGCCAACGTTCTCCCACATGATCTTGCCGAGTTCACGATGGAATTCAGAAGGAGTCTTGGTGCCGTTGATCGAGAGCAGCTTGTCGATGTTGGCTTTGACCTCATCGGCAGACTGTTTGAATGCCTCGTGATCGCCTTTCACTTCGCCCGGCTTCACAGTTACCAGGTAGTTGGCAATCGTGTAAGGAATAACGAAGTAGCCATCGGCCAGGCCCTGCATCAGTGCCGAAGCACCGAGACGGTTGGCGCCGTGTACGGAGAAGTTTGCCTCACCGAGAACGAACAGGCCTGGGACATTGCTCATGCAGTTGTAATCAACCCAGAGACCACCCATGGAGTAGTGTGGCGCAGGGTAGATGCGCATCGGCTGCTTGTAGGCGTTCTCGTCGGTGATCTTCTCATACATTTCGAAAAGGTTGCCGTAACGCTCGCGGATCGTGTCTTCGCTGAGGCGATTGATCGAATCGGCAAAGTCGAGATAAACACCACGCTTTCCCGGGCCAACACCACGACTGTCGTCGCACTGCTCTTTGGCAGCACGGGATGCGATATCACGAGGGGCGAGGTTACCGAAGGAAGGATACTTACGCTCCAGGTAGTAGTCACGATCTTCATCCGCGATATCTGCCGCAGGCTTCTCACAATCTTCTGCCTTCTTTGGAACCCAGCAACGACCGTCGTTACGCAGCGATTCAGACATCAGAGTCAGTTTCGACTGCTGGTCACCATGCTGCGGAATACAGGTCGGATGAATCTGTGTGTAGCAAGGATTAGCCATGTAGGCGCCTTTTCTGGCGGCCTTCCAGGCGGCAGTAACGCTACAGCCCATGGCGTTGGTCGAAAGGTAGAAAACGTTGACGTATCCACCAGTGGCCAGAATGACAGCATCACCCCAGTAAGACTCAATCTCACCGTTAACCATGTTGCGGCAGGTAATACCCCTGGCAACACCGTCGACGACAACCAGGTCAAGCATCTCACGGCGCTCGAAGAGCTTAACCGTACCAGCCTTAACCTGGCGAGAGAGCGCCGAATAAGCGCCGAGCAGCAGTTGCTGACCGGTTTGACCACGGGCATAAAAGGTACGGGAGACCTGTGCGCCACCGAAGGAGCGGTTGTCAAGGTAGCCAGCGTAGTCGCGAGCGAAAGGGACGCCCTGGGCAACACACTGGTCGATGATGTTGTTCGACACCTGAGCCAGACGCCAGACGTCTGCTTCACGGGCACGGAAGTCACCGCCCTTGATAGTGTCGTAAAAGAGACGATAAACAGAGTCACCGTCGTTCGGGTAGTTCTTCGCAGCATTGATGCCGCCCTGTGCAGCGATGGAGTGAGCACGGCGGGCGCTGTCCTGGTAGCAGAACGCTTCGACCTGATAGCCGAGTTCACCGAGTGATGCAGCTGCGGCGCCACCGGCGAGGCCGGTACCAACACAGAGAACTTTGTATTTACGTTTATTAGCTGGATTGACAAGCTTCGATTCGAAGCGATGACGATCCCATGAAGTTTCAATTGGTCCTGTTGGACACTTACCGTCGAGTATCATTAAATCGACCTCCTAAAGCTTGATGCAGCCGAAAACGATCGACAAAGGAATGGCGATGTACCCCAGAAGGAGAACAAAACCAACCAATTTGCTGACCATTCCCGTGACCGGGAGTGACTTGTCATTGCTCAGTCCCAGAGTCTGGAACAGGCTTTGGAAGCCGTGACTGACGTGCAGGAACAGGAAGAGCATACCGGCGAGATAAATAATAACCGGCAAGACACTCTTGAACCCGTTGACCACCATGAAGTAGACATCGACCATGCCATCGCCACCGAGCGGAACGTAGATCTCAGGATTGGTCACTCGAACGGTGAAGTGCAGCAGGTGATAGATGACAAATGCCAACATCACCAGGCCCGAAACGATCATGGTTTCGGCACCGAAACCTGTCTTCAGGCGCTTAACTTGCACATTCGCCTCGGGGGTTGCAGCCTTGTTCTCCAGCGTTAACTGGATCCCAAAAGCGATGTGTAAAGCAAAAGCTACCAGCATAACCAGCCGGAAGACCCAGACGAATGGTCCGAGACTGTGCAGCTTCTGCGCATAAGCGTTGATTGCGTCTGCACCGACAAACATGGACGAATTGCCCAGGAGGTGCACACAAACAAAGCCGACCAACACGATGCCGGTAACGGCCATGATGATCTTTCTGCCCACAGAACTTTGCGTCAGTTGCATGATTTTGATCCCTTACTCAATGTGTTGATGGATGAAACCCGAAAAAGACCAACTCGAAAACCGGTTAAACCAGTTCACAAAACAAAACAAGACGAGCTGCCTTGCCATGCCTACCGAGGAGGTCCTCGCCAACGACTTGACAATCCCATATTGATATCCCTTGCCACACCGCAGCGAACAGCGGTACTTCTTCTCTCTCCTGATTCGCCGCACAGATAACTGCATACTGTATACAAGACTTCCGTATACTAAACACCGTTTGAGAAAAAATAAAGTAAAAATTTAAAGAAAATGGCTTTATCGGTTTTCCCTCAAAACCTTACAGGAATAGTCCCTTTTACAGGGCTCCGGGTAAACACAATAACACGATAGATTGGAGGTGAACTTGAAGCGAAGAACTAAGTGAGGAACTCAACAACTTGCCGCAACGCCTGCCCACGATGGCTGATACGATTTTTAACATCAAGCGGCAACTCCGCCATGGTGCAGTTGAACTCAGACAACCAGAAGAGAGGGTCATAACCAAAGCCACCATCCCCCTGTCGCTGTTTCAGAAGATGACCTTCAACACGACCTTCGAACAGACGTGTTGGTTGACCAGGCAGACAGAGAGCCATCACACAACAAAAAGCCGCCTGGCGTTCATTCTCAGGGACCGAAGCCATCTCCACAAGCAGCTTGCGGTTATTGCTGCTGTCAGTGGCCTCTTCACCGGAGAAACGTGCAGAATAAACCCCCGGGCGGCCATCAAGAGCAGCAACGGTCAAGCCGGAGTCATCGGCCAGGCAAGGCAAACCCGTAGCACGGGCAACCTCCTCGGCCTTCTTGGTGGCGTTGGCCGCAAAGGTGTCACCATCCTCTTCGACATCCCGAAGCTCAGGGAACTGGTCCAGGCCGAGAACAATGACACCTTGTGCTTCGAGGAGCCGACGAATCTCTTTGAGTTTACCTGCATTTCGTGTGGCGACAACGAGTTCCATCACGGTTACTTGCGGGCCTCCAGCTGTAGTGTCGTCAACTCACGACAACCATGACTGGCCAACTCTCGTAAGGCATCCAGTTGGTCGGCTGTAAAAGGCTCCTCTTCTGCCGTACCTTGCACTTCGACAAACCGACCATCACCGGTCATCACAAAGTTCATGTCAACCTCGGCGCCGGAGTCTTCAACGTAGTCGAGGTCGAGGACCGGCTGGCCCTTAACAATTCCCGAGCTGATCGCGGCGACGCTGTCTTTCAAAGGCGACTTTTTGATCAGCCCCTGCTCGAGAAGTGTTTCTACCGCGTCGGCAAGAGCAATCCAGGCACCGGTGATTGAAGCAGTACGGGTTCCCCCGTCGGCCTGCAGGACATCACAGTCAATGACGATAGTACGTTCTCCAAGCAACTCGAAATCGACGATGGCGCGTAAAGCCCGACCGATCAGTCTCTGGATCTCCATGGTCCGTCCACCCAGCTTGCCACGAGCGGCTTCACGCCCGGAGCGGGTTTGTGTCGCACGTGGCAGCATGCTGTATTCGGCAGTCACCCAACCGCGACCCTGGCCGCGCATGAATGGTGGCACCTTCTCTTCAACAGAAGCGTTACAGAGGACTCGCGTTTCTCCGAAACAGATCAGCACCGAGCCTTCCGCATAGCGAGTAAAACCACGTTCGATCTTAACCTGGCGAAGCTGATTGGCCTGACGGCCATCGTGACGGGCGGGTAGAGTAGAACTCATTGATTGACTCCTGAGAAGCTATCGAAAAACGCCTGCAAACCATCGAAGAGGGCGCGGGCAAAATCCTGTTGACGAATCGGATCCTGCAAGGTGGTTAAGTCGATAGAGTTGGTCAAGCTGCCCATCTCTACCAGTACGCGAGGCAAGTCACCTCGCCCAAGGGGATAAATCGGAAGCTCTTTAATAGCGTTAACGTCAAAGCCGTTTTTCTGCAGCTTTTCACGTAACCTTTCAGCGAGCTTCAGACTGGAGTTCTCCACAACCAGACCATCGGGAACATCGCGCTCCGTTTGCGGCTGGACATAAAGATTGACGCCTGAAGCCTCTTCAGAGAAAAACGCCTGGGCATGCAAGGAGATCAGCACATCAGACTGGCCCTGTGCAACAACTTCAAGACGACGGTCCATGTCGAGAGCGTAATCTCCGTCACGCGTCAGAACAACCGGCGCATCCTGATGCATCTTCAGAAGCTTTTCCAGGCGCTGGCCAACAGCGAGCGTCACAGCCTTCTCTTTACTACCGTTCAAGCCCAGCGCTCCGCTATCCTCTCCACCATGTCCGGGATCAATGGAAACCGTCCACTTGCTGCCATCAGCGACCGGCTCTTTCTTGCGTAACAGGAATGCAAAGAGACGATCGAGGGGGTCCTCATTTTGTGTCGGCGCGGGAGGGTTATGATTGCGATAGTGAATAGGCTCGGTAAGCAGAGGTGCCAACTGCTGTAGCAGAAAGACTTCTGAAATTTGCAGGTTGCCGTCGATAAAGCGTGGACGATGAGAGATCGGGATGAAGTTGTCACCCAACTTCAGATACTGACTCCCGGGGGAGATAATGGCGCTGCCATGCGGAGTCTTGATGACATAAACATGGGCGACAGAATTCCATTCCCCCTCCAGAGCGAGAGCCGCCATAACGTCATCTATGGAAACAAAGGCCGTCCCCTCACGCAGGTAGACATCCTCAACCACCAGAGGCTCTTCACCGGGGCGACCAATTTCAACAAGAGCACTGGCAGGCAAAACGGCCACCAGAAGAAAAATGAACAGACAGAATGATTGCAGTGTAAAGCGAGGCATGGCGCGTTTTATACTCCAGATGCGCGGGGGTGTCAACGCAGACATTTCCGAGGGAAGACTAGTGATTAACCAGAAGTTCAGGTTCGCTGTGCTCCCGACCCAGGGCGGCCAGAAGGCGGCCGGCCAAATCATACTCCAATGCACCGAGGCTCCTGCGCTCAGCCGGCAAAGGCCGGACCTGACCACCAGCCGTCATACTATGACCACCACCGGTACCAAGACCTTCGACTATCTTTTGCATGAGAATCCCGGCATGGGTCTCCTGATGACTGGTTCGCATGGAAAGAACACCCTCTTCGTGGTAACAACCTATCCCTAGAACGATTTCTATCCCCTCAACACGCATCAGGAAATCCGCAATTTCGGCGACAATTTCAGGGTGATCAATCAAGTAAAGATTGAAAATCAATGCATTTCCGTAAATCTTCGCATTCTTTATACCCGTATCAAAATACTTAAAATAAACCCGGGATGATTTTGGATGGGTGATTTCATGGAGGATGCGATTATTGCAAAGGGGCATGAGTTTCAAGTAGGCGTCACGGTCCGACTTGGTCCAGTCTCGACCAAGATCTTCAGTTTCCGACTTGATCGCATAAAAAAGGATTGTTGCCAACTTGGTGGCGATCTTGACCTCCTGAGACTGCAGATATTCGAAGAGGATACTGGCCGAAGCCCCATATTCAGGACGAACATCAACCCACCGACTTGCCTGTGTGCGCCCTTTCATCTCATGATGATCAATCACCAGGTCCACTCGCCGGTCAGCTGGATAAGAATTATTGCCGGTACCCGGCTGGGTATCAACCATGCAAATTGCATTAAACGTATCAAGGTCAAGATCGTCGATCGACTTTGCCTTGATCTCCAGTTCATTAACCATCACCAGGTTCTCACGACGGCCGATAACGCCACCGAAAGCGATCGTGGCTTCCTGTCCGGTTTTAACCAGAATCAAGTGTTGTAAAGCCACCGCAGCGGCAAGGGCATCGGGATCAGGATGATCGTGGGTGACAATCAGGATTGACCCCTTGCCACGGAGTCCTTCTATAATCTCCGTAGAGAACTCTTCAGAGTGAGATTTGTTACAGTCATTTTTTGAGGTCATCGTTTCATACTTTCAAAAGCAAGGTTCACCGCTTCCTGCGGAGAACTCACTGCGACAGTTCCAGCAAGTTGTGGCCCGCCGGGCAAGACAAAGACCGGTTTGCAGAGTTTACACGCAATCGCAGCCTCGGAGAGGGTGCCGTACTCCCCCTCAACAGCGATCAAAGCATCAGCAGTATGGGCAATAATCACATTGCGGGCATGGCCCATATTTGTCGGCACCGCAATTGTCACGTAAGGGTTTGCCTGTGTCTTGTCAGAGCCTGGCAGGACTCCAAGCACTTCGCCTCCGGCTTCGTTTGCCCCCTTCGCAGCGGCTTCCATAACACCACCGAGACCGCCACAGGCAAGAACCGCGCCCTGCGAGGCAATCTCACGACCGACAGCTTCTGCCATAACCAGGCCCTCTGGCGAAGGTTGCGAAGCACCGATAACACCGATAATCGTTTTACAACAATTGTTCATGAAGGTCTCTAAAATACAAGCAGGCGTTTAAACACGAAGGAGCATTAAACCCCAAAAAAAAGAAAAACGCAAAACAGGACAACAGAAAGAAGGAACAGGTCCGTGTCTGCACACTCAGTATAATCATGGCTGCAGACAAAAACAAATCTGGCCGTCAGCCCGAGAAGAGCATATTATCACTTTCTGCATCAAGCCAACCGGGAAAACACCAGAGTTCACAAGCGACAGGGGTCATCGTGAGAAATAAACTGAGACAACTTGCTGATTATATCCAGGAGGGCTTCCCCGAAAAAATTGTGGAAGCCTTTAAATACGACGAAGACCAGACCCTGGAGAAGCAACTGGCAATCACGAGCGAGGCCATTGCCTTTCACCAGAAGCGTTCCGGTGAGCTGTGGCTCGAAGCCGGGAAGAGGACAACGTTGAAAGAAAAGCACGCGACCGCACAGGCCACGCTGGCATCCTTTCTGTTTGCGTACCTCACCGGAGAAGCAAAAGAGCACAGCGAGAGTACGATTGAAACGCTAAGAGCGCTGGGCCGACAGAGAGAAGTTGACATAGTAAGAAGCCTGACAAGGCGTTGATGCGCAGCGGCTTCACCGACAGGCACCCTTGAAACGTCCACAAAGCAGCAAAACAAAGCTGTTTGATGAACGCCCGGAATATGCGATTCTAAAACCATCATGAAGACAATAAATCAATCCGCTGAGAGCCCCATATCATCAGAGCCGGCAGAGACGCCTCGAGAACTCTACCTGGTCGATGGATCGAGCTACATATATCGAGCCTACTACGGCTACAGAGATTTTGCGACCTCGACCGGCATGCCGACCAATGCCGTCTTCGGCTTCACAAAGATGCTCCTGAATCTTCTTCAGGAGAACCAACCCGATTACCTGGCCGTCATCTTTGATCCTCCCAGAGAAGAGACCTTTCGGAGAGAGCTCTACCCAGAGTACAAAGCAAATCGGGATGCCATGCCTGAAGACCTGGCCGACCAGATTCAGTACATCAGGAAAATTCTGCAGGCACTCAATATTGCAACGATGAAAATTGCCGGTTTTGAGGCTGACGATGTCATTGCGACGCTGGCGCGACGTTATACCAGCGAAGAGCTTCAGGTGACTGTCGTTACCGGCGACAAAGACTTGATGCAGATTGTCGACCAAAAGATCTCCCTGCTGGACACCATGAGGGATAAACGCTCCGGCCCCCAGGAGGTTCTTGAGCGCTTCGGGGTCCCCGCCGAGAGGGTACCAGACGTGCTGGGGTTGGCCGGAGACACCTCGGACAACATTCCGGGTGTTCCCGGGGTTGGTGAGAAGACCGCAGCCGAACTGGTTCGACGCTTCGGCTCACTCGAAGATGTCCTCAAATGGAAACATCTGGTGAGTGGCAAAAAACGCAAGGAGAACCTGCAACTCTATGCCGACCAGGCCAGACTATCGAAAACTCTGGCAACAGTCCGCTACGATGTTGAGCTAGACGTTTCTCTTGACGATCTGGCAAGACAGGAACCGAATCTTTCGACCTTGATGCCCTTGTTGCGCGAGCTGGAATTCGAAGCTTTGGAAATTGCTTTTACAGCACCGGCTCCGGGTGTGGTTGAGCTCTACAGTGACGGCTCGGGCACGGACTCAGGCCCCGGTGGATTTGGTGTCGTGCTGCGCTATGCAGGTCACGAAAAAGAGTTGAGTGGTTATGAGCCTGAGGCGACCTCCCAACGCATGGAGCTGATCGCTGCGATCAAGGGTCTGGAAGCCCTGAATAACCGCAGCAAGGTTCATGTGTTCAGCGACTCCCAGTATCTCGTCCAGGGTATGAGCAAGTGGATTCACAACTGGACCCGCAACGGACGACTGGAAGAACCGGGGGCACTTGCCAACCAGGATCTCTGGAAACAGCTTGAAACCCTTTCCCAACAACATGAGATCTCCTGGGAATGGGTTCGTGGGCACTCCGGACACCCGTTCAATGAACGCTGCGACAAGTTGGCCAAGCGTGCGGTCGAAGTGAATATCAGCGCGACTGAAGAGACCTGTTTGCCCGAGAAGGCCGAGCCGGCCGAAGAGGCTGTTGCGGAGCCTTTACCGCCGGTCAAACAGGAATCGGTTCCGGTCAGGGAAGAGTCAGAATTCGACACTGATGAGGATGGTCAATTACGCTTGTGCTGATACACATCTGCAATTCACAAAACAATAAACCGAAAAAATCGGGGACACATAAGTTATGTGTCCCCGATTTGCTGATTACATGTTGGTGCGTAAGAATCAGTCCTGCATGTAGCCAAGAGTCGCCGTCCAGAAAGACAGATCATTGTTGGTTTTTTCGTAGATTTTCGCATTCATAATGGCGATGCCAGAGATCTCAGCCAATGCAGAGAGGAAGGTAATCTCCTCCTGGCTGTAGAGTCTCTTCTCGGCACTGTAAAGGCGGAGGACGCCAACCACGCGTTGCTGGGCGATGATCGGCATGGAGAGAATCGAAGCAATCCCTTCGGCAACGGTTTCAACAGGGTACTCCAGGCGCGGATCATTGGCGGTATCAGTAATCAGAACGGGCCTTCCGGCCAGGGTCTCGCAGATGCTCTGGTCAGTGTGCGGTTGCCCTTTGGCCAGGAACGTCTCACTCAGACCAGACGTGGCGATCAGCTCAAGCTCATGGGTTGTTTCGTTCCTCAAGCGCAGCGCGCTCGCTTTAACCTGCATGATGCTGAGCACCTTATCGACAATCAGCTGGACAACCTCTTTGGAATCAAGAGTCGAGAGAACCGCACTGGTGACTTCATGCAGCGTGCGGAAATAGCCAAGACTCTTACTCGGATCAATATCCTGGACGGCAGAGACACTGAGCTCCTGCGTTACCGCTTCAACCGTCGTCGGGAGGTCTACCCCTATCTCTTCAAACAGGGAGGCAAGCTGTTCATCCTTATCCTGATAAATACGTGCGTTGACAATCGCCATACCGCCCATTTCAGCAAGAGCCGAGACGAACTCGATATCCTCATCACTGTAATCATGAGGCTCCGCGCTATAGAGGCGTAACACGCCAATCACTTTATCGCTGGCAATAACAGGCACTGACAGAACAGAAGCGATCCCTTCCGCGCGCATGGCCTCCGGGTACTGGATACGAGGGTCGCTACAGGCGTCCTTGACATAAACGACCAGCCCATCCAACACTTCAGGGATACTCTGGTCAGCGTTAAGCGCGCCTTTATTCAAATAGGTTTCACTTAAGCCGAACGATGAAACCTGTTTCAGGTTATGGCTCTCCTCATCAATCAGTCGCAAGCCGCCCGCTTTAATCTCCAGAGCAGCAACAGTACGTTGCACCAGAGAATCGAGGGTTTCCTGCAGGCTACTGGCAGAAAGAATCGCCTGTGCCGTTTCGAAAAAGAGTCTGAAATATTCGTTGGTGTTGGACTGGATCATGTTTCAAGTACCTCCACAGAGAATGTGACCATTAAAGAGTATCCGTTAGATTATAGTTGAAAAAACTGAAATGGGTACCCTGTTTTACTGACAGCAGGGGCTTTTATATCCTCGACGCGGTTTTAAAGGGGACGGTTATCTTGACAGCCGTCCTCTGGATGAATAGACTTCGGCAGACTTTTGAAGCCGGTCTGATGACCAATTAAGGAGAATAACCCTATGAACAGCTGTCCATGCGGAAGTGGCAATGATTACACTGCCTGCTGCGAACCGATCATAAGCGGCAAGAAGAAGGCCGACACAGCAGAACAAACGATGCGGGCGCGTTATTCAGCTCATGTAAAAGTCGAGGTCGACTTCATTTACAACAGCACCCATCCCAAACATCGAGAAGGCTACGATCACAAGGGAACACGCAAGTGGGCCGAGGAATCGGAATGGTATGGCCTGGAGATTGTCAGCACCAGCCAAGGTGGCCCCGAAGACAAGCAAGGGGAAGTTGAATTTATTGCCAAATTCCGCGACAAAGAAGGTCGGCGCAGCCATCACGAGCGGGGTCAATTCAAACGCGAGAAGGGAAAATGGTTGTTCACAGAAGGTGAGAGGGTCAAATCTCAGCCGATAACCGCAAACAAAATCGGTCGCAACGATCCATGCAGTTGTGGCAGCGGCAAGAAATATAAAAAGTGCTGCGGATAATCATTTAACGAAACAAGAAAGGTCCAATGTATGACTCAGCAAGAGATCACCGCTGCCGTAATGGCGCTATCACTCGAAGAAAAACAAGCATTCATCCTTGAAACCCTTCCCGGCCTGGCGAAGGATGCCATGGAGGACAAAACTTTTCTGATGCAGCTATTGCCTGTCTTCCTCGGCATCGTTCAGGAAAGCGGCCTGGACCTGGCGCAACTGATGCCGTTGCTCGGCTCGATGCCAATGGGTGGGAGCAAGTAAACCGGACACATAAACATGGTGACAGTTACCCCATTTTTCAACACAACATTTAAATGAGGTCACTGTCACCGATTTTCCCTTCAGCTCCTGCATTATCAAAGTTTTCCGGCAAACCTCTTTAGCAGCAAACTATTTGTCACCACAGACACACTCGAGAAAGCCATGGCCAGCCCGGCAAACTCCGGCTTGAGGACAATACCGAAAGCCGGGTAGAGCAGGCCTGCAGCTATCGGGATGCCAACAACATTATAGAAGAATGCCCAAAACAGGTTCTGTTTGATTTTGGCAAGTGTCTTACGGCCAAGGCGGATACTTCGCTCGACATCTCGGATATCCCCTTTGACCAAAACCAGGTCACCGGTTTCCTTGGCGACATCGGTACCACTCCCAATCGCAATGCCGACATCAGCCTGAGCCAAAGCCGGAGCATCGTTGATACCGTCTCCAACCATCCCGGTCAGTCTGCCCTTTTCCTGGTAGCGCCTCACCACGTTGAGTTTGTCGGCAGGCAAGACTTCGGCTTCAACAAGGTCAATGCCCAGTTGAGAGGCTACTGCGTCGGCTGCAGCCTGCCGGTCTCCGGTAATCATGACCGTTTCCAAACCGAGCTGCTTTAATCGGGAGATTGTTTCTGCGGCCCCTTCCTTGATCGTGTCAGCCAGAGCAAGAACGCCCATCGCCTGCCCGTCCCTGGCCACATAAATCACAGACTTGCCAACCTCGGCCCACGCGTTGACCTGACCTTCAAAAGCCGCAACGTCGATCGACTCACGTTCCATCAAGCGATAGCTTCCAGCCAGAAGCCGAACACCATCAACCTGGCAGACCAGACCGTAGCCGCCCACTTCCTCAACATCACCAACCGACGGGTAAGTGACCGCATGGTTCTCGGCATGCTCGACAACGGCCCTGGCAAGGGGATGACTACTGGCCGCCTCCACGGCGGCGGCGTACTTAAGCAACTCAGCTTCACTGACAGCATCAACGGTCTGCAAATCAGTCACGGAAAACGCGCCTTTGGTCAGAGTTCCGGTTTTATCGAGCAGGATCACCTGCAAGCGCGAGATGTTTTCCAAAACCGAAGCCTTTTTGAAAAGAATCCCGGCTGAGAGGCCAACGGAACTGCCAACCATAATCGCCGTTGGTGTGGCCAGCCCAAGAGCACAGGGGCAGGCAATCACCAGGACAGCAATCGCCATTTTAAAGGCAAACAGGAACCCGGCACCGACCAGGCTGTACCAGGTGATAAAGGTCAGAGTTGAAATGACCACGACAACCGGCACAAACCAGTTGGAGACCGCATCAGCCAGTCTCTGGATCGGCGCTTTATCGCCCTGGGCCTCTTCGACCATGCGCACAATCTGCGCCAGCACTGTTTCACTGCCAACCCGGGTCGCTTCAACGACCAGTCGGCCACTGGTGTTGATCGTCGCTCCGGTAACCTCGGCTCCCGGCACTTTTTCCACCGGCAACGACTCACCTGTGACCATCGCCTCATCAACCGCCGAAGAACCTTCCACAACAATGCCATCCACAGGGATTTTCTCACCGGGCCGGACCACCACCTGGTCACCGACCCGCAGCTGACTGGCAGGGACTTCCTCTTCCTTGCCATCCACCAACAGCAGGGCGCGATCGGCCTGCAGGTTTAAAAGCGTTTTCAACGCCTGGCTGGCCTTCCCTTTCGCACGGGCTTCCAGCCACTTGCCGAAACGGATAAAGGTGATCAGCATAGCGCTGGTTTCGAAAAAAACTTCACCGGAAAGACCAAAGATATGAAAGAGGGCCAGCAGCGAATAGCCATAGGCGGCCGTGATCCCCATAGCGACCAGCACATCCATATTGGTCGAGAGGTTTTTAAGCGATTTCCAGGCACTTCGATAAAAAGTTAAACCGGCACTGAACTGAACCAGAGTCGACAGACCACAGATGAGATAGATCGTTGCAGAACCGAAAGGGGTGAACCACATCAGCGGCATGATCGGCAGCGACAGGCTGGCGGCAAAAATCAGCCAATAGAGTTGTCTGCGACCTTCATGCAGATCTTCGGAATCTTCGGCGGCAGCGCGATACCCAAGAGCGTCGACCTTGACGATCAGATCAGTGCTTTGCACGAGATTGGGATCATAGCTAACGGAGAGTTTTTCGGCAGCAAAGTTGACAGTAGCCGAAGAGACACCAGGCATCCTGGCGACACCTTTTTCAATGGTTTGCGCACAATTGGCGCAAGTCATTCCCTGCAAGAAGAATGTACTCGTGCGTTTTTTTTCCATCTTGACGGAATTCTCGGTCGCACGGCTCTCTGCTGTCTCAGCTTCATCCTTGGCAATCGGCGCAACGATCTGAAAGCCCGTAGCGACAACGACACCCAGAAGCTCTTCGCGACCCGGGCCTCCATCCTCAATCATAACCCGACCCTGTTGTTCTTCTAACGAAACCACAACCGCACTCACCCCATCCACCGCCTGCAAGGCCGCAGAGACCTTGGCAACGCACTTTTGACAGCTCATGCCGTAGATCGGTAAAGTGATTTCAGCTTTTGTGGTCAAGAATCAAACCTCCGGACTGATTGATCCCTCTTGAGGTTTCCAGAGCCAGGCCAGCAGGCTGGTTAAGAAGATGGCCAGAGCGAGTCGCAAACCAAGCATGACAACAGCATCGCCGCCTAAAACAACAAAGATCAAAACGTCTTCAATCACAGCATGGCAGGTGGCCAGAAAGAGTCCCGTAAGAAAGAGCTCGCGTTTATCCATCTGCCCTGTAGCCGCCGAGCGAATGATGATGCCAGCGCCATAAGCGATGCCGAGGAATATCCCGGTAAAGAGCGGCAGAACAGCTGATTTCCCCAGGCCAAGACAACGCATCACCGGTTCGGTCCGTGAACCGATGTCACGAAACACTCTGACATAACGCAGGACTTCAAAAGTCGCAACCAACGGGACCACGATAATTACCAGCTTACCACAAAGCATCAGTCCGCCGAGGCAGGCCTCATAGAGGATTGTCATCATCCTGCCACCCCCATGACCTGCATACCGAACATCAACCAGCCTGCCACGGCCGCAAGCAGAATGCGACAGAGAGTCAGGACGCCACCACGGGCACCGGTACTGCTTAACACACCGCCTTCAAGGACCAGGTTATGGGCGATGCCCATCATGACCCCGCACTGGGTAACCTGCCATGGCGTCAGGTCAAGAGGAGCCAGCACCGCAATCGCGGCGTAGAGGTTGATCAGTCCCCCGGCGATAAAGGCAAAAGCCGTTGCCCCTGGCAGGCCGAACAGTTCCATGAGCGGAGCACACCAGACCCCCAGACTGTCGAGCAGACCATAGGCTTTACAGAGATCGACAATAATATAGAGCGGCAGGACAAACTTGATCATCTTAAAAACCGTCCACCAGCCTTCAATGGCCCCACAACGAATGCGCTGCAGGATTGGCGGGACCTGTTCCTCTGTTATTTCCATATTTTAAGCACTCTTCTTAGTGATGTTGACATATCCAAAGCCCAGTCCTATAGTGACGGCCATGAGAGCAATTTTCCTGGCAGACGCCCACCTTTACGAGCCTTCCGATCCGAACTACCAGGCCATGTTGGCCTTCCTCGAAGAGCAGTGCGGCAAAACGGACACGCTGGTTCTGCTTGGCGACATCTTCGAATTCTGGATCGGCAAGGCAAGCGTGGTCGACGCCTACGTGCCTGTCATCGATGCCCTCGAGAGAATGCACCAGCAAGGCACAAAACTGGTTTACGTGGAGGGCAACCACGACTTCCACCTGGGGCCGGTCTTTACCGACCGGTTAGCTTGCCAGGTCCTTCCTGAAGGCGGCAGTATTGAGCTTGACGGTAAAAGAGTCTTCCTCGCTCACGGCGACCTTGCCAACCCCGTAGACAAAAGCTACCGCCGCCTGCGCGCCTTTCTCCGCAGCGGCCTGATACGCACCCTGCTTCGTCTCGCGCCAAACAGCCTGACCATGGCGATTGCGACCCGGGGCAGCTACAACAGCCGGAAGAGTGCGGGGGAAAGGCGCAGCCGCTGGCCGGCTCGCGAAATCTTGCGACCTTACGCTGAAGCAATTCTCGCCAAGGGTTACCAGGCTCTTGTCACTGGCCATTACCATCAGCCTTTTCACGAAAAACTGGGCGATGGAGAACACATCGCCCTGGGTGACTGGATCACTCAATTTTCCTACGCAGTCTACGAAAACCACGCCTTCGCCCTGAAGACCTACCCGGGCGACACAGCCCCGTCCAATTCTGCCTCCTGATCAGCCGACTCTTCCGTCTTTAAGACCAGATCTCTTAAAGTCATATCAGCCAGCGCCTCACGCTCGGCCCGTTGCAAAGTCTCTTCAAGGCTGGCAACCACCCCACGTTCACGATTCTGACGAAGGTGGCTGTAGTCTGTACCGTCAACGGCCAAACCTCGAATCACATCGTGCAAGCGGATCTTTTCCAGCGCCCGCGCTGGCTGGTATCCTGAGCCATCGATTTCCTGTGTCGTCTCCACAACAAAACCGAGACGAGTCAATTCCTCAAGAATTGTCCGTAAAAGACGCGGTGGGACATCAAGATGCGACGCCAGGTCCTCTTGGCCCAGAGCCGGCTTGCCCGCGTAGAAGCGCCGGGAGACAAAGAGAAGCACTGTAAGGGCAATAAACTCGATGCTGGCGAAATTAACCCTCTGCCCCCTGAGATCCTGACGAATAGTCCTCAGGTTCTGCGTGGCGTAGGTCATTTCCAGGCCCAGGAGAACGATCATCCAGGAAAGATAAATCCAGACCATGAGGATTGGCAGGGCCGCCATGGTTCCGTAAATGGCGTTGTAACGGGCCACGCCAACCTGAAAGTTAAGATAACCCCACTGGCTCAGTTGCCAGAGTGTGCCACCGAAAACTCCACCGATCAGAGCGGCTCGTGGGCTGACCTTGACGTTCGGCATAAAGAGATACAGTCCGGCAAACACCAGCCACATCACCATAAACGGCAAGATCTCGAACATGAAGAGCAAAACCTCTCCAAGGTATTCGTACTTGATCAGGGTGATCACCAGCTGCTGGCTTTTCAAAGTACTGGTCATGGAAATTGCGACCACCACCAACAACGGACCAATGGTGACAACCGAGAAATAATCGGTAAAACGTCTCAGCATAGGGCGTGTTTCCTCAACGCCCCAGACACTGTTAAATGATTTTTCAATATTGGACAAAAGAGTCAGGACGGTGACGATCAGGAGAACCAGGCCATAACTGCCCAGACGAGCAACATTGGTGTTATTGATGTATTCAACGATCTTGGTGACTGCGGCGCCACCACCAACGGCCAGCTGCTCGAGGAGGAGTGGTTCAAGTTCATTTTGCACACCAAAACCCTTGAGGACCGAAAACACCAACGCCAGCAGGGGAACAAGTGACAAGAGGGTCGTAAAGGTCAGCGCCGAAGCCCGCAACATACAGCCATCAGCAATGAAACCCCGGACCACAAGAGCCAGTATCTGCCCCTGATTAACAAGAAATTTTTGCCACCAGGGTCTGTCAGCGGCATCCATTTCCCACAGCTCATGCTCCAGGAAATTACGGCTTCGATCAATCAGTGCATGTAATGCGCTCAAGAGAACCTCACTTTGCCCAAAAGCCGTCAGGGAGTCTCATTCAGGTCGACTTCGACAATGGGTAAGCCGAACTGTTTCAGCTCATCGCCAAATTCTTCCGGGTTGCCCACCAGCACAATCTGCTGTCGGGAAGGATCAATAAATTTCTGCGCGACCCTTTGCACATCGGCGACCGTCACAGCAGCAATGTGATCACGATAGTCAGCAAGATAATTCTCCGGATAGTCGAAAAAA
>NODE-299-length-17971-cov-8.21936_pt1 | contig 17971 bp, 17 predicted proteins | sample MGYA00139097_ERZ477577 | MGnify/ENA metagenome assembly ERZ477577
AATAGACCATGGAACAACAGCAATGGGCTCTTGAAAGCCCCACTCTCGGTATCATATTTGTAGGTGCATCATTCATAATTTTTTACCTGATCGGCTGGTACTCGCAGAAGATGGCAAAATCTTCCACAGACTACTGGACAGCAGGAAGGTCAATCGGATCGGTTACCAACGGTCTTGGCATGGCCTCAAGCTACATGAGTCTGGCTACCTTTATGGGGGTTACGGCTCTTATTCTCAAGCTCAAAGTACCGTTTGTCTATATGTGGATCCAGTTTGCACTGTCCATTCCGCTTATAACACTCTGGTACGGAACGCCACTGCGTCGGATGGGTGCATTTACCCCGGCACATTTTGTCCGTGAACGCTATGGGCTCAAGACATCGTATATCACCGTCATATTCATGATCCTGATTATGGTCATGTATGCGCTGGGACAGATGATCGGTGTTGCAAAGGTTTTTGAGATGCTTTTTGGCATCAACTACAATGTCGCTCTCATCTGCGGCGGTGCGCTGATTGTTGGCTACGTGACCATCGGTGGTATGTACGGAACCAGCTACAATGCTGCCTTCCAGATGGTTCTGATGGGCATAGCCTTTATTATTCCACTGGGTGCAATCATGAAGGCTATGGGTGGTACCGGCTGGTATTTCCCGCCGCTGCTCTACAGTGATATGGTTCCTGCCATGCTCGAAGCCGTACCCGACTTTTTTGACATGAAATACGGTCTGAAATGGTATGCATCCCTGATCCCCTGTTTCACGCTGGGCGCAATGGGACTGCCTCATCTTGGCATGAGGGTCTATACTGCTTCAAATCTTAAATCTGCCAGAGGAGCAATGGTCTGGTTCACCTTCTTTTGCGGTATTGTCTTCTGTTCCACCTATGCAATGGGATTCTCCGGTGTCTTTTTTCAAGCAACCTCATCCACCGGTATCGTCCCAACTGATTATGATAAGATCACCCTTATCCTGAACAGTGTGTACAACCCTGCCTGGGTACTTGCTTTTGTAATCGCTGGCGCAATCGCAGCCGGTCTGTCAACGATCAGCGCCAACTTGATGGCGATTGGTGCAATGATTGCACAGGATATCATCGCCACCATCAAGCCTGACCTCTCAGACAAAACCATGAAGATTATCGGTTACCTGGCAATCTCCGGTGGCGGTCTGGTGAGTATCCTCATTGCCCTGAACCCTCCGACCTTTCTGGTTGTCAGTATTCTCTGGGCCTTCGGGCTCGCAGGTGTTACGGTCGCTCCGCTGGTCATTCTCGGCGTCTGGTGGAAACCGGCTAATCGTTATGGCGCCACGGTTGCCATCCTCGTTTCCGGGTTAACCTACATAGCGGTATCACCATACCTGTTCCCGAATTTAGTTATAGCCAGTGGCCTTCCGTCTGCGGTAGGAATGTCGGGATCACTGTTCTGTGTTCCGCTCTGTTTCTTCCTGCATACAACGGTGTCAATGATCACTGATCGTATGCCCGCCCTGATGGCCAAGATACCCCATCAGAAAGACAAGGAACTCGTTGACAGTATCCATGGCTGGGCAGATTACAGCGATGAGCGATACAACAGCTACAGTGCCGGAATGATTGTTGCTGCCGTCAGCCTTTTCTTCTGCATCTGGGCAGTATTGCCAGGTGGATGGTAATAGTTTATAAGGTAATATAAACAACAGTCCCGTTCTGTGATCGTATCGATTGCAGAACGGGTTTTTTTTCCTTTTAACATTTGACCCGACTTATGAGCTATCTAGAATTGTGGCCTTCGATGGTGTCAGGACAGCCGCGGATATTCCAACTGGCCCTTGATGGCACAGCCAGAAAACATGCGATGATTAATATCATCGTTACCGGGATTTTATTTGGAATATCCAATGTCCTCGGTGCGCTCACCATTGACCCGACACTGCCTCTTTCCGGAAAGTTCGCAATTATTACCCCGCTGCTCTTTTCAGGTTACGGTATAGTGACCATCTTCGGAGTGCTTGCTGGTTTCTGTCTGGTCTATTGGGCTGCAGCCAAAGCTTTCGGCGGACCGGGTGGATTCAACCTGATTATAGATCTGATTGGCATGAGTTGTGTGCCGTTCTGGATTCTGGCACCACTGCTCAACTATTCATTGAGGTTCAGAAGCACGGATTCAATGCCTCTGGTACTATTGCTGCCGCTGATACTAACGTTTATATGGTCATTTAAAATTATCAGGCAGAGCCTGATGACCGGTCAGCGGCTCACTGAAGGAAGGGCGACACTGGCACTTGGCTGCATGTGGATATTCAGCATAAGCGCGGTTTATGTTTTCATGCCGTAACAAGCCTGTTTACCTCTGTAATACCCTGAAAACTTCAATCTTCTTTTCTACATTTTTATAATCAAAACGTCCCATACGCTCGCACTGATAATGATCACTCAAGAGCGCTCTCGTCTTTCTGGAGACACATATTTCACCCCCCGGGCACCCTCTCTCTATGCGGGCGGCAATATTAACACCGGAGCCAAGAACAGTATAATCGCAGAACTCTTCCGAGCCAATCGTACCGACAACCACCTCGTCAGTGTTAATGCCAATACCAAGATCGATATCCACCCCCAGTTTATTCATCCATTTTCGGCGCAGGTTTCGCATCATAGCCTGCATCTCCATCGCTGCTTCCACTGCTCTTTCAGCATGATCAGACTGCGTGACGGGGTTTCCCCAGACAACCATCAACGAATCCCCAATCAACTTGTCGATAATACCCCCGTTTGTCCTGGCGATCGGAATTAATCTCCCGAAACATTCACGCATAATTGTAATCAGCTGTTCCGCTTCGGTGACTTCACAAAGCTTGGTAAAACCGCGCATGTCAGCAAACATAACGGTTATAACTTTACGGACTCCATCCTCTCTGAGCATATCGGGGTTGTCGATAGCCATGCTGGCGATACTTGGTTCAACAAAATGACCAAAGGTTTCTTTTATCTCATTTTTTTCTTCTTCAAGAACAGTCGATCCCCAGCCAAGTGCTCGAATCAAAGCGATAAAGGTGCCGATAAGTGGCGCCGATAATGGCACAAAGAGGTTAAAGGCTACGGAATAGGAATGAATCAGCACGGCATAAAAGAACCAGGCGACAACCGTGTAGATAATTCCTTTAACGGTCCCCTCCTCCAGAATGATGATCCCGGGAAAGAGTGTAAAAAACAGGATAATAAAAATCGACACGCCGGCGGGTACCGGGGATGAACCTGAAAGATCGTTCATCTTGAAGAATAACATATCGAACGGTGAAAAAACTCCAGCATACTGGACAATACACAAGGTAGCACCAATAAGAGCTGAAACCAGAAAGAAAACTTTCAGCTCAGAATACCTGGTGTATTTAAAACGCATTTTGACCATATCAGTTCGCCGGCTATTTATTGCTGTTTATTAGACTTTTTGAAGAAAACCAGTGATCGCTTATGCATTGAAATCATCTTGTTGGTTATCGACGTTATCTCGCTTGATACCTGATAAGCTTATCAAAAATTGGAGATCGAAACAAATGAGAACGACAGAATATTACATCAGCTGAAAAAAACTTTTATTAGGAAGAGCCATTTGCAAAATAATGATTTTCGTTCAAAGTCAAGGCCTGCGAAATAATTTTACCGCAGGCATATAATTGATATTCCGAGGATAAAATTTTAAGCATAACGAAGAGGTTGAACGAAAAGGGTGTTTTGCAAGTGGCTCAGGAAGACTTAGAGACATTTTCCAGATAGTAGTCCACATTAAACTTACGGCGGCAGCCTGCTTCGTTCATGTATCGAATTTTGCCAAAAACAGGGCGCTCCTTCCAGGCACGATCATGAACCCCACCAATTGCCCAGGCAACCCCGTTGTAGCCATTTGGATCGCTGCCGTCAAGAGAATAGGTATCGTTTAATGTAATAGCATATTCCAGAGCTTCTTCGGGACTGCCGGTCCATTCAAGAATTTTCTTGGCCCAGTACATTCTCAGGTAGCCGTGCAGTTTTCCGCGGCTCACTAAATCGATCTGACAGCCATTCCATAACGGTTCGTGAGTTTTGGCCTGTTCAAAGTGTTCCAGTGCATATCGATACTCCCGTTTATCGCATCGGTGCTGATCAAGGCTCTTCTTCGCCCAATCGGTAAATCCCTCAAACCGATCATACGATGCTTCATAATAACAGAAGTTATCAGCAAGTTCCCTGCGTACAATCAACTCCTCCAGGTAACTTTCACGAACTTCCAGGGACAGTTCCGAGTTATACACTTCCCAGGCAAGTCTCTGTGGTGACAGCTGGCCAAAATGCAGGTAGGGAGACATGTTTGACTGTGCGTTTTTTGTCGGATCATTGCGATTGATCACATAGTCTCCCAATGATTTTACCGTATGTAACATGGCAGCCTGCGCTGCCGTTTCGCCGGGACGGAGCCAGGATAGTTCGGTAACCTCTTGATTTCGAGCCCGGCCCGCGAGACGTGAAACATCAATGGATCTATCAAAGGTAATTTTTCCAGTGGGGTGAGGCTGAAGTTCGGGAAAATCAGTCAGATATTCGGGTAAGAGTCTGTTTATTTTCGGCCGTATCGTATAGGCGCCATACTCCTTCTTATCGGATATAAGCCAGGCAGGGATAATATTATGGCTATCGATCTCATAAATTGGCGTTGATATTTGTTCAGATAGCTGCTCAAGCTGGTGCCGTTTTGTCCTGAGCGGACTGAAATCGGTGGCTAGCAGATGACCACCACAATCTGCCAGATGAGACGGTATCGTCTCAACAGGATCTCCTTCAAGCAAGATAAAATCAATATTATAGCTGATAAAGGTCTGCTGCAATTCTGCCAGACCTGTAAGAGCGAACAGTGCGTGTCTGAGCGTTGGCAAACAATCCAGCGGATTATAGCAATACAGTACCTGCAGCCCTTTATTCCGGCTCATCGCCTCCTGCTGAGCCCAGAGCAGGGCCCAGTTGTCAGCCGCCCGCTGATCACGGCTCATCCAGTATACGACCGGGCCATTTCCCCGTTTTCCCGGGTGTACCGATCTGCTTCGCCGGTCTCTATTATTGTCTCGTTTCAGCATTGCTTTTTGCTCTCTCCCCCTGGATACTGATAATGGTTTGTAACCCCATTGTCTACTCCCGGGCAAAAGTAATCACCTGCTGATAGACCGAACACAGAGATGGCAGCAAAAACGTTATGAAAATCAGACTCCCCCACCTAATCGTTGACTCATCTCCTGGGTAAAAGAGCTGATTATCTCTTTTATATTTATGAAGATAACAAAAAGTGTATGGTTGTGATCCGTTAAATTATGTCCGATCAAGTGATTGAGGTAGATTACATGTCGACACGAGAAAACACAAGGGAGCCTGAACGACAGGTCATAGTCTGGCACAACGAGGAGACAACCATCAGGGACTTATGAACAACAACCCCACATTACCGCGTGAACACCTTCACCACTTGAGAATCGGGTTTACTGCTAATCTGGTGGTTGCCGCAAGTGTCGGTGCATACGGCAGCGTTCTTGGACTCCTTGCCGCCCAGAAAGGGTTAACCTGGTTTCAGCTTCTCATCATGAACCTGAGCGTCTTTGCCGGTTCAGCCCAGTTTGTCATGGTGGATATGTGGTTTCCCCCACTCCCGATAATGGAAATCACCCTTGCTGTTTTGATAATCAACATGCGCTATCTGCTCATCGGGGCATCCCTTAATCCACTGTTTGAAGGGAAAGCCCTCTATCAGAAAATTCTTTTCATCCATCTGGTTGCCGATGAAAACTGGGCGATTACGATGGCCCGTTTTCACAAGACCACAACATCAATCTGGTTTCTGCTGGGAGGGGGAATCTGTGTCCAGGCAGCATGGTGCAGCGGCACAATACTTGGACATCGTCTCGGGGCCGTTATCAGCAATCCCGAGCAGTTTGGCCTTGATTTTTCCTTTGTTGCGGTTTTTACCGCCCTGGTTTTCAGCTTCTGGAAAGGCAGGCAGGACCTTTTGCCCTGGCTGGTCGCAGCGACGGTTGCTATTGTTTCAGAATCTCTGTTACCGGGCAAATGGTATATCGTCTGCGGCGGGATCAGCGGTGCACTCGTCGCAGCTTTTCAACCGGTCAAACCGGAGGGGCGGACAGATGATTAACCTGACACCGGAGCAGGCAACCTGGCTGACCATATTCTGCGCTGCAACCATTACCTACTCATTAAGACTGTCCGGGTTGCTCCTGGCAGGCAGGCTGCCTAAAACAGGCAGGTTTAAAAAATTTATGGATGCTCTGCCCGGAACGATTCTTCTGTCACTGATTGTACCAGCAGCAATTGGAGCTGGACCGATTGGCTGGCTGGCGACAGCATTGACCGGGTTATGCAGTTTGAAGACGGGGAATGTATTCGTTTCGATGCTGGTGGGAATTGTGATTGTTGCTGCAGGGCGTTGGTTTGGCTTATAGCAGAGCTGAGCTGACACAAGCTCCGGCGTTCCAACTCGTTATCTGTTTCACGGATGATTGTAAGTAAAAAAAAATGGCGGAACTGCACAAAACGTCCCGCCATTTCATTTCAATCTACGACCGTAGAAAATCAGCTTTTGATTCCTCAACCGCCTTTGACTTTCTTTGTATCTTCTTTTTTCCCATCCTCTCTCACCTGAGGCCCGGCTATCGCGTCGCGTGTAACCTTAATGCGCACGTTTTCAGCAACTTCCAGGGTGAGTACGTTATCGGTCAATCCCGTAATTTCAGCATAAATACCACCTTTGGTAATCACCTTATTGCCCTTTTTAAGCTCACTCAGGTAAGCCTGGTGTTGCTTTGCGGTCTTCTGCTGCGGTCTGATCAGCAAAAAGTAAAAAACCACGAAAATTAAAATCAGTGGAATAAATGAAGCAAAGCCCCCAGCCGGTCCTCCACCTTCTGCGGCCATAGCCGTTGTAGCCGAGACGATGATTGCAGCCCCCGCAGTTGCCAGGTAGACAAGTCGAGTCATGTTGTAACCTCCTAGATAATTATCACTTGTGTGTTGATTTGCACACACCATTTCCCATTAAATTTGCAGCACATTAATCATTTGCTTTCAAGCCTGCCATAAAAATCGTTCCTGAAAGCGCGGTACCGATCATTTTCAACAGCCTCCCTTATGCTGCCCATCAGGGAAACATAGTAATGGAGATTATGTATGGTATTCAAGTGGTAAGCCAGAATTTCTCTACTTACAAAGAGATGCCTCAGGTAGGCCCTTGAATAATTGCGGCAGGTATAGCAGCTGCAGTTACTGTCGACGGGGCTTTTATCCTCACGGTACCTGGCATTTTTTATCACAAGTTTGCCGGTTGAAGTGAAAAGGGTGCCGTTTCTTGCGTTTCTCGTGGGCATAACACAATCAAACATATCCACACCGCGCCAAACCCCTTCAACAAGGTCTTCCGGGGTACCAACACCCATCAGATAAACGGCGTAATCATCAGGAAGGTGCGGAATCGTCGCCTCTGTCATGTCATGCATCTGCTCTTTTGATTCACCAACACTCAGCCCGCCGATTGCATACCCGTCAAAACTGATATCAACCATGGTCTCGGCCGACTCTTTCCTGAGCTCCGGGTACATGCCACCCTGCACAATACCAAATAACAGCTGATCCCTGTCACTGTGAACCGACCTGCACCGCTGTGCCCAGCGGCCTGTCAATGCTGTCGATTTAACCGTTTCTTCTCTTGTCGTCGGATAGGGAATGCAGGTATCAAGACACATCATGATATCGGAACCAAGCGCCTGCTGGACCTCTATAGCATCTTCCGGGCTTAAAAAAAGCCGTGAGCCGTCGAGATGGGACCTGAAGGCAGCTCCATCTTCGCTAATTTTTGCCAGCTCCTTTAAACTGAAAATCTGAAACCCCCCGCTGTCAGTGAGGATAGATCCATCCCAGTTCATAAAGTTGTGCAGGCCGCCGAACTCTTTTATCAGCCGGTGTCCTGGCCTGACGAACAGGTGATAGGTATTCCCCAGTATGATCCCGGCACCAATATCTTTGAGGTTTTCAACGGTTACCGCCTTTACCGTTGCCTGGGTTCCAACCGGCATAAAAACAGGTGTCTGAAACGTACCATGAGCGGTTGTCACCTCTCCCCGGCGCGCCATACACTCACTGGAGCGAGCAAGAAGCGTGTATGGAGATTTTGTGTTCATTATTTTTCAAAAATAGTATATTTTTAATGGACGTTTCAGAGTCCACAGTAGTCTGCGAGCCATCATCACTCGATATGATTGTGCACCATATGTCATCTAACCAGGGAGTGCAAGAGTTTCCACCCAGCGAAATTATTAATTTTTTTTTGATTTCCCCACTCATTTCCTGCATAATGTTAAGCAGATATTCTGTTTTTTAAATTGGGAGCACAATGAAAACGATCCTCGTTATAGAACCTGACATCAGCGAACTTGAGTCGATGATGGACACCTGCAGGCAGGGCCAAACCGAGTTTACCGTTTTCTCCGCCCAGAACCTGGCCCAGGCACAAACCATCTTATCAAGGGATAGAGTCGACCTGATCATCTGCTGCACCATATTTCCCCAGAGCCAGGAACTGGCGGTCCTTGCCGAGCTAACGAAAAAATACGTCTTTATTCCAATCATTGCCGTCTCCCCGCATCAGCAGAGCAACAGAGACAAAATCCTTGCTATCGGGGCAAGTACCTTCCTTGAAAGACCGATTGATAAAGCAAACTTCCTAGAATCTATTAATGATCTGACTGAACGTTCCTCAACCGGTACCGTTAAGGGAATACCAATATCGTCGTTTCTCCAGATGCTCGAAAACGATGGTGATTCGTGCACATTATGCATCACCTGCGGTCAGGCCTCCGGCTCGATATTCTTAAGCGAAGGCAGTCTTGTCGGTGCTGAAACCGGATCGTTATCAGGTGAAGAAGCTGTCTATGAGATGATCTCCTGGGATGGCGCCCTGATTGAAATCAGGTTTTTCAATGGCCAGAGAGATGACAAAATAACCAAGCCCCTTATCTCTCTCATTATGGAGGGACTCCGCCTCAAGGATGAGAAAGAAGAAAGACAAAGAGAACAGCAGAGTCTTTTAAAACCGCATCATAACCTGAAAAAGATATCAACCGCAGGTCACCGCCTTGCTCTTGAAATTGGTCTTCGCTTAAAGATGGAGTTTGACTCAATTGACTCAAATCTTGACAGCTCTCTGGTCGGCCTGGTCGCAGAAAAATGTGTAATAACGACCACACCCCGCCATTTCATTATCACCCAATCCGAGATGACGATCGGCAGCATTGCTCTGGTCAAATTCACCTATATGGGTAAGCTCTGTATGTTCGAGAGCAAACTAATCAGGACGGTAGATTCCCCCCTTCAACTCTTATTCTTTGAGTATCCGGAGGTGATTTACTACCATGAAATGAGAAAAGCAAAACGTACCTCCATCTATATCCCCTGCTCTCTTGACCTGGAGGGTCAGGGAAGCTATTCAGCAACCGTTCTGGACATAAGCAGCACGGGCACGCTCTGTCAGCTCAAAGCAGGAAGAAACGAATCCCTGCCAAACGTAAGTATAAAACAAGATATACAGCTGAGATGTATATTGCCCGGGCTCACCGATGAGCAGACGATCTCCGGAACCATTCGAAACATCAAGACAAACAACCGTGAAATACGCCTTGGCGTTCAATTCTCAGACCTGGGGTCCCATATAAAAGAAACGATCAACCACTACCTGGTTGAGCCTGGATAGTCCAATTATCAAACCTGCCGTGCTATTTTTTCTATTGCATGCCGCTGCTTCTCTATCGAATTCAATAAGAAGAACTGAACGAGTGCACGACGGAGATTTTCATCTTCGTCTGACACTTTGAAATACTGATCATTGTTGAGGTAATCTGTTAAGAATCGTAAGGCCAGTTCGTAGGTAAGTAACCGTACCCCCTGGAAAACCAACTCCCGTTCGGATGCTGGCAGAGATGCTCTCGACGCAGTGTAACCCGTGAGCATCGATTTACAGATATCAAGGTCAAAATTTACATCACCAGGATGGGACGGATCTTCTCCCATCACATTGCAATAGGACCTGAGGCAGTCCCCTATATCATATTGCAGGATTCCCATGGAAACCGTATCAAGGTCAATCAGTGCAACGGCTCGCCTGGTATCTTTATCAAAAAGTATATTGCCGATCTTGGGGTCACCATGAATCACCCGTGTAGCCGTTTTCCCACTCCTGAGTGCAGCATGTAATAATCCTCCGTCCACCAGCCTCTTATCAGCCTCACGACAGCAATAGTTTAAATCAGTGGTTAATTTCCGTTTATGGACAGACCACGCCTGCTTAAAGTGACGACAATAGGCAGGAAGATCATGAAAACCGGGGAGTGGATCGAGCAGCAGCTCCGGTTTCAAATCATCGAGTTGGTGATGAAACCAGCCGAGCATGCTTCCGCCCTCATATGCCTGGCTGGCCGAACGGACGGCCGGGAAACACTCAGTATTGGCAAGATAACCGACCATTCGCCAGACATGACCATCATCATCCACATAGCAACTTTTGCCATTTCTGGAAGCGATGACACGCAGGCTTCTTCTGGCTGAATCAGTGACAGCTCTTCGCTGCCGGATATGTTCTGTCACCAGCTGAACGTTATCGGCGACCCGGTGCGGTTCAGGAAAGACAATCCCGTTTATTCTCTGCAAAACGACCGGATCACCATCAGAGAATTCAACCAGGTAGGTATCATTAATATTCCCTTCGCCAAGCGTGCTGACAGAGAGCAGGGAATATCTGCCTAAAAAACGGGGGAGTATCTGCTCGATTTGGTCGACCAGACTGGTTTTCAGCTCACGGTCAGAACGTCGCATACCTTCCTGTTCCAGCAGATGCGGCAACTTCAGAAAAAAACACGTCCGCCATGGCAGGCGGTGCCAAGAAGTACGGCATCTCGTCTGAGAATGACATGTACCGGCGTTGCTGCCAGCAAAGATGCCATCGGCCCGGCAAAATGGAACGCCTTGAGAAACGGCACCAGAGAGATTGATTCGACCATTCTCGGTAATATACCGCCGCCAAGAAACAGGCCGCCTGTTGCATATAATTTCATAACCAGGTTGGCGCCCTCGCGTCCAAGAATTTTTAAAAATAGATTAAGAGATTTTGAACACACTGGACAGGAGCTGGTCAGAGCTCCTCCGACAATAACAGGTGTCCTGTCTTCTCTGCCGGCAAGCCGGCTCTGTATTTCTGGATTCCCCGTCATCCCCTGGGCAAGGAAAAAGTCATAGAGGGTTGAGATCGCCGGGCCGGCGCAGACCATTTCATAGCTCACCGCTTCCCTGGCTGCAGCGCTCGTAAGCCATTCCAACAGCGCCCGCTGCTCCTCGTCAACTGGAGCAAAATCACCGTGCCCTCCCTCGGTTCCCCGCGGATAATAGTGCTCCTCCGAATGAAGAAGGAACCCTTCGCCAAGTCCGGTACCGGGAGCGAGAACAGCACTCAAGGGTCCTGGCGAGCCACCGCCTCTCTGAAGACAGAACAGATCACCCTCCCCCAGCAGCGGCAGAGAAGCGGCCAGAGCAGTCATATCATTAATCATACTGATCGTCGAAAAACCAAGTTTTGCCAACCCTTCTCTGCTAACCCTCCATGGCAGGTTCGTTACCTGTGCCTCAGTTTCACCGACCACCCCTGCAATACCAAGGCTGATCGTTTCACAGCGGATTTTGTTGCAGTGGATAAAATCAGTGATAATCTCTTCTATCCCGGTAACGTGCTTGCTGGAATAACGTTTCTTGACCACAGGGGTAAATGAAGCGTCATTACTCAGGAAAACAGCGACTTCCGTCTTTGTCCCACCGATATCTACTGCCAGGAATTGTTCGGTTGTTTCAGCTGACATAAAAAAACCTACTCCTCGTTTATCTGATGGAGATAAACGTCCTGCTGAGGATACGGAATGGAAATTCCGGCTTCATCAAATCGCAGCTTAACCTTCTCTGTTAAATGAAAACGAACGTCCCAGTAGTCTGCAGTATTTACCCACGGTCTGACAACAAAATTGACTGAAGAATCAGCCAGCTCAGACACGGCTATGGTCGTCTTCGGTTCAGTGAGCACCCGATCATCTTCAGCGACAGTTTCCTTCAGCAGCTGGTGGGCTGCCTTGATATCGTCATCGTAGGAAATACCGAAAACCAGGTCAACTCTTCTGGTTGAATTGGCGTTGACATTTGTTATTGTATCATTGGATATCTTGCCGTTTGGAATAATCTTCAACTGATTATCAGGTGTATGAAGAATCGTATTAAATATCGTTATTTCCTGGACTGAGCCTGATTCGCCTGCAATTTGAACAAAATCCCCAACCTTAAATGGTCGAAACAGAATGAGCAGGACTCCGGAGGCAAAATTTGCAAGTGAATCCTTTAATGCCAGACCAATAGCAAGGCCCGCGGCACCAATAATGGTTAGGAAAGAAGCGGTATTAATTCCTAATTGCCCGGCCGCTGCGACAATCACCGCCGCCATCAGGGCATAGTAAATAATATTTCTTAAAAACCTGGTGAGGGTAACATCAATCGCCTGTTTCTCCATAAGACTGACGACCAGCTTGGCAATCCGCGAAGCAATCCACTTTCCAACCAGAAAGACCAGCCCGGCGGCAATTATCTTTGCTCCCCAGACAACCGCCAGATCCGCTATCATTGTTACATCTATTTTATCCATCCAACTATCTATATTGTCCATACCATTTCTCCTGAGCTGATGTTCTCATTGATACATCAGAGCTACCCTTAATCATCTACTAATATAATATCAGTAGCTTCTGTACGATTATTATTTTCGACGTTCCTGACGATGGAAAACTCAAAGATATGCGAAGAGTCCAGGAATACGTTGTCACTGGTTAAATTTGACCTTGAGCAGTGAAAGAAAACGGTCTCGGGGCGCAGTCCATCTTCTGACAGATCATAATAGCGCATAAATCCAAACCCCCGCTCCGGATTATAATTAATAGGAACACCACGAAGACGGCTTTCATCGCCCGATTGAATCGGCAATAATCCAGGAATCAAAAAACCTGAAAGATAGCTGTCTGCCGCCTCTTTGAGTTCATGACTGACATTGTTAAAACCGATGACTTCAACCCGGCACCCCATATTCTGCAATGCCAGAACCAGGCGAATAAAATCTCCGTCCCCGGTCATCAGGATAACCCGGTCAAGATTACGTGCCTGAAGCAGTGCATCAATGGCCAGGTCCATATCCGCATTGGCCTTGGTTGTCAGAATCCCTTCGTCATCAACAAAATGCTTTACATATTTTTTTATTACCTTAAACCCGCATTGCCTCAGAATATCATGATATCGATACAGTTTTTGCCGATAATCATCATCCTCTTTGGTGCGGGCACGATCTTCTGCCAGATAGGAGTTGGCTCGAAGCAGTTCTGAATTTCCGGCATTGGCAAGATCAACCAGGATGTCATAGCGCATCCCGTAGCCGCCGCTGAGCCTTATATTCTCAGCATCAACGTATATACCCGTCTTAAGCATACCCTAAATCCCGTATTACTATTCCCACTCAATTGTTGCCGGTGGTTTTGAAGAGATATCATAAACCACCCGGTTAACACCACGGACTTCATTGATGATCCGGGTAGAAATAACACCAAGTATATCGTAGGGAACTTTGGACCAGTCAGCGGTCATCGCATCGCGGGAGTCAACACAGCGAATGGCAATAACATTTTCATAGGTTCTCCCATCTCCCATCACCCCGACCGTCTGAATGGGTAACAAAACAGCAAAGGATTGCCAGACCTTACGGTACCAGCCATGTTTTTTCATTTCATCCAGGACAATGACATCAGCCTGACGCAGAACATCGAGCCGTTCTTCGCTGATCTCGCCCATAATTCTGATTCCCAATCCGGGACCCGGAAATGGCTGTCGATAAATTGCCTCTTCAGGTAAACCAAGTTCCAGGCCAAGCACCCTGACCTCATCCTTGAAAAGCTCCCGCAACGGTTCGATCAGATCGAGCTTCATAACCTCTGGAAGTCCGCCAACATTGTGATGTGACTTGATTGGAGCTTCACCACGAAATGACACAGATTCAATAACATCGGGGTACAGTGTCCCTTGAGCGAGGTATGTGACATCACCAATCTTTTTTGCTTCATCTTCGAAAATCTTGATGAACCCGAGACCGATTTTTTTGCGCTTAAGTTCCGGGTCTGCGACACCGTCGAGTTCTGAGAGAAAGAATCTGGTGGCATCCACATCAATAACATTGAGCTTGCTTTTCTCTTTAAAAAAGCGAAGAATCGAGCCGGATTCTCCAGATCGCATCAGGCCGTTATTCACATAGATACAGGTGAGTTGATTACCAATAGCCCGATGGACGAGGGCTGCCGTTACCGATGAATCGACACCGCCTGACAGCGCACAAATCACCTTCTGACTGCCAACCAATTCCCTGATTGCTGCGACTGTTGTCTCTATAAACGAATGCATGGTCCAGTCTGGTTGACAGCCGCAGATACCAAATATGAAATTCCGAAGGACATCGTTGCCGATCAAAGTATGCGCCACTTCAGGATGAAACTGCACCGCCACCAGCGGTTTCTCCCGGTGCCTGAGAGCGGCGAATGGTGAATGGTCACTAATGGCTGTCGCCTCAAACCCATCAGGGACGACCTCCACGCGATCTCCATGACTCATCCAGACCTGATGATGATGGACATCTTCACCAGTTTCCAGCCCGGCAAACAGTCCTTCGGTAAACTGAATATGAAGCTCAGCCTTGCCAAATTCTCTGTTTTCTGCCTTTTCAACTGTACCGCCATGCTGCAGGATCATCAGTTGCGCCCCATAGCAGATTCCCAGAACTGGAATTCCCAGATCAAAAAGACTCGGATCTGAAAGAGGAGCGTCATCGTCATAAACTGAACATGGACCACCGGAAAGCACAATCCCCGCAGGCTTCAGTTCTTTTATCTTTTCAAGCGCGGTTGAATAAGGATGTATCTCGCAATAGACTTTCTGCTCCCTGATTCGTCTGGCAATAAGTTGTGTTGTCTGGGAACCAAAATCAAGGATGAGAATCATCTGGGTATGTACGTTCATTTCAAACAGTCCTTTGCAATAAAATTAAAAAGTGGTGCAACATCTGATACTCTATCAGGCCATCCTGTAGTTCGGCGCTTCCTTGGTAATTATGACATCATGAACATGGGATTCCCGTAGACCGGCCGATGAAATACGAACAAACCGGGCCTTCTTCTGCAGATCGGCAATAGAGGGCGCCCCGACATACCCCATCCCTGAACGAAGGCCTCCAAGCAGCTGATAAATAACGCTCACCAGTGGTCCCCGATATGGAACCTTTCCTTCAATTCCTTCAGGTACCAGTTTAGACGCCGTGTTGATCTCAGATTGAAAGTAACGATCCGATGAGCCCTGGCTCATTGCACCAAGCGACCCCATTCCACGATACCCTTTGTAGGTTCTTCCCTGATAGAGAAAGGTTTCACCAGGTGTCTCGTCGGTACCCGCGAAAAGGCCACCGATCATGATTGTTGAGGCTCCGGCACCGATAGCTTTTGCCAGGTCGCCGGAATGTTTGATTCCTCCATCTGAGACAACCGGAACATTATACTTGTTTCCGATCCTCACACATTCTCTTAAAGCGGTAATCTGCGGGACACCGACACCAGCCACTATCCTTGTGGTACAGATGGAACCAGGACCGACGCCAACTTTTACCCCATTTGCACCAGCTTTGATCAAGTCCTCCGCCGCTTCTGCTGTGGCAATATTACCGGCCAGAATCTGAAGGTCAGGAAATGCCCTCCGAACGGTTTTGACGCCGTTAACTACTCCGGCAGCATGACCGTGAGCCGAGTCGAGTACAACAACATCAACCCCGGCATTGATAAGTCTTTCAACATTGGCTTCAACATCAGCACCGACACCTATTGCTGCACCAACAATCAACCGGCCGAATTCATCCTTGGCCGCATCGGGATATTTTTTTATCTTTTCAAGATCTTTGATGGTGATTAAGCCTTTCAGGTTTCCATCGTCATCAACAACCAGCAACTTTTCAATCCGGTGTTCATGCAACAGGGCCTTTGAGTGTTCCAAATCGATACCCACCTTGGCGGTAACCAGATTCTTGCTGGTCATCACATCGGCAACCCTGAGATTATTATCCGAGACAAATCTGAGGTCACGGTTGGTGACAATCCCGACAAGTTTACCTTCGTGCAGAACCGGTAATCCGGAAATCTTATAACGGCTCATGATATCCTGTACTTCGCCAACGGATTGATACTGCCCGACGACAATCGGATCAATGATCATACCGGATTCAGATTTCTTAACCCGTTCAACCTCAAGAGCCTGCTGCTCAATATCCATATTTTTATGGATGATGCCAATCCCTCCAACGCGTGCCATCGTAATAGCAGTGGCCGATTCAGTTACCGTATCCATAGCGGCGCTGATGAGTGGACAGTTGAGGCTGATCCTCTCGGTCAATCTGGTCTGCAGGGAGACTTCGTTCGGCAAAACCTCGGACGCTGAGGGAACCAAAAGGAGGTCGTCAAAAGTTAATGCTATTTCAATATTATCTGGTATCATAGGGGGCTCCTTTTTCGGATCAACACTAGCCAGGGCAACACTCACCCGGTCAATCAAATTTAATTCATGAACTCAGTTGTATAGTTTAAAGCATCTGACAAGAAAATCTAAACTAGTTCCCGTCCGAAAACTAGTTATTTTGATTGAGATCAAGGCATTTGAAAATTTTTACCACAGGCATATAGTTGATCTTCCGAGGATAAAAATTTTCATATAACGCTGAGATCGGGCAAAAGAGCAGTTTTCGGACGGGAACTAAACTAATTTACCGGCCATAAAAGTCTGACTGATAAAGTCGTTACAGGGCTTTATTGAAAGGACGGGCAGCAAAATGATAATTAACATTAACCCCGATAATCCGCAGTTACGGTTGATAAAACAGGTAGTCGAAAAAATCAGGCACGGAGCTGTAATCTGTTATCCAACAGAAACAGGCTATGGTGTCGGGTGTGATATTTTCAACCCAAAAGCAATAAAGCGGCTCGTTCAGTTAAAGAGGAGACCAAAGAATAAACCGTTCTCTTTTATGTGTTCTGATCTGAAAAATATCAGCCTTTACGCTCATGTCTCAAATACCGCATACAGGCTGCTCAAGAAAAATCTGCCGGGACCATATACCTTTGTCCTTCCCGGAACAAAACTCGTCCCAAAAGTAATGACGACTCACCAAAAAACGGTCGGTATCCGTGTACCAGAAAATGAAATCTGCCGACTGCTGCTTGAAGAACTCGACGCTCCTATTATCAATACCAGTCTTCCGGTGGACGACGATTCCCAGGGTCCACATGAAGCCTATGAAATAGACATGCTTATCGGCAATCGAGTTGACCTTATCATTGATGGTGGACCCGTCTACCCCGATCCATCATCCCTTATAGATCTTACCGGTAATTCCCCCGAGATACTCAGGGAAGGAAAAGGAGACGTTACCCCTTTCCTTTAATTAATGAGTCCTTCAGAGATTTACTCATGGTGAAATGGATCGTCTTCCTCTCTCCGATGTCCATGATTACACCGGTACGTGGATTCTTGGTTTGCCGGGCTTTGCGACTCCTCGTTGAAAAACTGCCAAAACCGCGGAGCTCCACCCGTCTCCCCTCTGTAATTGCATCAACCATAGAGTCCAGTATTATGTCAACTGCTACCGCCACATCCTGCTTCTGAATGTTAAGATCATCACTGATCTGATCGACCAATTCTTTCTTTAGCATACTCATTTATTACCCAACCTCAGTTACACCATCTTAATCGTGAGAGCCACTTGCAAAACGCCCTTTTCGCTCAACCTCTACGTTATGCTTAAATTTTTATCCTC
>NODE-300-length-17931-cov-5.45385_pt1 | contig 17931 bp, 17 predicted proteins | sample MGYA00139097_ERZ477577 | MGnify/ENA metagenome assembly ERZ477577
GTGCTTTTTTCTCTTCTTTCTGCTCGCCACCGACCGTTACCGAGGTACCGCCGACGACTTCAGATCGTCCCTCATCCATGTAATAGATGATTTTTTCACCGCCAACCATGTTCTGGTCCTGCCAGGCTTTTGCATTTCCCGTCAGGATAACCTGCCGTTTTTCTGAGAGGTAGGTCATTTTATCCGAAGTGCCGAGCCACTCTTCCCTGGTGATTTCCACATTTCCTTCACAGATCAGTTTTTCCACCTGTTGTGTGGCATCGGTCTGCTTTTTTTCGCTCTTTTCATCTTCTTGTGTGTAGTACACGGTCATTTTATCAGAGCGGATTCGTAAATCTCCCTGTTTGGCGTCGACATCACCAGTAAAAAGAACAGCATTATTTTTTTCAGTTGATGTCATATGGTCGGCTTCAATGTAAATTGGTGACTCAGCACCAAACGATTGTACCGGCAGGATAGTGAGACAGCATGCCACCAGTAACAATATGAAATTATTTTCTATTTTTGCAGATAACATACAATTCTCCGAAATCTGAAAGTCCTGGCAATCGGTTGCCTTTGCAAATACCGAGCCTGTTATAACGTACCATGTAACGAAAGTAAAGCAAAGGTATAATAGAAGAGCTTAAAGAGTGCTTTACTTACGTTTGGTGAGTCATTAAAGTGAACAGAATTAATCCGGAATGAGCAGGATATTAGACTGATTTAAAAGATAAAAAAGATAGTTTGTGGCAGATTGGACGCAGCTGCTGCACGAAGGTGATGACAGATGAAAGAAAGTATAGAACGAGCCAAAGTTCTCGTCGAATCGCTCCCCTATATCCAGGAGTTCAGGCATAAGACCGTTGTTATCAAGTATGGCGGACACGCCATGGTAGATGAGAATCTCAAACGTCAGTTCGCGCTTGATGTCATTCTTCTCAATCATATAGGCGTTAACGTCGTCATCGTTCATGGCGGTGGACCCCAGATAAACGATCTTCTTGACCGGCTCGAGATCAAACCAAATTATGTGCAGGGTATGCGGGTGACAGACGGTGAGACCATGAACGTGGTCGAGATGGTGCTGGTTGGCAGGGTAAATAAGGAAATTGTCGGGCTCATTAATCATAACGGTGGGCGGGCTGTTGGTCTTTCCGGCCGGGACGGCGACCTTGTCTGTGCTCAAAAAATGCATGTCAGTGTCAGTTCCGGGAAAGAGACCCTGGAAAATGTCCCACCGGAAATCATTGATCTTGGCAGGGTTGGGGAGGTCACCAAAATCAATGGAGAGGTGTTGACCACCCTTAAACGTGAAGATTTTCTCCCGGTTATTGCGCCGGTCGGTGTCGGTGAGGACGGGCAGGCCTACAATATCAATGCCGATCTTGTTGCCGGTGCGATTGCGGGGGCCTTGGAGGCTGAGAAGCTGATCTTACTGACTGACGTTGAAGGGGTAAAAGATAAAAATGGAAAATTGATTAGATCCCTGCGCAGTGAAGATCTGGATAAAATGATTGATGATGGCACCGTTGCAGGCGGCATGATTCCGAAAGTCAATTGCTGCCGGGAGGCGCTCAAACAGGGAGCACGGAAAACCTATATTGTCGATGGCAGGCTTGAACATGCCATTCTGCTTGAAATGTTTACCCACGAGGGTGTCGGAACGGAGATAATATGATGGGCCGGTTAAATGATGAATGGAAGAAACGGGCAGACGATGTTTTTATCGGGACGTATCTTCGCTACCCTGCTGCAATGGTGTCTGGAAACGGCTGTGTGCTGACAGATGCTGATGGCAAAAAGTATCTGGATTTTTTATCGGGTATCGCTGTCTGCAGCCTCGGTCATTGCCACCCAGCAATTACCGACGCCGTCAAGACCCAGGTTGAAAAGCTCGTTCATGTCTCAAACCTCTACTATACGGAACCGCAGACGGAACTCGCTGAACTTCTCGTTGAAAACAGTTTTGGCGATAAGGTTTTTATGGCAAACAGCGGTGCCGAGGCCAACGAGGCGGCCATTAAACTGGCGCGGATAGCATCTGCAGAAGGCCGCCATGAGATCCTGACCCTTACCGGCTCGTTTCATGGCCGCACGCTGGCAACGGTGGCCGCAACAGCTCAACCAAAATTTCACAAGGGCTTCGAGCCGCTGCCCCGGGGTTTTAAGTATATAGACTTTGAGGACCTTGTAGCACTTGAGAAAAGCATAAGCCCCGAGACATGTGCAATCATGTGTGAACCGCTCCAGGGAGAGGGCGGGGTCCGGCCGCTTGACGCTGACTATCTCAAGAAAATACGAGCATTATGCGATCAGCATCATCTCCTGCTTATTTTTGATGAAGTTCAGACCGGTATGGGGAGAACCGGAACGCTGTTTGCCTATCAGCAGTTAGGTATTGTCCCTGATATCATGACGATGGCAAAAGCACTCGGCAATGGTCTGCCCATCGGAGCCCTGGTCACAACGGATGAAATTGCCGCACACTTTGGCCCGGGGACGCATGGCTCAACATTTGGCGGTAACCCTGTCGGAGCAGCTGCGGCAGTGGCGACCATGAAGGTAATGCTTGCCGATGGTTTTATGACTACGGTTCAGGAGAAGGGCGACTATTTGAGTAGATCGCTTCAGAAGCTGGTCGATCAGTTCCCCGATTATATAACAGGGGTACGCGGGCTTGGCTTGCTCAAGGGGTTGGTGATGAGCGAGAGCGGGGCTGAGAGAGGAACCGATATAGTTAATGCAATGTTTGCCCGAGGGTATCTCATTAATTTCGCAGGTAATGTGGCCCTGCGGTTTGCGCCACCGCTGACGGTCAGCAGGTTCTCGTCTGAGCTATATGGTTTCTCTTTTGCCACCGCTGACGGTCAGCTTTGATGAAATTGATGAACTTGTCAGTGCGTTGACAGACGTTGTCGGCGAGATTTTTCCATGACATTGGCAAAAAAATGATACGACCACCCGGCTGTTCCGGTGAAACCTTTTGCATATAGCCTGTTTTTTATGTAATTATACGTGTTTTCTTCGCTTCGTCGTGGCAAAGCAGGAAGTTGGGCGTATTTAAGCGAAAACACAAATACGCCTGAAGAAATTCTGAAAACCGCGTTGAAGATAGTAAAAGGCAGACGAGAGCTGTTTTGTTTTTATATTGAGGAGCATTATGGATGTAAAGAAAATTGTACTGGCTTACTCCGGTGGGCTTGATACCTCTGTTATCCTAAAATGGCTGGCAGAAAAATATGAGTGTCCGGTTGTTGCTTATTCAGCCGATATCGGACAGGTAGAGGATTGGGATGCCGTTATTGCCAAAGGTATGGCAACCGGTGCAGATAAAGTTATCATTTCCGACATGAAAAAAGAATTTGTCGAGGATTATATCTTCCCGGCCTTTCGCGCCAACGCCATCTATGAAGGATCATACCTGCTCGGCACTTCACTTGCCAGGCCGATTATCGCCAAAGAGCAGGTACGTATCGCACACCAGGAAGGAGCGGATGCTGTCAGTCATGGAGCCACCGGAAAAGGCAACGACCAGGTTCGTTTCGAGCTCGGCTACATCGGGCTTGATCCGAAACTGAAGATCATTGCACCGTGGAGGATATGGGATCTTAATTCACGGCAGAAGCTTGTCGAGTTTGCGGAGCATCATAATATACCGATCCCGGTGACAAAAGAGAAACCATATAGCTCAGACGAGAACCTGCTGCACATCAGTTTTGAGGGGGGAATTCTCGAGAATCCGTGGGCTGAAGCGGACGAAGCGATGTTCACGCTAACGGTCTCTCCTGAAAACGCACCTGACAAACCGACTTTCATCGAACTGGAGTTTGCAGGCGGCGATCCCGTGGCGATTGATGGAGAGAAAATGGAACCGTTGCAGCTGTTCTCTGCGCTTAATAAGCTTGGCGGTACGAACGGTATCGGGCGCCTTGACATGGTCGAGAACCGCTATGTCGGCATGAAATCACGAGGGGTCTACGAGACGCCGGGCGGCACTATTTTACGCATGGCACATCGTGACCTGGAAACCATCACGCTCGACCGGGAAGTGATGAAAGTCCGGGACTCATTGATCCCCAGATATTCCGAGCTGGTCTACAACGGTTTCTGGTTTTCACCGGAGCGAGCGTTGCTGCAGAAGACCATGGATGAGACCCAGAAAACAGTTAACGGAACCGTTCGGTTGAAACTTTACAAAGGCAACTGCATGCCGGTTGGTAGAAAGTCGGATCAGTCCCTTTACCAGGAAAGTTTTGCAACCTTTGAAGAGGATGAAGTTTATAACCAGGGCGATGCGACTGGTTTTATCCGCCTCAGTGGTCTGCGTTTAAAGATTCAGGCGTTACAGAGTAAATAATCATGTCAGAACAAAAGAGTGGTGGTTCCGAAAAACTATGGGGTGGGCGCTTTGAAGAGGCGACAGCCCAATCGGTTGAAGCATTCACAGCATCTATCCATTACGATTCGAGATTGTATAAATACGATATAGCAGGCAGCAAGGCCCATGCCAGGATGCTTGCCGATAATGGAATCCTCTCAAGAGAAGAGTTGAGTGATATTATTGACGGTTTAACGGCAATCGAAGCAGAGATCGAAGGTGGTACCTTCACCTTTCGCCGGGAGCTTGAAGATATTCATATGAATATCGAGAAGGCGCTGGTTGATAAAATTGGTGCAGCTGGCGCAAAACTCCATTCCGCTAGAAGTAGGAATGACCAGGTAGCACTGGACTTAAAGCTCTACCTGCGAGATCAGTCTGACTATTTGATTACCCTGCTGGAGCAGGTGCAGAAGGCTTTTGTTGTACTGGCACGCCGCTATTTTGGCACGGTAATGCCCGGATATACGCATCTGCAGCGTGCCCAACCGGTATTGCTCTCCCACCACCTGCTGGCATATTATGAAATGTTTGGTCGTGACAGCGAACGATTCACGGATTGTCGCAAGCGCATCAATTTAAGCCCGCTTGGCTGTGCGGCCATGGCTGGTTCTGGATTGCCGATTGACCGTGAACAGGTCGCGGAGATCCTTGGCTTTGACAGTGTAACAGCAAATTCCATGGACAGCTCAGGGGATCGGGATTTTGTTATTGAATTTGTCAGCTGCTGCACATTTGCACAACTGCACCTGTCCCGGCTTTCAGAAGAGCTTGTTCTCTGGGCCAGCAGTGAGTTTGATTTTGTAAACATATCAGATAAATTCTGCACCGGATCTTCAATAATGCCGCAGAAAAAGAATCCGGACATCCCTGAGCTGATCAGGGGGAAAAGCGGCAGGGTTGTCGGCAGTCTGATGTCATTGCTGATGCTTGTCAAAGGCTTACCGCTCACCTATAATCGCGACCTCCAGGAGGACAAAGAGCAGGTATTTGATGCCATTGATACCGTTTCCGGATCCCTGTCAATTATGGCAGAGCTTCTGGGCAACCTCGAGTTCAAAACAGATCGCCTGTATGAAGCGACACAGAGCGGTTTTATAACTGCCACCGATTTGGCTGATTACCTGGTATTGAAAGATGTACCATTCCGGGAAGCACATGGTATAGTTGGCAGGGCAGTAGCTTATTGTCTTGAAAAGAAGTGTGAATTAGTAGATCTAACAGTGGATGAGATGCGCCGTTTCTCACCGGTAATTCAGAAAGATGTCTTTGAAGTACTGAGTGTGGAAGGCTCGGTGGACAGCCGCATATCGGTTGGCGGCACAAGTACAGTGCGAGTGGAAGAGGCGCTTGGTGCCGCTGAAAAACAAATGGGGATTGACTAATGAGAATCGGATATGGTGCACGGGCTGCAGGGTCGGTTTTACTGTTAACAGCGCTGCTGACAGTCGGAGGGTGTGGTTACAAAAGTGAGCCGGTCCCTCCTGAAAGTGTTGTACCACGAGCAATCGACGATTTAAGGTATAGCATTGATGAATCGGGAGTGCGCCTTACATGGTCATATCCGGTAAAGACCATCAAGGGCACTGATATTGCCGATATTTCCTCCTTTGACATTTATCGTGCAGTAATACCGCTGGCAGACATTTGCACAACCTGTCCCATTCCTTTTGGAGAACCCATCGAGATCCCGGGTGGCGTTACCTCTGAGGAGGGCAAGAGGCGGACTGCCGAATATCGTGCTTCACTGCTGCGTTCAGGACATAAATATTATTTCAAGGTTCGGTCCAAAACCAGCTGGTGGGCTGACAGTGGCAACTCAAACATTGTCTCCTTTCTCTGGCATATACCTGCAGCTGCCCCGGAAGATTTAGCAGCAGCGCCAGATGATTCACGTATATCCCTGTCCTGGAATCCGGTAGCAACCTTGATAGACGGCTCAGCTGTTGATGGGGATATTACCTATCAGGTGATGCGTAGTCAGGGCGGAAAAGAATTTGAGGTGCTTGGAACATCGGTTTCTCAGCCAGGATTTATCGACAGCAAGGTGATCAATGGCCAGAAATACTTCTACAAGGTCCAGAGCCAGCTGAACGTCCAGGGAAATATCGTCAATGGCGGAATGAGTGAGGTCGTCACTGCCTCACCAATTGACAAGACACCTCCGCCTCCTCCTTCAGGGGTACGGGCTGTCCACACCGGTTCTGAAATAAAAGTTTTCTGGGACCAGTCAAGTGACCCGGCGGTTGCAGGCTATCGGGTTTACCGTCGACCAGCTGATAAAAAGAAACCTGAACTGATTGGTGAGGTAAAAGCTGCATTTACACTCTTTGTTGATAGTGAACCTCCCAAGGATACCCGGGTGTTCTACTCTGTTACTGCGATTGATGAAAGTGATCCGGTGAACGAGTCAGATTTTTCACGGGAAGCGACAATCAGGTAGATGCTGTCAAAAGCACATCACCAGGATATGTGCGATGGAATTACAATTTCCGATACCGATAACTAAAATGAACGGTGCGGGGAATGACTTTGTCATTATTGACCACCGTGGTCTGTTCATCCCTCAGCATTTACATACGCAATTTGCCCAGGCAGTATGCAGGCGCAGTTTCTCCGTCGGTGCTGATGGCCTGATACTGATAGAAGACAGTAAAACTTCAGACTTCAGTTGGCGTTTCTACAATAGCGATGGTTCGATTGCCGAGATGTGTGGCAATGGTGCCCGCTGCGCGGCACGGTATGCCTACCGGCATGATATTGCCGGCAAGCAGATGACATTTCAGACCGTCGCTGGGATTATCGAAGCCGAAATACTGGGCGAACAGGAACATGTCAGCATCAGGATGACAGACCCGTATGATCTCCTTCGCAGTGATCCCGTTTTACTCGGGGATGAGAAATGTACTATCTACTCGATTAACACCGGTGTGCCGCATGCCGTCGTTTTTGTGGATTCTGACAATACACCGGTGGCTGAGTGGGGACGGTTGGTACGCTATCATCAACAATTTGAGCCTGCAGGCACAAATGTCAACTTTGTACGGGTAACGGCTGATGGCGATCTCCATGTCAGGACGTATGAACGGGGCGTGGAAGGAGAAACACTGGCCTGTGGGACTGGTGCTGTTGCTTCAGCTTTAATTGCTGCTGATAAGCGCCTCGTATCCTCTCCGACCTATGTAACAACTGGAGGGGGAGAGCAGCTTGTGGTTCAGTTTAAGAAGGTGAACGGGCAAATCACAGACGTCTATCTGCAGGGTGCCGCCAGGATAGTATTCGAAGGAAATCTGTTGGCCGAAGCACTCCTGTAAAATACAAATCGTATGCTAACAATAAAAATAGAGACAAGAGGATAGTCATGGAGCGATTTCACGGCGCGATGACAGCATTGGTCACTCCGTTCATCGATGGAAAGCTGGATGAGCAGGGATTGGTTGAGCTGATTGAGTTTCAGATTGATGGCGGTATTCATGGAATAATCCCATGCGGGACGACCGGCGAGTCAGCAACGCTGGGATTTGATGAACACAAACGGGTCATTGACCTGACAGTCAAGACCGTCGCCGGTCGTGTTCCGGTAATTGCCGGAACCGGAGCAAACAGTACGTCTGAGGCGATAGAATTGACCGAGAGCGCCAGGGACAGTGGTGCGGACGCCGTTCTGTCTGTCGCCCCATACTACAATAAACCGAGTCAGGAAGGGCTGTATCAACACTTTAAAGCAATAACAGATGCAGTCGATATCCCCATGTTTCTCTACAATGTCCCGGGAAGAACAGTCGTTCACATTCTGCCGCAGACGGTGGCACGCCTGGCTGAAATCCCAAATATCATCGGCATTAAGGAGGCATGTGCCAGCCTGGAGCAGATCAGTGATGTTATCAGGTTCTGTCCGGATGACTTCATAGTCGTTTCAGGAGATGACTTTACTTCAATGCCGACGGTATTTATTGGTGGCAAAGGCGTAATTTCAGTGGTCTCAAATGTGGACCCGGGCGGGATGGCCCGCATCATGGAAGCTGCGCTCAACGGTGATGTTAAGGCTGCAAATGAAGAACACTATCGGCTGTTTCCCCTGATGAAGCTGATGTTCATGTACCCAAGCCCTGCTGCCCCCAAAAAAGCGCTCCAGCTACTCGGCCGCATGACAGATTCGACCCCGCGTCTGCCGATGACCGGAGCAGACGAGGCAACAACCGAGGCCCTGAAGCAGGAACTTGGGCGACTTGGAATGTTATAAGCTCATTCCGTCGCACGCGGCCAAGAAAAGACTTAAGGGAAATGGATGAGATGATAAAGGTAATTATTGCCGGTGCTGCCGGCAGGATGGGGCAAAAAATTGCCTCGATGGTCAGCAGGCACCCGGATCTGGTATATAGTGCCGGGTTTGAGGCATCCGGGAGCAGTGCTATTGGGCTTGATGGGGGTGAAGTTGCCGGCCTTGGAAAAAATGGTGTGATCATCAAGGAAGGGCTTGAGTCCGTCATTGACCAGGGGGATGTCATCATTGATTTCACGTTCCATAAAGCGACGATGGAATTTGCCAGGATTGCTGCACAACATAATACCGCAATGGTCATCGGTACCACCGGACTGACGACTGAGGAACTTGCCGGGTTGAAAGAGCTTTCGGCCCATTTTCCCTGTGTTCAGGCCCCGAATATGTCGGTCTGTGTCAATGTCCTGTTCAAACTTGTAAAGAAAACGGCTGCAATACTCGGCGACGATTTTGATATTGAGATCATAGAATCCCACCATAATAAAAAGAAGGATGCACCGAGCGGTACCGCACTTAAACTTGGCGAGTTGGCTGCCGAGGGGCTCGGCAGGCAGCTGAGTGATGTTGGTGTATTCGAACGCTCTGGTATTATCGGTGAGCGGAAGCCTCATGAGATTGGTATCCAGAGCATAAGGGCAGCAGATATTGTCGGTGAGCATACGGTTTATTTCGCAGGCTCAGGAGAAAGACTGGAATTATCTCACAGGGCGCAAACAAGGGACCATTTTGCCCGTGGAGCAACCGTGGCTGCCGCCTGGCTGAAGGGGAAGCCAAACGGAATGTACACAATGTTTGATGTTCTTGAATTGCAGGACCTGTAGTTTTAGAAGCGTTATCAATCCCATAATTTGTTCACCGGTATTGACTGGGAGAATATGGCACTATTTACGTATTGGAGATCGCCTCGTTGGAAACGTTAGATGTGTTTGTTGGTTTGGGATCAAACCTTGGCGATAGCGCCCGTACGCTGCTGAAAGCCTGGAAAATTCTTGGGGAACAGGAAGGGATTGAGCTTATAAACATATCTCGTCCCTACATCTCATCTCCCGTTGATATGACCAGTGCTCACTGGTTTACCAATGCGGTCGGTCACCTGACAACGACTCTGTCTGCTTATCAATTACTTGATATTCTTCTTGAAACGGAACAGTCACTGGGAAGGGTGAGGAAAGAAAATCACATAGGCTATCAGGACCGGGTCGTTGATCTTGACCTGCTCTATTATGGAATCCTGATACAGGGTGAGCCGCGCCTGACCGTTCCCCATCCACATTTATATGAAAGGCTCTTTGTTCTGGCACCCCTGGATGCTATTGCTCCTGAATTCATTGATCCTGATAAAAACGTATCGATTTCAACGCTCTATCATAATCTACTAGACAGAATTGATAATAAGATTATAGAAACTCAGGAGATAAAAGAAAGCGACTGGGACGATGCTTAGATCGAGGATCATTATCGGGCGTGGGGTTGATAAGAACCCTTAGACATTTACAACAGGTAGACTATAATAAATAAGTTACGGTGATTTTTTATAGAACCCATCGTAACAGAACATGGAAAATGAGCAGGAGATGAAGTGGGACCGCTAAGGATTATAATTCTGGCTCTTCTTTTCTACATCGGTTACCGATTATTGAAGAGCAGCTTCATGAAAAAGAGTAGCCTGGAAGACTCAGCTGATAGCGAACCGGGGCCGAGTGACAGGCTTACAGATGTTTTAGTCGAAGATCCGGTCTGTCATAAACTGGTTCCGAAAACGCAGGCTGTCCGTCTGGATCAGAACGGAGAGATTTTTTATTTCTGTAGTCAGGAATGTTGCAATGAATTTGCATCTGAAAAAGGAGATACTGTATGAAGTTTTTTATTGATACCGCCAATGTTGAAGAAATTAAGCAGGGGCTTGAGATGGGAATGGTCGACGGTGTAACAACAAACCCGTCACTTGTTGCAAAGGAAAGTAAACCGTTCCACGATATCCTCAAAGAGATCTGTGAGCTTGTTGATGGACCGGTGAGTGCCGAAGTTGTCAGTCTTGAAGCAGAAGGTATGATTAAAGAGGCAAGAGAGCTTGCTTCCATGAGTGATAATATCGTTGTTAAGGTGCCGATGATCGTTGAAGGAATTAAGGCGGTCAAGCAGTTGACGGCTGAGGGCATAAAAACAAACGTCACCCTGGTCTTTTCAACAGCCCAGGCATTGCTTGCTGCAAAGGCGGGAGCAACATTTGTCAGTCCGTTTGTCGGCAGGCTTGATGATATCAGCTTTCAGGGTATGGATCTGATCAGTGACATCATGACGATATATCGCAACTATGGTTACCAGAGCGAAGTAATCGTTGCCAGTGTCCGCAGTCCAATGCACGTTATGGACGCAGCCCTCATGGGTGCCGATATAGCAACGATTCCATTGAAAGTAATAAGTCAACTGGCCAAGCACCCTTTGACAGATAATGGCATGAAGCAATTTCTTGCTGACTGGGAAAAACGTACAAAATAAATAATGGTGATACAGGTCATTATGCTCATGACAAAAGATAGGAAATTGCGGCTGCTTGTAGCGGCCGCAATAATTGTTACTGTATCGGGATGGTCAACGACCGCATTCTGCAGTGGGGTCTATGTTTGTAAAGGACGCGATGGTGGCTCACACTTTACCAATACCCCGAACTCAGCTGATTGCAAGATTTTTCGTAATAAGCGGTCATCTCCGTTTAAAGGATCAGGCTCAGGGCTTACATGGGATCACCTCAATCAAAAGATGAGTTATACCGGGCAGGTTCCTTATCATTCGCAGATACATAATAGTGGTGTTCGTTATCGGGTAGATCCCAATTTGATCAGAGCCGTTATAAGGACAGAATCAAGCTTTAATCGCTATGCTTTATCCAGTAAAGGTGCTCAGGGGCTCATGCAGCTTATGCCTGGAACGGCAAGGGACATGAATGTCATTGATCCCTTTGATCCCCGCCAGAATATTGAAGGAGGGACGCGCTACCTTCGTTTACTCATGGATACTTTTGAAGGAGATCTTACCTTGACCCTGGCAGCCTATAATGCCGGCCCGACATTGGTAAAGAAGGTAAATAGAATCCCACGGATTCCAGAAACAGTTAAGTATGTAAAACGCGTCCTGGGCCACTACAAGGGGTACAGCCTCGGGCAGCCGATGATTAACAGTTCGACCATCCGGGTGCATGATGTTGTAACCATTCAGTAACCGTTGATATGCGGCAATTAAACGCACTGCCAAATATTCTGACAGGCTTCCGTTTTGCCCTGATACCGCTGTTAATCGTTTTCTTCATGGTTGAGCAGACACCAGGGGCCCAGTTATGGGCATTCTCGATTTTTACCGTAGCTGCACTCACAGACTTTGCCGATGGATACTTCGCTCGGAAGTATGAAAATGAGACCGTATTGGGGAAATTAATGGATCCCCTGGCTGATAAAGTACTGGTGATAACAGCTCTTATAATGCTCATTCCACTCGGCAAGCTTCCGGCCCTTGCAAGCCTGATCATTATTTGCAGAGAAATCATTGTAACCGGGTTCAGGGGGCTTGCAGCCACATCAGGAAAGGTTGTTGCCGCAGGGATGCTTGGGAAAATCAAGAGTAATTTACAATATTTTGGCCTGGGATTTCTCATTTTTCCACTCGGAGTGATTCCTGTACCATATCAGTACGAACTTGGCAGGATATTGATTTACGCCTCTATCATAATGGCCGTCTGGTCGGCATTTGACTATTTTTATAAACTGCGTTCAATATTCACTGAATCTTCAGGTCAGGATTAAGACTGAGAGACCGGACTCTCTGGACCAGAGTATAAGGCGCAAGAAGATTTGCAGCGAATTACGGAAATAACCTTTAAGAGCAAATGACCCTGTTCTAAAGCTTTTGCTTGACTGCATAGCAGAATGTAAGCTATATACAAATTTTCCCGCCGGAGTGGTGAAACTGGTAGACGCACTGGACTCAAAATCCAGCGAGGGCGACCTCGTGTCGGTTCGATTCCGACCTCCGGCACCATTTGTTAGTCCAAGGAAGTCCAATATAATACTTTAAACCCGCAACTGTAAATGGTTTGCGGGTTTTTTGTTTCCAGTGAAGTCCACAGTCGTCCATTTAAATCCTGTTGCTAATGTGACTATATGTGTGTATAGTTTGAAGAGGAGTCGAATAGTCACTTAGCGGGGGTCGCAAAATGTCAAAACTATCAGCCGTTCAGGTCAGAAGCTTCAAACCACGTTCAAAGCCTTATACTGTAGCGGATGGCGGCGGATTATCTGCACACATTACTCCTTCAGGCGTTATTTCTTGGCGCTATCGTTACCGATTCAACGGTAAAGCCACTACTCAAGTCCTTGGTAAATATCCGGAAATGTCCCTTGCAGAAGCAAGAGTTGCCCATCAGAAATCAAAAGCTTCGATTAGAGGAGGGGTGAACCCTACCTCTGAGAAAAAACGGAGAAAGCTGGAAGCCAGAGAAAAAGAAATCGCTGAGATAGAAAAATCAAAAAACACATTCCAAGCCGTTGCGAAAGAATGGATAAGCAACCAAAGCGAGAGGTGGAGTCACGAGCATTCTGTAGCTGTTCTTGCCACTCTGAAACGCGATGCGTTTCCTATACTGGGTGAAATACGTATAGACACTATTACGCCTCCGCAGATTCTTGAGGTAATTCGTACAATTGAAAAGCGTGGTTCATATGAAATAGCCTCGAAGGTTCTGCAACGAATTGGCGCAGTATGCCGCTATGCTGTGCAGACAGGGATCGCGATGTATAATCCAGCTGCAGATATGCGTGGAGTATTAAAGACACGAAAAGTCCAACACAGAGCAGCATTGCAGGAAGGTGAATTGCCTGAATTTTTACACAGGCTGCATGTATCAAACGAGCATATAGTCACAAAATCAGCCCTTCTCTTTACTATACTCACAGCAGCTAGGTCAGGAGAGGTGAGATTTGCAGTCTGGAACGAGATTGATGAGGAAAATCATGAGTGGCGCATACCGGCAGAACGAATGAAAATGAACACCCCTCACGTTGTTCCCCTCTGTTATCAGGCTATTGTGATTCTAGAAGCGATGAAATCTCATTCTGTCGGTGGCTATATTTTCCCGGGTATTAAATCGCCGTATAAACCACTTTCAGAAAATACCATGCTGTATGCCATGTATCGTCTTGGATATCATTCTAGGGCCACTGTGCATGGCTTTAGGGCTTCTTTTTCCAGCATTGCAAATGAATCAGGTTTGTTTGATAAAGATGCTATTGAGAGGCAGTTGGCGCATCAAGAGAGAAATAAAGTCAGGGCTGCTTATAACAGGTCAGAATATCTTGCTGAACGTCGAGAGATGATGCAGTGGTGGGGGGACTACTTGGAAAAAATGAGAAGTAGCTAATTAGGGCTACTATTACATCGGCGGCGTCCATCACATTGAAACACACAACACACCGACTGGCTTATTTTCCCGTTAACTGGGGTCAGTTCACAAATACGTGGTTTACGTCTTAAGAAATCACCGTCAATCCAGGAGCAAGACTTCCTGCTCCAGGCCAACGCCACAGCGGTCCAACATCGTAACAAGCTTATGTACCTGCTGGTCATCGGTTTTCCTTAGTCGAGCTAGTACTGCACCATTGCTGCCCTGAAGAAGCTCTCTTTTTCCGTATCGGGATAATAGAACTTCTAAATTAGCTGGTAGAAAGAGTTCCACGCGTTCGGGGCAGGCACCCTTCAAGCGCAGATATTCGTCAAGGCCAACTGGATCATAATCGCCGCAGTGGATGATTCGAGCCTCCGCCATCGCTTGCGAACCAAGCCAGGCCAAAATCCTGCCACTCAACCGTCCTTGCGCATAGAGTGCCATCTGTGCACCTGTCCTCAACTTTTCGAAATTCCAGAAAACCTCGAGATTTTCCACCACCGCCAATACCCCGGTATACTCCCACTCTCTGTCACCAAGATGCAAGGCAGCGACACCAGCAAGTTCAGTCAACTCAGCGACCGGCAGGACCTTTGTTCCAGATCGTAATTCACAGTTATCGACTCCCCGCAGTAAAACTGTAAGCGGTCCAGTTTCTCGAGCCTTCTTCGAATCCCGAAGTTCGGCCACCGCCTTGCTTCGTGGAGTTGATGATTTTCCTCTTCCTTCCAGGCCGGAAGGGTAGTTTCGCAGAATAAAGGCATCCAGGGCATCCCTGTTTTTCACCACCACCTTCTTACCAGCACCACTTCGCGTAACCTCCAAGACTCCCGTTTCAAAAAGTGACCGTAACCGGCTGCAATCCCTTTCGGTCAAGCGACTGGAGGCAAGATTGCCTACAGTCAGCAGTAAGCTAAGTTTTTTAGCCAGAGCATCAACTGCCATCGCCAGACCGCCTTTCAATACGAAGAAGAGAGGTTTTCGGGTCGAGCATAATTCGCCCATTGTTTTCTCGCAGAAAATAGAGCGAATCGGCAGCTTCCATCGCTTCGGGGCTGGCGAGAACCGCTACAAATCCCATTTTACGTGCCTCCTGAACAATGGCTGAGAGATTTTCATGATCAAGGCTTGAAGCCTCATCGAGATAGAACGGAATAGACACCTCCTTATCACCCAGCAGCCCTTTGAGCAGAATGAGGTTGATCAACACTTTGATAGTGATGGTCGTGCCGTTGGATTCAATAGAATCGAGATGTGGGTAGCGCCGGGTCTGACCGTCGCCACTGGTGACTTCGAAATGCAGATCAAAGAGGTCGCTCAATTCCACGCGCCGATGCTGCTTGAGTAATTCACCAAGCTGGTTTTGGGCCTCACTGACAACGCTGCTGTTAAAGAACAAAGGCATGGCTTCGACTTCCACCACCGTTTTGATTCTCTGGGTCCATTCGGCATGTTCGCGCAGAATCAACCGTAGCCTCGACAGATTGGAGATGGAAACCCGACCCAGGCGGCGGTTGAGTTCATCAATCCGAGTTGTGAGGGTTTGCAGATCCCGGTTCAGTCCTTTAAAAGCGCTCTGCAACCCGGCAGCAAGACTCTTCCACAGTTCCTGCACTGCTTTTTCCCGCTCGTCCAGAGCTTCCACCTCGGCTTGAAGATTATCAAGTGTCGCGGCCTCGTCCTCGCCCAGATATTTACCGTAGGTTCGCTGTTCGATGCGCCGAAACTCTTCAGCAAAGCGGCTGGCAACATCAGTATGTTGTCCATACTTTTTCTCATAGAGTTCCAATAGGGAATCCAGATGACGGTTTTCCGTATCAAACGGCTCAACCGACCAGGAGGAATCTGGCCCGGTGAGCTTCTGTACTCTCCTCAGCAATTTATCTCGACGCGAGAGAAGCTCACGTCCACGGTCTTCGAGCCCTTGTCTCTCTAGAATAATTTCCTTGTTTCGCTGAGCCAGTTCAGCCAGCCGCGTCTCCAACTGCTGTTTTCGTTTTTCAAGAGTATCCTTTTCTTTGGTCCATTCCCGAATAGTGGGTAACCGCTCCTGGTAATCCTGGTATTGCTGTAGCCGGATGCTGATTCGATCACATTCCTTCTGTAACTTCTCTTTTTCAGCTCGAATCTGCTCACGATTCACCGCAGCTTCAAGAATCCGTCGTTCCCTCTGAAGAACTTCTTCCTGCTCGGCAATACGCTGTTCCAAGGTTTCGGCATCGCGATAAGTTGCCAGATCAGGTGCACTGAGTCCGGCAAGGGGAAAGCGCACAAGTTCATCATCATAGACCTCGCCTTCAATCCTACTGGCAAAATCAGCAATAGCCGGACCAAATTTTCTTTCATCCTGTATAATAAAACCATCATCATCGTACGGAAGGCCTAAAATTTCAGGATTTATCAGTCGGAAGACTTGTCCCGCGTCGACGTCAGACATTATCGGCAATAACTTTGCAGCGACATTTCTGGAAAACTGATCGAGCCGCCGCTGCATTCCGGTGAGTTCTCGTTCCATCCTCCCCACCCGCCCGCGCACCTGTGCCACGGGGAAGTCAACGACCTGCCCAAGAGACGCGCCAAGTCGATTAATCTTCAGCTCAAGATCATTTTTTCGACTCTTTTCAAAATCAACCAGGAAATCCTTGAACGATGCAGCCTCCTGCTCATGGTGCTGAATATTCCCTGCAATCTTGCCAAGCTCCTGCAAAAGGGTGTCTCTCTCGTCCTTATATTTCTTTTCTTCTTCGGCAAGACAACCGCCATCTTTGTCCAGGCGGGTCAAATCCTCTGCAATCTTTTGTTTGCTGCTCAGTATTTCAGATTCGACTTCTCCGTATCCTGCCCGCACTGCCGCCCAGAGTCCCGGAAGCAGCAGCCGCAATGCATCTCGATCGGCTACAAGCGTGAGGACCCGGCGGACATCCTCGACAATCGCTCGAAGATCGCGCAGGCCCTCGGCCTCGGCACAAACTTTGCGATATTGGCTCGAATAGCCGGCCTCCAAGTCTATGGTGCGCTGCTGAAAATCTCCCCTGTGAATTTCGAGTAGAAACTGCTTTAGCTCATCCTGGCGCAAATGAGCCAGGCGAAGCAGGTTACCAAACACTGCCCGAAAACGTTCATAATGATCCCGCTGGCGAATCGGCACCAGCCCCAGATTCACATCACGGTTATCGCCTATTCCAGTGAGAGAGGCTCGCAGGTGGCGCGGTTCAAGCCACTTAAATTCTTTAGCAGCCAGCCGGGATTGTACCACCTCTGGTTCCCGGATACGCCGCTCTTCATCGAGGTAATCGTCTGGATCATATTGTCCCTGATAGGCGAATCGCTTGAATTCGTAACTGCGAATTGGGCCCAACCCCTGCACACCGACGACCTGGTATCCCGTCGGAGTCAAACACTCGAACAGGACGTAGCTGTTCTGATTAGGGAAATAATACTTCCTGGTCTCAGACATCTCCCTGGAAAAATGCATACTTCGCTGATCGTCGATATAGAGAAATTGCAGCACGGCGATGAGTGAAGTCTTGCCGATATTATTTGGCCCGACCAGGTGGAGGGGGTTGATCAGTTCAACCTCACCGTAATCGTATTTTCCCGACCGCAGCAGTACCATACGCGATGGTCCAACAATATTCATGACGCCTGCTCCTCTTTTATCCGTGCTTCATCGCTGTTCAGGATCTCGATACAGACATCGAAAAAACGGTACGCCGGGGTCCGGAAACTGAAGGTGTCATCGGTATGTCGCTGGATAAAACCAAACCGCTCAAGTTGACGAAGAATGTTACGAAGATCATCTTCGCTTATCGCTCCAGCTTCCTTGAGATAGGTTCGGTAACGGGCACCTTTAAG
>NODE-301-length-17923-cov-5.43407_pt1 | contig 17923 bp, 17 predicted proteins | sample MGYA00139097_ERZ477577 | MGnify/ENA metagenome assembly ERZ477577
TGACAAATTAAAAACCGCTGCGCTGCAGGTAAACCCAGGACTTCAATTTTTTGAGTGGTACACCTTTATGAATTCAAGTATTTCCTTGGACCATTCAATCATGGCATCCACCGAAGGAATATCTTTTCCATTTAAAAAATAATCACGTTCCTGTACACTTACTTTTTTATGCACACCTCCTGGAGTTGTGGATATTCCATGAATGCGTTTACCGGCAATCATTTTTATGATTTCCTGACCAAATTTGCGCATTAAAATGCCTTTTTTGGCCAGTTCAGGATATCTCATGGAAACTTCGACTATATTTCTTTTCGTTGGAGCCGCATCAAATCCAAACAAAAGATCCGGTGAAGCCAGATAGAAAAAATGAAGGGCATGAGATTGAAAGATCTGTCCGAAATGCAATAGTTTCCTAATCTTTTGAGCTGGAACAGAAAGATCTTCCGGCTCCAGTCCGACGATCTGATCGATGGCTTTCGCCGCTGCAAGATGATGGCTTACAGGACATATGCCACATAAGCGTTGAACCATTACCGGAGCCTCCCAATAGGGATGTCCCTGGATAAATTTTTCAAATCCCCTGAATTCAACGATATGAAAAAAGGATTCCTTAACTCTGTTTTGCTCATCCATATGGATGGTTACTTTGCCGTGGCCCTCAACTCTGGTTACAGGGTCTATTACTATTTTTTGACTCATATCAGTGGGGATTAGTCATATTTAAATTCTTCATGCATTACAGGAAACTCTTTACCCAGTAAAATACTTTTTACGGCCTTCCAGATATGGTTCGCATTTGGAGGACATCCGGGAATGAAATAGTCTATCTTGACTACTTCATTACAGGGGTAAACATTGTTCAGAATCTTCGGAATATCTTCATGATTGGGAATAATATTAGCCCCAATTTCACTTGTTATGCCATGGATATAAGCTTCTTCCAAACATTCTTTTAACGGTACGAAATTCCGCATTGCCGGAATTCCACCCCCAATGGCGCATTCTCCGAAGGCCACCAGAATATCACATTTTCTTCTAAATTCCCTAAGAACCTCTAGATTATGAGAATTCGCGCACCCTCCTTCGATGAGGCCTATATGACAGCGCTTTGAAAAATTCTTGATATCAGTAAGCGGTGATTTATTGAACTCTACAATTTCCAGCATGTCCAAAATATCAGTGTCGATATCTAACAGAGACATATGACAACCAAAACATCCTGCCAGTGACGTAGTGGCTACAATAAATTTCTCATCCCCGTTTTTAAATGCTGGGGATTCATTTAATTCAGTTTGCTTGGTTTTTCCTAAGATGTCATACTTTCTTTCACCAAAAGGCTCGTTATAAATCATGCCTTTGATCAGGATAGCTCCAACCGGGCATAAATTCATGGCATGTATAGCTTCTGAATCGGTAAGTTTATTTTCCTCTTCATAATCAATGTGAACCCTCGTTTTAACCCCTCGATTCACGAATGAAAAGATATTTTTATCGTCATGCGTCTTGATTTCTTCCACGCAACGTTTACACAAGATACACCTGTTCGATTCCATGATCATTCTCTCAGAAGTAAAGTCGACGTATTTATTGCTAAATGCATGTGGAAATCTCGATACGGTTATCCCCATGTCATAGGCAAGGTTCTGCAGATCGCAGTTGCCACTTTTTTCACAAGATGGACAGAAATGATTTCCTTCTGCAAAGAGCATTTCAACAATGGCCCTTCTTGTGTCAATGAGTTCTTCCGTGTTTATTTCTACGGTCATTCCTTCCTGCACTTTGGTCGTACAGCTCGTTGTGAATTTTCCATTGACATTGACTGTGCAAATCCGACAGGTGCCCAGAGAGGGGTTCATCTCTCTAAAATGACAAAGTGTAGGAATATAGATCCCATTTTCTTTTGCCGCATCAACCAGTTTTTTACCTGCTAATACCTGGTAATCTTTACCATCAATATTAATTTTAACCTTATTATTATCCATGGATATTTTCAATTTCTTTGATGATATTGTCGTAATCTGTCACAACATTTTCTTCTTTAAAGGCGGTGTTAATATCGCTTTTGGCCAAAATGCATCTATTAAATTCTTCCGGAAACTTTAGTATAGCGGTCAATAAACAATTTGCTGAGGTTTTCCCTAGGCCGCAACGACTGGACTGTTTAATGATCGTGCTCCATTCCATGATATCCTCCATGTCGGAATTGTCAGCATGGCAGAGTCTTATTTTCTTAAGCTTTTTGGAAAGTAAAAAATTACCCGTTCTGCAAGGAGCGCATATTCCACAGGATTCCGAAACAAAGAATCTATTGATATTTTTAAAGATCTTCATGAAATCCCTCTCTTTATTAAATACCATAAAAGAACCGCCACTTCTCAAACCTATGGCGCTCATTTTACGTGCGTATTCAATAGGGTCATTCAATTCAAATTGTACATGTTCGGCCAATAGATTCTCTCCTGAAATCTCTCTGTCGAAGTCAGCAGCTGACAGACATTCTCCGGCATAGCCATTAAAAAGGATGAGGTAAGGATTCTTAGCCTGGATCAGATCAAGGAAAGTTTTTAGTTTCATTCCCCATTCAATTTCATATATCCCAGGTTTTTTGCAATCGCCGGATACGCTCAATAATTTAGTGCCCTTTGTAGCCTCTGTTCCAATTTTTAAATATTTTTCCAAGCCCAATTCGAGGATTCGGGGAACTGCGCACAGGGTTTCAACATTGTTGATGATGGTGGGTTTGTTGTGAAGGCCTTTTTCCACAGGGAAGAACTCTTTCGTAGAAGGTTCCCCACGCTTGCCTTCCATTGAACTGATCAAGGCAGTTTCTTCACCACAGACATAAGCGCCTGCACCCATATAGATATGTATGTCAAAATCAAATCCCTGGATATTGGCAATATTTTTACCGAGTAATCCTTTATCTCTAAAGTCTTTGATCTTATTTTCAATTTTATCTTTAAGATAGAAGTACTCGGCCCTGAGATATATGTAGCCCTGATTAGCACCGACTGCATAACCGGCCATGGCCATTCCTTCTAGCATCAACCCGGGATATTTATTCATTAAAACCCTGTCTTTAAATGTGCCGGGTTCCCCTTCATCTGCATTACAGATCACATATTTTTGATCAGATATATTATTTTTACAAAATTGCCATTTCAAGCCCGTAGGGAAAAAAGCCCCACCTCTTCCAGCAAGTTTTGATTCTTTCACCAGTTCAATGAGTTCCTGTGGTTCGAGGTTTTTAAGTTTTTTTAAAGCGAGTCCTGGTGTATAAGGTTTGAAAAAAACCGTTTTATCAGGCTCAGGAGTATAGCGAATATTGTTTTTAGGAAGCTCGGTCAAGGTGTTGACCGAAACTCCGCTGCTCAGTTGCTTAATTATTTTTTTTACTTTAAGCGGTGTAAGGTTGGTAAAAGGTTGAAAATTGATCAGTGCAGAAGTTTCCTGGTCGCACAAGCCGATACAAGAGGTCTCAAACAGGCCGAATTTTCCATCTTCACTGGTGTTTCCCATAGGCACACCTATAGCCTTTTCGAAGGCTTTTTTAACCGTTTTATAGTTTTGGTGTCTGGAAATAATGGCATTATTCAGGTAGATGGTATACTGACCAGCATGTTTTGTATGAAAAAAATGATAAAATGAAATAATGCCCTCCAGCTCGGTTCCGGAGATATTAAATTCATTGGAAATTTTAGTCATATCATCGGGAGCGATGTACCTTCTTTTTTTTTGAATATCCCACAGAATATTCATCAAAGAGGATTTTGGCGGAGAGTTTTTTAGTTCAGCCATATCAAAGGAAATGAAGACAAATATTAAGTAAATAGGCTGATTTATTCAATGATATAAATCATGTTTTTTAAAATAAAGTGCTGTGTTATAAAGGATTAGCTTGTCTTTTATTATGGATGGAAATACCGGAAAATAAAGGTGTTGACCCTTAGACCACCTCCAGTGATTTCACCCTGAGCTCTTTACCTTGAAGAATACCTTTTAAGTAATTATTGCATTTAGGGCAAGGATCATATATATGTTCCAATTCGAATACCGTATCGCATTCCATACATTTGCCTTTTGCCTGAATAATATCGATTTTTTTTACGGCTTTTTCCAAAACCGTATTTTTTACAGCGGATGGCCAGACAAAATCAAGGGCGTCAAATTCTATTCCTGCCAATGTCCCAATTTCAAGCTCGATCATTTCAACTGCTTTGGCTCCTGCCTTGGCGGTTTCGCTTTTTGCGATATTCAGGATGCCCATGACGACAGATAATTCATGCATTATGATAGGGAATTTTTGAGCACAACTGCTAAAGGTAACGAAAACATTGTAAAAAAACATGATAATTATCATAGCCTCAGCGGTTTAAATTATATAATTTTAAAGGATAAATATGTTCTAAAGAAACGTTCGGACTCTAAAATTACTGATATGGCAACAAAAAAAGCGGTGAGGGAAACTTACTACGAAAGTGCGAAAAGAAAAGGTTATAGTCGAAGAGACTTTATGAAATTTGCCGCTTTTATTACGGCCTACATGGGATTGGAACATTCTATGGTGGGTCAGGTGGCCAAATCATTGGAGAGTAAACAAAGGTTACCTATTATATGGGAGCACTATCAGGAATGCACTTGCTGTAGTGAATCCTTTATTCGTTCAGATCACCCGATAGTGGCTGACATCATTTTGGATAATGTTTCTTTGGACTATACGGAAACTTTAATGGCTGCCTCCGGACACCAGGCAGAAGCGGCAAAACATGATACCATGAAGAAATATCATGGTGAATATATCCTGTGTGTTGAAGGCTCGGTTCCTATGGGTGCTAACGGTGTATATTGTACCATAGCCGGGAAGACCGCCCTGGAACACCTTAAAGAAGCGGCAGAAGGAGCTAAGGCCATAATAGCCTGGGGTAGTTGCGCAACTAACGGATGCGTACAGGGTGCCAAGCCTAACCCTACCGGGGCCACTCCGATTCACAAGATCATCAAGAACAAACCGATCATACATATGCCTGGCTGTCCTCCAATCGGAGAGGCTATGGCCGCATTAATCGTGCATTATGTAACCTTCGAAAGATTACCTGAACTGGATCGAATAGGAAGGCCTAAAGCTTTTTATGGAAAACGAGTTCATGACACATGTTACAGAAGACCATATTTTGATGCAGGTCTATTTGCTGAAACTTTTGATGATGTCAATGCCAAAGATGGTTATTGCTTATATAAACTCGGCTGTAAGGGACCATCCACCTACAATGCATGTGCAAGCATGAAATGGAACAATGGAACTAGTTTCCCAATTGAATCCGGGCATGGATGTATCGGCTGTAGTGAGGCAAACTTCTGGGACAATGGCCCATTCTATAAACGAATGACCAATACACCTGGATTTGGAATAGAAAGCTCTGCCGATAAGGTGGGTATGATCGCAACAGGAGTTGTGGCCGCAGGATTAACGGCACATTCCATCGTTGCCAATGTTACAAAATACAAGGAATTAAAAGGAAGATATACGCGTGGAAGAATAAATGAGGGAAATATAGATAAAAACGAAGAAAAATAGACAATCATGGCAAACAGAATAGTTGTAGATCCCGTAACAAGGATTGAAGGTCATTTAAGAATAGAGGCTGAAATCAAAGATGGTAAAATAGTTGACGCCTACAGTTCCAGTACCATGGTACGAGGGTTGGAAAATATAGTAAGAGGAAGAGATCCGCGGGATGTCTGGGCCTTCGTGCAAAGAACCTGTGGGGTTTGTACGACGGTACACGCCATCAGCTCGGTAAGAGCGGTGGAAGACGCCTTGAATATTGCCATTCCTCCCAATGCCGAAATGGTTAGAAACATTATGGAGGGTGCATTGTATATGCATGATCATGCAGTTCATTTTTATCACCTGCATGCCCTGGATTGGGTGGATGTGGTAAACGCGCTTAGTGCCGATCCAGCAGAAACATCAAAAATTGCCCAAAGCATATCCAAATGGCCCAAAAGTTCTCCTGGCTATTTTAGTGATATCCAAAAGCGCATTCAGAAATTTGTAGATAGCGGACAGTTGGGGATTTTTGCCAATGGCTACTGGGGACATCCACAAATGAAATTACCGGCTGCGGTAAATCTACTCGGTGTGGCTCATTATCTGGAAGCTTTGGAATGGCAGAAAGAGATCGTTAAGGTGCATACCATATTGGGCGGAAAAAACCCGCATCCTAATTATCTGGTGGGCGGTATGGCTTGTGCGATTAACGAGAACAGTACCGGAGGTTTGAATGCAGAAAGACTTGCCCATGTCGGGAAGTTGTTAAAACAAGGGAAAGATTTTATTGAACAGGTTTATATTCCGGATTTATTGGCCATCGCATCCTTCTATAAAGACTGGGGAGCCATAGGCCAGGGTGTTGGAAACTATATGTCTTATGGTGATTTCCCAACGAATGGTTATGGAGATCCAAGCAGTTTTAAATTCCAGCAAGGTGTTATTCTCAATAGGGACTTGGCAAATATTCAAGACGTTGATCATCGCAACGGTGACATAGAGGAGTTTGTCAATAATTCCTGGTATGATAATTATAAGGAAGGTGCTGAAACAGGCAGACATCCCTGGGAAGGCGAAACCAATATCAATTATTCCGGACCTCAACCGCCATATGAACACTTAAATGTTGAGGAAAAGTACAGCTTTATTAAGACGCCAAGATGGAAAGGTCACGCTATGGAAGTAGGACCATTATCAAGATTATTGGTAGGTTACGGAAGGGGTAATAAAGAGATTCAAGACGCCGTTAACGGAGCTTTAAGCCATCTGAATGTACCGGTGGAGGCCTTGTTCTCAACTTTGGGAAGAACGGCAGCAAGAGGAATTGAATCTCAACTGGTGGCCAACTGGACACTGGAATTCTATAATCAGTTGCTTACCAATATTAAAAATGGTGATACGCGAATGGCCAACATGGAGTCGTGGGATCCTAAAAAATGGCCGGCAGAGGCGAAAGGAGTGGGCTTTACCGAAGCACCTCGTGGAGGTTTGGCACATTGGATTAAAATCAAGGATGGCAAAACCGAGAATTACCAGCAGGTAGTTCCCACCACCTGGAATGCCTCTCCGAGAGATCCAAAAGGACAAATGTCTGCATACGAATCTGCTTTGATTGGTACGCCCGTTGCCGATCCTGAATTACCGTTGGAGATCATTAGGACGGTACATTCATTTGACCCTTGCCTGGCATGCGCCGTGCATTTATATGATGAACATGGAAATCATATTTCAAAAGTAAGTAATGTAGGTAGTTGTGAGGTCTAATTTTATGATAGAAAAAAATGGATATAATTAGCAGAACATATGATTTTAAAAGAGTACTTGTATGGGAATTACCGGTAAGAATATTTCATTGGTTGAATGTCTTATGTATTACTGTTTTAGCCATTACGGGGTTTATAATTGCTGATCCGCCTGTCTTTATGACGACTGCAGATGCGTCGGAATCTTATTGGTTTGGAACGGTGAGGATGATTCATTTTATTACGGCTTACATTTTTTTGTTAAATGCCATCGCAAGAGTTTACTGGGCATTCAGAGGGAATTATTATTCCAATTGGAGAGCCTTTCTACCTCTTTCTAAAAAAGCCTGGGGGAATATCAAGCATGTATTAAAAGTGGATATCTTGCTTCAAAATGAAGAAGTGGAAGTATTAAAAAACGTTAGTGTAGGTCACAACTATGTGGCTTCCCTATCTTATGTCGTTTTGTTTTTATTGGCTCTCGTTCAGATTTTCACAGGATTTGGTTTGTACGCTCCAACGTCAGGCTGGTGGTTGCCAAAATTATTTGCCTGGGTACCATGGGTATTAGGAGATGAGATGACAACAAGATTTGTGCATCACATTTCAACCTGGTTATTCATCATTTTCACACTGGTTCATGTTTACCTGGTATTTTATCACGATTGGCTGGAAGGAAGAGGAGAATCTTCTGCAATGATCAGTGGATATAAATTTGTGAGAAAGGAAAGAATGCATGGTGAAGATAGTATCTGATTCAGATTACATTCAATAAGGCAAAAAAGGAAGGGAAATTTTATGAGGCTGGCATTTTTAATAAGAACGAAAATTTAAAATATGATAAAAGATGATAGTGCTCCGATAGCCGTTAGCAGCGATGCTTTCTTTTTCGAAAAAGATAAGTCAGAGAGTACGCTGGTTTTAGGAATTGGGAACTACTTAATGGGCGATGAAGGTGTCGGTGTTCATATAATTCAGCATATGGCTGGACTTGATTTTCCTGATCATATAGATATTCTTGATGGAGGAACAGGTGGGTTTTTATTACTTGGTTGTTTCGAGGCTTATAGTCGAATCATTTTTGTGGATGCAACGATGGACGGCAAAGAGGAAGGTACCATTTCACTGATTAGACCCAAATTTGCCTCGGATTTTCCTTCTGCCCTGAGCGTTCATGACGTGGGTTTAAAGGATATGGTTGAAGCCGTTTATTTGATGGATAACAAACCTGAAATGTATTTATTCACTATTTCGATTAAAGAAATGAAGCCCATGACACTTGACTTGTCTGAAAAGGTCAAAGCGTCAATCCCTGAGGCAGTGAATCAAATCTTGCAATTGGCGCTGAAAAAGCAAGTTAAAATTTCATAACTTCGCTTTTACACTATCTTTATTTCCAGGTTGGCAATGCTCAAAACTTTTAAAATAATTATCAACGGACGTGTTCAAGGCGTTGGTTTCAGACCTTTTGTATATGTTTTGGCAAAAGCGAAGGAATTAAACGGTTATGTCACCAACAATGAGGAAGGCGTTTTCATACAGGTGAGTGGAAGCCATCAAAATATACGATCATTTTATGATTCCCTGATAAAGGAACCTCCCCCGCTTTCCAGAATCAAAAAGCATAGGATAGCGGAAGTAGCGCTTGAAATATTTGATGATTTTGAGATAAAAGCCTCAAAAAAAGATGACAAGTTGAATCTTTCGCTTACGCCTGATTTCGGCCTGTGTAAGGCTTGTCAGGCGGAAATTTCAGATCCTGAAAATCGACGTTACTCATATCCTTTTACGACTTGCGTGAATTGCGGACCAAGATGGTCCATAACAAGGACCTTTCCTTTTGAGCGAAAGCATACCAGTCTTGTCGATTTTCATATGTGTGAGGCCTGTGAGAAGGAATATGGGGATCCGACAGACAGGAGATTTCATTCACAAACCAATTCATGTCATTTTTGTGGTATACAGTTGACGCTGGAGAATCAAAAGGGCGATAGACTAAAAATAAATGATAATTCCATCTTTATTGCTATCAGTGATCTTATCAAAGAAGGGAAAATAGTTGCCATCAAAAATACGGGGGGATATCTGCTTTGTTGCGATGCAGCGAATAAGGAAGTCATAGCGAGGTTAAGGCTTCTTAAAAAGCGTCCGAAAAAACCTTTTGCTGTTTTGTATCCCAATCTGGCTAAAGCGGAGGAAGAACTTGTTTTGGACCCTAACCAGAAAGAGGAATTGTGCTCGATTGAAAGGCCCATAGTGATTGTTTCGAGTCAGAATTTCGCGGGAAATCTGGCACTTGAGCAATTAGCTCCTCAATTGACCCAACTGGGAATCATGCTTCCCTATACAGGTTTGCTGGAATTGTTATGTAAAGCGCTCGATCGGCCCGTGGTGGCTACCAGCGGCAATATTCATGGAAGCCCTATTTTGAGCCAAGAGGAGGATGCAAGATCATTAATATCAGGTATAGCTGATTATTTTTTACATCATAATCTTCCGATTTTAAATGCCCAGGATGACTCCGTACTTAAGTTCAGTTTTAAATCGGAGCAAAAAGTAATGTTCCGAAGGTCAAGAGGCTACGCACCAAATTTTTTTGATTATAATCGGAAAACCGAGGAGAAAATTCTTGCCATGGGGAGTCATTTAAAAAGTACTTTGGCGATGGTGCCAAATGATTTTTTATATATAAGTCAATATTTGGGGAATTTAGATCATTATGACGTTTACCAAAGATTTGTAGAGACAACAGCCAGTCTTATAAATATCTTTGAACAGGAACCCGGTGTGATTCTGGTGGATAAACATCCGGGATATCTCAGCACACAATATGGCGAGGATCTCGCACAAAAATATAAGGCGGCCCTGTATCCGGTTCAGCATCATAAGGCTCATTTTGCATCAGTTCTGGGGGAACACGAATTATTCGATTCAAGAGATGCGGTTCTAGGAGTGGTCTGGGACGGGACCGGATATGGAGATGACGAGCAGATCTGGGGAGGTGAGTTCTTCTTATATAATGAAAAGAGCATGACGAGACTGGCGCATTTTGATTACTTTAATTGGATTGCAGGAGATAAAATGGCCCGTGAGCCGAGGATGGCTTTGTTTTCATTGGCAAATGAACAGATGGAGGAGGTTTTGAATGAGAAATTTTCCAAAAGTGAACTGAGTATTTATCAATCCTTGAAGAAGAGTAACAGGCTCAAAACTTCTTCTGTTGGGAGATTGTTTGATGCGGTTGCCTCCTTGTTGAATATTTGCGATATTAACACCTATGAGGGAGAAGCTGCGATCATGCTTGAAAATTGTATTTTAAAATTTGATTTAAGTCATTGCAGGGTTTATTGTTCGGTTGATGATCAGCTGAAGATTTCAACTCAAGTCCTTTGGGATCATCTTTTTGAGGATTTTAAAAAAGGCGTGGAAAAGGAACAGATGATTCTCAATTTTTTATATACTTTGGCGATTATTATAATAGATACAGCAAGAAAAAGAAACATCAAAAAAATCGGTTTAAGCGGAGGTGTTTTTCAAAATACGGTCCTGATCGACATGGTAAAAGAATTATCGGCTAATCAATTTGAACTATTTTTTAACCGTAACTTAGCTCCAAACGATGAGAATATATCCTACGGCCAGCTCATGTATTATTTGAATTGTATGAGTTCCGTTAAAGAATAAAAAAAACAGCAGAAATCAAAGTCTGTCAATTATAAAAGAATAAGTGAAATATTTAAGTGAATATAGAAATTTAGAGGATACCCAAAAGGTGCTGAAGCAGCTTGAGAAATCCGTAAGCAAACCATGGAATATCATGGAGATCTGTGGTGGGCAGACACATGGACTGGTAAGGAACGGGATCTTGGATTTATTGCCGGATAAGATTAGAATGATCCACGGGCCGGGTTGTCCAGTTTGTGTTACACCATTAAACCTTATTGACAAGGCCATTGAGCTATTGGATCAGGGGGTCATTGTTTGTTCCTTTGGAGATATGATTCGCGTGCCGGGAAGTAAAAGAAGTTTGTTGGAGGCGAAAGCCAATGGCGGAGATTTGCGAATTTTATATTCGCCGCTTGAAGCCGTTAAAATTGCAAGAAATAACCCGGATAAGGAAGTTGTTTTTTTTGCGGTAGGATTTGAGACTACTGCGCCAGCCAATGCCTTATCTGTATTACACGCTCAAAAGGAAGGTCTTACAAATTATTCGATACTGGTATCTCATGTACTTGTTCCTCCCGCGATGGAGGCTATTCTTGATGATGAGTTCAACAGCATTGATGCTTTTTTAGGGGCAGGCCATGTTTGTGCGATCATGGGGTTTAAAGATTATTACCCCTTAGTAGCTAAGTATAAGCTGCCTATTATTATTACCGGATTTGAACCGCTTGATTTGGTTCAGGGTATACAAATGGCTGTAGATCAATTGGAAAAAGGAGTATATAAAGTTGAGAATCAATACGCCAGAGTTGTAAAGGAGGAAGGGAATCTTGCAGCCATCGAGGTGATTCAAAAAGTTTTTGAAGTGGGAGACAGAGAATGGAGAGGTATTGGGAATATTCCAAATAGTGGCTATGTGATTACCAAAGAATTTAAGGATTTTGATGCCGAGCGCAGATTTGGGATCGATCATATAGAGGTAGCTGAAAATTCATCTTGCATAGCTGGAGATATTTTAAGAGGTTTAAAAAAACCTGTTGAATGCCCGGAATTTGCCAAAGGATGTTCTCCGGCTAACCCATTAGGAGCACCCATGGTTTCTTCGGAAGGAGCCTGTAGTGCTTATTTTAATTTTTCAGAACATTCAATTTTTTAATTATGAGTACAACCGGAGATAGATTTGACACCATTAATCTCGGCCATGGAAGTGGCGGAATAATGACAAGAGATCTGTTGGATAAGATCATATTTTCAACTTTTGACAATGCATTTCTAAATCAAAAGCACGATGGTGCCATCGTTAAGTTTAATGGTGAAATTGCTATTTCTACGGATAGTTTTGTCGTCTCACCAGTTTTTTTCAAAGGTGGGAATATTGGAGAATTGGCCGTCAACGGAACTGTGAATGATGTGGCGATGTGCGGGGCCATCCCCAAATATCTTTCTTTGGCCTTTATCGTAGAGGAAGGTCTAAAAATGGAAGAATTTATTGAGATTGTTAGATCCGTGAAAGCGGCAGCAGATGAATCCGGTGTACAGATTATTACAGGTGACACTAAAGTAGTGGAAAGAGGCAAAGGGGATAAGATTTTTATCAATACGACTGGTTTTGGAGAAATTCATCCCAAGGCTCAAATTTCAACTAAAAATATAGTGGCTGGAGACAAAATCTTTGTGAACGGTTATATTGCCCAGCATGGAATGGCGATCATGTCTGAAAGAGAAGGTCTGGAATTTGAATCTACCATTGTAAGTGATACCACCAATGTTAATTTTTTGGCCATGAATTTGCTGGATAAGTTTGGTGAAAAAATACATTTGTTCAGAGACCCTACGCGCGGGGGTGTTGCCAGTGTGCTGTCTGAAATTGCAACGGATATTGGAATGGGGATCAGCATAGATGAAAATGATTTTCCCCTTGAGAAGCAGGTAGCGGCAGCATGCGAGATATTGGGCCTTGACCCGCTTTATGTTGCCAATGAAGGCGTGTTTTTAAGTATCGTATCCGCTGATGTGGCTGATGCATATTTGGCTGAGATGAAAAAGGATCCGAAGGGTATAAATTCAAGGTGCATTGGAAGTGTGACCCTTGAACATCCTAACAAAGTAGTCATGAATAGTACAATAGGAGGAAAAAGAATGGTGAGCCCTTTGATAGGGGAACAATTGCCGAGAATCTGCTAAAGAATTTAAACGCCTTGATTGCCCATTAACCAGTAAAAGCCGATAACTACTGCAAAAATTCCACCCGCGAGCCTAATACCCTTGAACAGCATCTGGTTGTGTTCGTTTTTTGCAAAGGTGGAGATTTGACCCATGATCAAGGTAAACAAGGTCATCGCGGCAAGTATACCAATAACAAAACCCGTAATATAGGCTGCTGCATCTACATTGTTTTCAAACCCAAGAAGCGGGAGGAAAAGGATGAAATGGGCTATACCTGCCAACCCATGCAGAATTCCAATGGAGAAAGAAGCAAAAAAGCCCTGCTTATCATCTTTTTTATGCACGTGTTCATGTGAGCCCATATGCTTGTGTTCATGAGGATGCTTGTGGATCATGGGGTTGTTCTCACTGTGAATATGAAGATGTTTGTGTTTGCTTTCGTTTTTAAAAATTTTGTAAAATGCCCAAAGCCCTATCATGATCAGAACAAAACCCACCAACTGTTCACTATAGCCTGATATGATTTCTATAGGGATGAGTTCCTTGAACAACATAAACAAAACACCTATAAGAATCATTCCGAAAATATGTCCGATACCCCAGTATAATCCTATTTTCCAGGCTTTTCTTTTAGATTCGATGGCAAAGGGAATTACTGCAGCTATATGATCGGGCCCCATGATAACATGAAGCATAGAAGCTAAGAGTCCGGCGACAAAAGGAAATGATAACAACAATTCCAAGTGAGTAAAAATTTAATGAGTCCTGAGTGAAACAGGAACCAAGATTCAAGATTCTAAATTACAATTAATGATTTGATAAAAACCTGACATTTGTTTCCTTCACTGTTAAAAACCGAAATTCAGCTGGTCCCAATGGGTTACAACTTCATATACGAAAATGACAGTATAAACCAGGCTTACCATTAGTTTCATTGTGACCGAAGCGAGGAAGCCCACAAAGGAACCGAAGGCTGACCTCAAGGCGCGTTTAAGATCCTTTGGATCATGGATCAATTCGCCGATCAGCGCTCCCAGAAAAGCGCCAATTACAAAACCTAAAGGGATCGGGACAATAAGCCCGATAATCAACCCCAGGGTAGCCCCGTTGGCTCCTTTTTTACTTCCGCCAAATTTTTTGGCGCCCAGCCCAGGAATGATATAGTCAAGAATAAAGATGGTCACTGCTATCGCAAAGGTGATGCCGAGCAGTTGATAATTCATAGGGATGGCTTTGGAAAAGTGCAAAAGCAACAGTCCAAACCAGCCTGTAACGGGTCCCGGCAATACGGGTAATACGGACCCGATGATTCCAACGATCATCAGGATAAAACCAAGTATAAGCCAAACCAGATCCATAAACCATAGATTTTGCTGAAAGATAAAAAAAAGGTTGAAGCCATGTATTAACAATTTCTTTAAGTTTTGTACAATCAAGTTTCTTTTTCAAAAATATTTGTACATTCACAGAGTATAAGCGAATACAATGTTTTTTAGGCTGGTCATCCTCATAACTATTCTTGTAGTAACGGTTTCCTGTGATTTTATATCACCTAAGAAGACGACTCTGAGAAACAAGGTCATGCTGGACACAATAATTGATTATAATGAGGTTGATGTTTACCCGTTATTCCTGGATTGTAATAATTGTGATAGCAGTGAAAAGCAGAATTTATGCTTTGAAATGGAATTGATCAGGAGACTCCAGAAGATTACCAATAAAAACAGTTTAGGAGTCAACAAAGTATTTCGAGACACTGTAATGGTGGATATTTTGGTTGATACTCAAGGCAAAATATCTATTTCCGGAATCCATAAAAATCAAAATGTAATTGAGCAGATACCCGAGTTGGATAGTTTGCTGTACCAAAGTATAGCAGCATTACCTGCGACCATTCAGCCTTCATTAAAAAGGGGTATTCCAGTGAACTCTATGTTTAAATTACCGATAGTTGTTTCTTCAAAAAATTAGCCTACTTCTGAAATGTTCTTTCTTTCCATGTAAATGATTTTCTAAAGGAAAGTAAGGCTACAAAAACTGTGAATAAAGGATACATAAGACTAGAAAGAAAATAGCCTTTTAATACCTGCGTTTGATTAAAGAAGGAAGCCGTTTTATACAAGAGTATAAAATCCAGATTGAACTTCAGAAGGAAAAAGAAACCAAAATACATCCAGGGGAAGCTGTTAAAAATTGAAAGCATCAGAAGGGTGATCAGCAATGCGTTTGCCAAAAACACAATTAACCCGACCATTTTTCCATAGGCATGGCCATATGAACTGGTTTTAGCCGCCCAACGGATACGTTGATGTATGAGTTCTCTCAAGGTTTTCTTTGTTGAGGTCATAACGACCGCCTCTTCGGATTTAAGAAACTTTACTTTTTCATTAAATTTTTCATACATTTTTTCCAACAAAAAAACATCGTCACCGCTTATGATGTTCCTGTTGCCCTCATAACCATTGACGTCCAGAAATGCTTGTTTCTCATAGCACAGATTGGCTCCATTACATAAAAATGGTCTGCTTGACCATTTACTTTCTAAACCAAAAACCCCCATGGTGGTGCCTTGAAGGCTTAAAAAATCGAGTAGCTGAAATTTATCCAGGAAGGTATTGCCATTGAAATAGGTCACCGGAGCAACGATCATCTTAAGTGAATCTGAACATATGAAATCATTAAATGCCTGCAGCCAGTTTTCAGGAACGACACAATCCGCATCTGTTGTAATAATCCAGGGGTTTGAAGCCCTGTTTACGCCTAACTCAATCGCATCTTTTTTAGGAGAACCGCTTTGTGTTTCATTGTTGATCAGCACCAGGTTTATCGTTTTGTGAAGCGCCTGGAACTCCTTAATTACCCGCTCAGAAGTGTCATTTGACTGATCATTAATCAGTATAAACTCTGTTTTATTTTTTGGATAATTCAGCGCGATAAAACTGTTGAGCAGGTCAGGCAGGTTAAGGGCTTCATTTCTAAACGGGACAAGAATAGAGAATGCAATTTCTGAAGGGTATCTTTTAGTGCCTGGAGACTTTAATTGATTGAATCCTTTGCTCAGCGAAAGTATTAAAACACTATAGGTCGCAAATATGAAAAGTATGGGAAAGATCATTTTAAAACCTCACTTTGTTTGAGCTTCAGGGTTGATCCGTCAAACGTTAATACAAAAAACATCCCTACTAAGGAAGGAAGGGCAAAATTGAATATCCACATAAAACCCGTAATGCTCAGGACAATAATTTCATTCACGCCGTAGTAACCGAATAAGGAGACCGCAACAGAGCCTTTGACTAACCAGTCAAAAATAACGAACCCGGGAATGACGGAAGCGATAAAATACATTGAAAAAATAAGCGGCATAGCCATAACGTATTGAATGTCGACCCCAAAAAAGAGCAGGAAGAAATAGAATTGATGCGAAAAAACCAAATATCTTAAAACAGAGTACAGGCAAGCCCTTTTATGTGTAGCATAAGGAATGCTGAGAAATTGTTTTTTTAGGCTCGAAAACCACGGTCTCCATTTCTTTCTTAAAAGTATAGCACAAGACATTAAAAGGACCAAAACAATTGAGTAGCCAAGGAGGGCTGAGGAATTGAACTTGAAGGGAGGTTGATTTTCCCATAGTATAAAAAGACCCAGAAATCCAAATACCAGCGTTATACTCATTTGAGAAAAATTGCCCAAAAAGTTGAGTAGCATGATTTTTGATCTTTCTCCTTTTACGAAGTAGATCGCCTTGGCCCCGTATTCTCCTATTCGGTTTGGAGTGATCAGGGAGGCTGTTAATGAAGACAGACTTTGGTCCATCGCCTTAGCGAAGGAGATCGGCTTAACGAATTTCACTAAGGATCTCCATTTCAAAATTTCCAGTATCCAGTTTGTCAGTGAAAGAAGCAGTAAGAACAATAAAAAGGCGTAGTCCAAAAGCTTGAAGGAGCCGAATTTCTCAAATAATAATTGCCTGTTGAATGCACCGTGATCCAATAGCTTGTTGGAAATAATAAAATACGCTCCTGCGATGATCAGGATTTTGGCGAAAAAGACCAATTGGAGAAAGTATTTTTGTGAGATATTGTACATTTACGCAAAGAAACAAAATATCGATTTGATATTTGTTCCAAATTTCAAAAGAATTAGAATTGGCTAAAGAGAAAATCATATTAGGTATTGATCCGGGAACTACGGTTATGGGTTATGGGCTGATCAAAATTATCGACAACAAAATGTCGTTTATGCAATTAAACGAACTTATGCTTAAAAAGTACAGTGATCACTATACAAAACTGAAACTGATATTTGAAAGAACCATACACCTGATAGACACTTATCATCCCGACGAAATTGCTATCGAAGCACCTTTTTTTGGAAAAAACGTTCAATCTATGCTAAAATTGGGCAGGGCTCAGGGGGTAGCCATGGCCGCAGGCTTATCAAGAGAAGTGTCGATTACTGAATATTCACCCAAAAAAATTAAAATGGCGATTACCGGAAACGGAAACGCTTCTAAAGAGCAGGTAGCAAAAATGCTTCAAAGTATATTGGGCTTAAAAGAAATTCCAAAAAACTTAGACGCGACAGATGGACTGGCCGCAGCGGTGTGCCATTTTTATAATCAGGGCAAACACACTTCGGATAAGAGTTATTCCGGCTGGGGTGCTTTCGTAAAGCAAAATGATAAAAGAATTGGTTGACAAGTATGGCGAATAATGATTTCCTTATAGTTGAAGGAATGTTTTTCAAAACTATTTTTTATATTTGAATATGCTACAGTCCCCTTCTCTTTATCAACCTTCGA
>NODE-302-length-17890-cov-7.07794_pt1 | contig 17890 bp, 17 predicted proteins | sample MGYA00139097_ERZ477577 | MGnify/ENA metagenome assembly ERZ477577
AATTTCCCATGACCTCCGAACCCAGCATTATTGATAAGGATATCTATATTTAGACCGGCTTGCTCGGTGGCTGAAAAAATTTGGTCAGCGGATTCGGGCTGGGCGAGGTCTGCGACCACTACCATGACCTTTATCTTATGAGCGTTTTCTAACTCTAGTTGTAAGGCTTTTAGTTTATCTTCGCTTCTTGCAACCAGGACCAAATCTCCGCCCCTGGCAGCATGATACCTTGCCAATTCTGCGCCGATCCCACCCGAGGCGCCGGTTATCAGAGCCGTACTACCCATGTCTGTCTCCTCATTGTACTTGTATGGTACTTATGCACTACAATTCTTCTTTTGTGTGCCAGCGATTAGCCGGGTATTGTCGTCTGTTATTTAGTTAAAATAACCAATCAGACTCGATTAACCATAGCAGATCACGACAAGCATAATGTGGATTGTGCCATTGTCGCTTCATCCTCGCTGAATGACCGAAAGGGGAACCCGAAGAGCGATGTATGATGGGCTCGAGAGCTGAAAAATTCGAGGCCATGAGACTTACGAAGGTTATTGAGACAACAAATTTCTAGTTACGTTGCTGAGCTCTAATATCGAACCGGAAGCCGGAAAGGTCTCTATCATTCGAGCCCGCTATCGAACCTCTATCTCCGCCTCCTGCCGGACTACCGTTTCGGCCTCCCGTTCAAGGGAGTAGACGGCGCTGTAGATACCTGTCGGCCAGCCACCCTAATCCAGATCGACATAATTCTGAATAACACAGTCCCGTCCCAGGGTACAGTCGACCGGGAACGCCAGTTTGAAATCAGCGGCCCACAACGCTGACGGCATCAACAGAAAGACAAGAAAAACTGTTCTCACCATACCCTTCTGTCAGCGCTTCCGGTTTATATATTCATCCCACTCAACGGGAAGCATGGTCTTTTTCTTGGTGTTGCAGTCCTTGCAACTCGGTACCAGGTTGTCCTTGGTGCTGCGTCCTCCCCGGGAAAGCGGAATCAGATGATCCATGGTCAGGTCTCTGTGGGCCGTGTGACTGCCGCAGTAATAGCAGATTCCCGACGCGGTTTTCTGCTGCCACCACCTGGTCTTTCTCAGTTCCCGGGCCTTGGCCCGCTCCCGCCTGATATTCTCTTCGCTTACTCCATCGAGCCAGAGATAGTCATCTGTCATCCGACCACCTCGCCAACCAGCAATTTCCTGAACTCTCCGATCAGGTAAAGAGAACCGGCAACAACAACAAGATCATTTACGGTGGCCTGCTCCTGGACCATTTTTAAGGCATTATCGACGGTAACACAGAGGCGCACCTCTTTACCCTCCACATCCTGCAGCTGATCATACAGATCCTGGGGGTGCGCGGCGCGCTCACTCTCAGGCCTGGTGAGCAGCAGCATGTCGGCGACCCTAGCCACGTCGTTGAGCATGGTTTCATAACTCTTGTCGGCCATCGATGCCCAAACCACGTAGAGCCGATCGTAGCGGTAGCGCTTCAGTGACTTCAAGAGGCAGTCGACGCCCGCCTGGTTGTGGGCACCGTCGAGCAGGAACCTCAACGGGGTTTCGACGAGCTCCATCCTGCCGGGCCAGGTGGATCGGGCCAGGGCGTTATCGATCGTCGCCGCCCCTACAGTGAAGCCCGATGATCTAAGCTGTACCGCGGCAGCGACAGCACAGCAGATGTTGTCGACCTGCCAATGATTGGGCTGATCCAGGTCCATCAGGTTGAGTCTTACTTGAGCATCGGTCGACTTCCACACCCAGGGTCCACCCGGCTCCCGATCCAGTAGGAAGTCCTTGTTTTTTTGGTTCAATGCAGCCTGGCGTTCACTGCAGGTTCGGGAAATCACCTGCCAGGCCTGCGGGTCTTCAACGCCTGAAATGACAGGTATGTGCGGTTTGACGATCCCTGCCTTTTCAAAGGCCACCTCTTCCACACTGGTACCCAGGAACTGTTCATGGTCCAGACTGATCGTGGTGATGATTGACAGCAGCGGGATGATCACATTGGTGGCATCGAGTCGGCCCCCCAAGCCGGTTTCAAGTATCACCAGGTCGCAGCCTTTTTCGGCAAACCAGAGAAAGGCCAGGACCGTGGTGCACTCGAAATAGGTAATGCTGTGCCCCCCAAGGCTCTGGCGGATGTTCTCCATCAGACGGGTAAAATCCGCTTCACTGATGAACTGATCATCGATCCTGAACCGCTCCCGAACCGAGCTCAGATGCGGCGAAGTATAGAGACCGGTCTTATAGCCAGCTCCACTCATGATGGAGCGCAGCATGGAACAGACCGAACCTTTACCGTTGGTGCCGGCGACGTGCACTGCCGGGCATTTTTCTTCAGGCGATCCGAGCGCAGCCAGAGTTGAACGCATCGCCTCGAGACCCAGCTTTATCTTATGCATCTGCAGGTCGTCAAGGTACCTGCAAGCCTCTATGTAGGTGGTGATGGGAGTGGTCACTGTCGGCTTCCTGGTGTCGTTGAGTTCACCGGTGGGGAGATCAGCCCTCGACGATGGTCAGTTTGGCATAATCGAGATGCAGCGTCTTCATACCGTGACGGTCAAAGGCCACATCAAGAGATCGCGGCGGTGTTTTCTTTTTCACGGTGCCGGTACCGAAAAAGGGATGCTTGACCCGGCCTCCTGGGCTGAAATCGTCCAGTGCCGCCTTTTTATCCTTTTTTTTCAAGATCGGCCTCGTCCGTCCGGAGGCGCCACCATAAGCCGCACCATAGACATGACCATCACCGGCTTCGGGCCGAATTACTTCGTAGCCACCTGGTTCTAGTTCAGCAACGAACGGTGACATGCCCACTCTCTTGAACCGTCTGTCAGGTGACATCAGCTCCCGCGGATAGGTGAGGAAAAGATGTTTCCTGGCCCTGGTGGCGGCCACATAGAGTAATCGCCGTTCCTCCTCCCACTGCTCCCCCGGGAAGGCAGAGGAATGTGGAAATCTGCCGTCGGCCAGGCCAATCACGAACACCGCGTCCCACTCCAGACCTTTGGCGGAATGAATGGTGGACAGCACCAGGGTATCGAGATCGTTGCTGTAGGCGCTCAGATCCGACTCCGGCGGGTCCAGCGTGGTATCATCAATGAAACTCTGCAGGTCATCATATGAGGCAATGATGGTTTTAAGCTGTTCCAGATCTTTCTGGCGCTTAGGGTAGTCATCGGCGTAGAGCCGCTCAAATACCGGCTGATACCATTTTAGCGCAAGCTCACAGAGCAGACCGGGCCTGGGGTCCGCATTTCTCAGTTCGTGAAACAGCCTGACCAGTTTGTCGAATCCTCTTTTCCAGGTTCTGCCGGCCGGAAATGAACTGAGTGCCAGAAAAGGGTCGTCGGCCGCCGAAATGGTGGCTGTGATTTTCTGGGCGGTCTTGGGACCGACCTTGTCAATGCTGAGCAGCAGGCGGTTCCAGCTGAGGTTGTCGATCGGGTTAATAAGGAGCCGCAATACTGCCAAGACATCCTTCATGTGGGCCGATTCGGTAAGCTTCAGGCCGCCCCGCTTCTCGAACTGAATAGAACGGCTGGTCAGTTCCAGCTCGAGTTTGAAGCTGTGGAAGCCGGACCGAAAGAGCACTGCAATCTCATTGAGCTGCAGCCCCTCGGCCCGCAACTGCTCGACCCGTTTGATGACGAATGCGGCCTCGGCTCTCTCGTCTCGTGCACCATAGAGGGCGGGCTTGAGATCGCCCTGGATCTTGGTGTAGAGGGTCTTGGTGTATTTTTCCGCAGCCTTGCTGATGATATCGTTGGTTAGACCGAGGATGGGCTGGGTAGAGCGATAATTTTCTTCCAGCTTGATGACCCTGGTGCCGGGGAAAGTTTCAGGAAAACGCATGATGTTGTAGAAATCGGCGCCCCTGAACGAATAAATCGACTGGGAGTCATCACCAACCACCATCACGTTGTCGTGGCGGTAGGCTGCCAGCCTGACAATCTCGGCCTGGATCAGGTTGGTATCCTGGTATTCATCGACCATGATATAGCGATACCTGGTAGAGATGTCCTGGCGCGCTTCGATCACTTCGACCATCAGTCGTTTCCAATTGACCAGCAGGTCGTCGTAATCCATCAAGCCATGGTCAAACTTGAAGCTCTGGTAGTGCTTCTGCAGCAGCTGGATATCGTCAGTGAACTCGACCAGATGGCTGTACTCGTCGAAGATCAGATCTTCCAGCGGCCGGGCTTTGTTGACCGCCCCGCTGATCATGTTGATAATCGCCCGCTTTGAGGGAAACTGCTTCCTCGGGGCGCTCAAATCGAGTGAAGATTTGAGTAGATTGACAATGCCCTCGGCATCGCCCCGGTCGATGATGGTAAAGCCCGAGCCGAAACCGAGCTGGCCACCGTAGCGACGGAGCAGCATGTTGGCGACGCTGTGGAAGGTACCACCGGTTACCCGGGTGCAGCTGTCACTTATGATTCTACCAGCCCGCCAGAGCATTTCCTGGGAAGATTTGCGGGTGAAGGTGAGCAGCAGAATCGATTCAGGCTCAACGCCCTTCTGAATCAAATGAGCTACCCGGTAAACCAGGGTTCTGGTTTTACCGCTGCCCGCCCCGGCGATCACCAGGACAGGGCCTTCTGTGGCGGTGACAGCTTCGTATTGGGCCTCGTTCAACTCCTCTCTGTAAGTACCGTTCAACATAGGTCGCCACTCTACCACAGCACCTCAGCCCCTGCAACGATGGTTGACAAAGGATCTCTACAGTGTTTATTATTCTTTTTAACCAGGGAAAGAAACAATTAATTAATTACATTTCAACATCTTACGCATATAACACAATGGATGAATATGGTAGCCTTTTCAGTGCCGAAACCTGCAGTGAGCTGATGCCCGCAGAGACGGCTGATCAGTTCTTCGAAGCTCTCTTCGGTGATGCCGATGAAGGCTCCTACGACCTCGAATTAAAATATCGGGGCAGCAGTTCCGATTCTCTGCGCTTCGATATTCTCCTGCACGAACGACCCGGCCACTGCCTGGCCTGTAATCTTACCTATGGACTTCCGGAAGTCTTCTCGCGGCATCCGGTGATCAACATCAGCGGCATTGCTGAGAAAGTTAATGAGATTCTCGGAGAGCGGGGGGAAACGGGTTCGTGGAAGCTCGGTGCGACTGCGCAGCAGAACCAGTCTTTGCACATGATTCCGCTGCTGATAGAACTCAAATAGGTCTACTGGTGGTCGCTCGCAACCTTCGAGCGGCCGTGGACCTTGGCATGGTAGAGCAGATCGTCGGTTCGGTCCAGCCAGTGGCGCAGACTCTCTTCTTTATGTAACTCAGCCAGGCCGATAGAGGCTCCAAGCTTGATATGGTCGTTGGCCCAGACCTCCAAGCCGTCTATCTTACGAACCAGTCGTTCAGCCAGAATCTGGGCTTGGGCCCGGTCAGTATTATCCAACACCAGAACAAATTCGTCACCACCCATACGAACCAGAAGATCTGTGGTACGCACTTCGGTCTCGAGGACTTCGGCGACCGCTTTCAACACTTCATCGCCAACCTGGTGGCCAAGGTTGTCGTTGACCTGTTTGAAGTAGTCCAAGTCGAGAGACAGCATGGTCAGCGGCGAACCATAACGCTTGTGGAAATTCATCATCGAGGTGATCCGCTCTTTGAAGACCCGGCGGTTGGAGAGCCCGGTCAGGGCGTCGGTGCTCGCCTGTTCAAACAGCGTTTCGTATTCAATGCCGCGCTGCAGGCTTTCACCGAACACGCTTAAGGACTCATTGATGATCTGCAGCTCAGACGGACTGGTATCACTGTCCTCTTTGAGAACGAGAAGAATTGAGGTGTCCTCCATCGATTCAAATATCCACTGATAGCCCAGCTGACCATCCAGGCTAACCGCCCCGTCATCATGGTCATTCACTCCTTCGATCATTTTTTCTGCAAAAGCGATGGCCCGACGCCTATTTGGTCCATGGGCTGAACAAAATAGCACCTTTTTTCCGGTGCGGCGGCTATAGCAGCCGATCAGTTCGTGCTCCACCAGCGGCATGAGCCAGACCGAGAAAGCCTCAATCATATCTGAGATACTTAATGTCCCCGCCAGTCGTCCGTGCAGCCTGTTTATCTGATCCAGTCGCTTTGACTGCTGCTTGAGACGGTCCAATTCGTAGAGGACCTGGCTCATCTTGTCGAAGCCTCCGTCGATGCTGCTCGGCAGGCCTGGTTGACGCGCGGGAACAGGGTTCATGATCGTACCTTTTCGGTCTGTCTTTACAGATCCGGGTAGATTTTTCTTGTGGACATGTTTTTCCATATCGGTTGAAAAAGCAAAATACATGCCAGCACCTCCAAAAGGTATAGCGGAACCATTCAATCAGCAGAACAAATACGTATTATCAGTATCTTACCGGCACGAGTCCTGCGCAGGGATGTTCCCGTGAATATTTTTTTGACGTCAGTGGTCAGTTTTTTGACAGCATAAAAATGGTGTCAGAACAATGTTAATGGTGTCAACATATTGCCATTAACTGCTTTCCCCTTTACATAGATGGGTCATGAGGTACCTTGCCAAGTGAGTATTTTTGTTCAATATCAAGGCGCCTGCGGAAATTTTCCCGCAACCATATAGCTAATATAGCGAGGATAATATTTTTGCTCGCAACCCAAAGATTGGGCAAAAAAACAATTTCACAAAGTACCTATGGATTTATCCAGACACATAGGCAGCTTATTGATCCTCGGCTTTCCCGGTCCGGTCCTCGGGCAGGAGATGGAGATCTGTCGGGATATCGTCGACTTCAATCTCGGCGGCGTCATCCTCTTCAACCGTTGCCTGCATACCCCTGCCCAGCCTGCGAATATTATTTCGCCCACCCAGCTCAATGAGCTCTGCTCCTCACTGCAGAAACTGACCGACACCACCCTTCTAATCGGTGTCGATCAGGAAGGAGGAAAGGTCAGAAGACTGCGGCCTGAAGCCGGCTTTGCCGACAGCTGTTCGGCCAGACAGTTGGGCATCACCGGCGAGCGCACCAGTTTGACAAATATAGAGGCCGAGACGACGGCGGCCATGCTGGCCATGGTGGGGATCAATTGCAACTTCGCCCCGGTTGTCGATCTCTTGAGCAACCCGTCAAACCCGGTGATAGGGGGAATCGATCGCAGCTTTTCAGAAGATCCAATGGTGGTTGCCCGCCACGCCGCCGTCTGGATCGAAGCGCACAGAGGTAAAGGAGTGCTGAGCTGTATCAAGCATTTTCCGGGACACGGCAGTTCTGCCGCCGACTCCCATCTGGGCTTCGTCGATGTCAGCGACAGCTGGCAGCCCCTGGAACTGGAACCCTATCGGCTGCTGCTGGGTGAGGACAGGGTTGATTTGGTGATGACCGGTCATCTTTTCAACCGCCAACTCGACCCCGACCATCCGGCAACTCTCTCGGCAGCGATCATCGATGGGTTACTCCGCAGCGATCTGGGTTATGAAGGGGTGGTCGTCAGTGACGACATGCAGATGAAGGCTATCACCGATCATTACAGCTTCGAAGAGGCCGTGTGCAGATCTCTGGCAGCCGGAGTTGACATGTTGGTATTTGGGAACAATCTTGACTATGGCCGGGACATCTGTCCACGAGCAATCAGAGCCATAGAGAATGGTCTAGACAGGGGCACGCTCAGCGAGACACGGTTGAGAGAAGCACTGGGCAGGGTTGAACACCTCAAACAACGACTGGGAAAAAACCATGACTGAACGTACCACACATCAGATTTTCGTCGGCTATTTTCTCTGGATCTTTGGATTTCTGGGAGCCCATCGATTTTACTATGGTCGCCAGATCAGCGGCACCATCTATCTCTGTACCCTCGGGCTGTTTCTGATTGGCTGGATCGTTGATCTCTTTTTGATACCATCGATGAATCGTGATGCCGACTACCGATTTATCGAAGGTCCGGTAGATTATAATGTCGCCTGGCTGCTCCTCACCTTCCTCGGAATTTTCGGGATTCACAGGATGTACTGCGGCCGCTGGGTTACTGGGTTAATTTACCTTTTTACTCTGGGCCTCTTCGGGGTCGGCGTGATCTACGATTTCTGGACCCTGAACAGCCAGATCAGCCTGATCAATCACGTGGCCAATAAATAGAACGAGCCTTTTGCAAAACTAAGATTTTCGTTCAAAATCAAGGCATGCGAGAAATTTTACCACAGGCATATGATTGATATTCCGAGGATAAAATTTTGAGCATAACGCAGAGTTTGGGCCAAAAGATTGTTTTGCAAATGGCTCGAACGACTTAACATCAGCATAAAACTATAAATCTTCTTACGGACTATGAGCCAAAAGCGCGTTATCGAGCAGAAAAAGCCGGATATCAGCTATCCCTGTTCCTGGGAGTATAAGGTAATCGGCAGTGACGAGCAGAAGCTCAGAGCGGTAATTCTCGCCGCCTGCACCCCGGTGGTACCGACCATCACCCTTGCCAACGTATCGAAAAAGGGCACCTACTTCAGCCTCAATGCTGAGCTGCAGGTTGAGGATGAGGAAATGCGTTTGAGGATCTTCTCCTATCTCAATAATAGTCCGGACGTAAAAATAGTGATCTAAATGAGCGAGCAACCCACAGTAGAACAGTCAAAACTTATCGGCGCCCTGCGCGAAGGTGTAGCCCTCGTACAGATGGTCTTCTTCAAGGAGATCAAGGCAATTCTGGAAAAGAAGCATCCGGACAAGGATCTCAGTTATTATCTGATGCTCGCCGGGGCCATCACCAACGAACTATTCGGCACTCCTAACCCTGAAGAGAAATTCGTCGCTTTCAGGCAGGAGTATCGGGCCTTGATCGAAGAGGAAATGAGCGGACTGGCCGAGAGCCTGCCCCACCTGCGCAACTCTCTTACCGATGCGCTTCGGGTTCAGACCCTGTGCGACAACCAGGAGGGTATCGATGATCCCGGAGTGCTGCAGACGGCAGAGGCATTGGGTGTACTGCTAAAAGACCGTGATTTGCCGCTGCCTTCATCCTTTATGACGCTTGTCCGGGGGCTGGGTGAGCAGTATCAGCTTGTGGTGGCACCGGTTGAGATCAGCCCCGAAGAGGATCAGAGTCTGCTGCATTGAGGCGGTTAAAATAAGGGGACACAGGTTATCATGTCCCTTCAGGGGACACGATGGCCTGTGTCCCCGAGATATACGAGATTTCCCTCAGCTCTTTTCCCTTAACCTTACCGGAACGACCCCGCGCACTGAGTTACATAGATAGATATTGTCGGCCCGCTGCAGGTCGTCTTTGCTGAGCACCTTTTCAGTTATCTCGAACTCTCCCTCACCTTTAAGCAGAATAGATCTCATAATCCCGGGCAGCAGCCCGCACTCGAGTGGCGGCGTAAAGAACCTGCCGCTTTGTTCAACGATGACGTTCGAGATAGCCCCTTCGGTGACCTCGCCCTTCTCATTGCAGAAAACCAGATCGAGCAGCCCTTCTGAGCGAGCCTGGCGCCAAGCGTTGTCGTAGAGTTGTCGCCGCGTTGTCTTGTGAAACAGCCAGGGCGAGGAACTGTCCGTCGATTCGGAGGCGAAGTCGATCAGACCATTGAGCTGAGAAGCTGAGGCGCGGGCCTCGCCAAGGGAGAGTGCCTGGGGGCGATCGCAGTCGTGGACCTCGAGCACTGCGTCGCTGTCATCTGAGACCAGCAGCCGCACCCTTTTGCATCCGCTGCCGTTAATTTTTTCAGGCAACTCTCCAAGCTCCGCTCGCAAGTGCTGGCCATCGCAGGTCCGGCCGAGATAGTCGGCAGATGCCGTCAACCGGTCGAGGTGCTCATCAAGAAACAGATAACCCTCCTGCGGATCATAGAGCATTGTCTCAAGCAGCTCGAAAGGCGGGGGCGGATGGGTCAGGAAGCGGGCCTTGAGCAAACATTCCCGCCATTCATCCCGGGGGGAAGAATCGGCGACAATACCTGAGCCGATACCCATCTCCCCTCTTCCGCCGTCGATCATGACTGTTCTTATCGGCACGTTGAAGGCCGCCTCCCCCCCTGGCCCAAAATAACCGATAGCACCGGTGTAGACACCGCGCGACTCGAGCTCCAGCTCCTCGATGATCTCCATTGTTCTGATTTTCGGGGCGCCGGTAACCGAGCCGCAGGGAAAAATCGCCTCCAGGATTCGGGAGGGACGAACCCGATCCTTGTGAAAACGCTTGGCAATGATGGTCGAAGTCATCTGAAACACAGTTCGATAGCGCTCCACGTCGAAGAGCGACGCCACCTCGACCACCCCGCCACCGGTATTGTCAACCAGGTGGGACAGGTCGTTGCGGAGTAGATCGACGATCATCACATTTTCACTGCGATTTTTCACATCGCCGTTCAACCGCTCAGCAATTTGCTCATCCTCGGCACCGAAACGGCCCCGTTTCATCGTTCCCTTCATCGGCCGGGCAATGATCCTTTCTGAATCCAAGCGAAAGAACAATTCGGGTGAAAAAGACAGAACGTGACAGTCACCGCGCTTTATATAGCAGCCGTAGGGAACTGGTTGACTGCGCCGCAGATCACGGTAGAGCCCGGCCACCGACCCGTCAAAATCAAAGTGAAGCTTGAAGGTGTAGTTTACCTGATAGGTGTCGCCGGCGGCTATATATTCGAGAATCCTGTCTATGGCCCTGCAATACTGGTCTTCATCGATGGTCGGCTGCAGATTGGTGAGCCGGTAGTCCGATTCGCCCGATCCAGATTCTGCCAGAGCGGGGAAATCATTCACCCCACTGTGATGATCAAATCTCATCGGAGCCTCGTAGACCCCTAAATCGGCCAGCGGCGGCGAGTCTTCTTTGAGGCTGATGGCCAGCTCATCATGCAGGAATTCATAACCGAGCCAGCCGGCAAGATAAAAGCCCTGGTCCAGCCTCCGGGCCGCTTTATCAAGGAACTCAGCGCGGTCTTCACCAACCGCAAGACGAAGCCTGTCAACGGGTTCGGTGAACAGCAGAGACCGGTGGTTCATGGCATCCGGCATGGAGGTATCGAGATAGACAAAGTCCTGCTGATCGCCAAGCGCGGCTAACAGTCGGGATATCTCCTTATCGTGCAGAATCCTGTGGGTCATCTAAAAGGAACGAGGCGGAGCCGGTTCAGGGTGTGGATCACAAATATACATAACGGCACACTATAATAAACTGTAGCGCCGTACCCAACATTTGATTGTTTTTTTTTATTCTTCAGGTCTCGTTTGAAACGGCTGGTAATTAAAAAGAAAAAAGGGCCGACGGAACTTCCTCCGCGGCCCTTGAGATAGGTAATGATCAGTTATAGTTGCTACTTGTCCCGCTGTTTCTTCAAATCCTCATAATCCTGCACCGCACTGACCACCGCATCATCCTGACGCTGCTTGATCTGGGCAACTTTTTCCTGGATCTTTTCTTCCTTGATGTTCATCCCCGGAACGTGCGCCCCAAACAAGCTATGGGCCAGGTAATCGAAGGAGAACAGCATGAGTTCGACATCGTCATCCTTGATTTTTTCAATCAGTTTTTCGTCGAGCACATAGGTATCGAGAAATGAGCTCTCAAAGATAAAGCGGCGGAAATGATTCAGATCGGTGGAGGCCATGAAGAACATCCGTTTGGCCTGCTCAGAGAGATTGGCCTGATGACCGAACGACTTGCGGCGCATGATAAGCCGCAGCCATTTCTTGTTCATATCATCACGCACGTCGACTCCCTGGTCGGCTCGCCACTCGCCAACGGTCCAGAGTTTATCTTCCTCATGGCCCTTGCAGTGATCCTCTTTGACCAGGAAAAAGAATTTTTCCTCATCGGGAGTTACTTCGTTACCGTCGGCATCCTTGCTGCCTCCCTCGCGGAAATCAGCCATACCAACCGGATAGTAGCGGCAGGCAGTGGGGCGGTCGGTGTAGACGGTGCACCCCTCAGGGGTTACGAAGGGGCATTTGTTGTCCTCCTCGCGTAACTTGATCGCGACACCCGGCATATCGGTCTTTTCCAGATAGGTCGGGGTTGTGTAGGTATGCAGAAACTCGTGTGGAGGGATCTGCAGCCGGCGGGTCAGCATCAGGATGTCATAGGGGGTCAAGACGATCTTGATGTTGCCGCAGCAGGCGGTAAAACAACTGACTTCGGGATGACAGCGAAACTTCAGCTGACTGTCCATGGTCAGCTTGAGGGGCTCGATGTTTGAAGGATTGGTGCTTTTACCGAAGAGAACTTTTTCTTTTGCGTTCAACTCATTTTGACTCATTTTTACTACCCATATTAAAAATTATAACAGCCACCTTGTGGTGGTAAAATTGCGTGTGCTCGAACGCGCAATAATAAACGGTTGCACCAATCGTGTCAAACTACAAATTGGGTTACCCTGGCTCTTGTTACCGAGCAAAAATTTAAATGCTTAAATAACAGTCAACTACCAACCGGGGCCTAAAAGATGATCGGATGACGCTTGCAGTTTTCTGCAAATGTTCGTATAAGTTTCTCCTCAATAAGCAGGTGAGTTTGAACTGCTTTTATGATTGCCCTTACATATTATTGAACCACCCTTGGGATTGTTAATGAAATTGTTTGTCCGCCCGGTGGATCTGACCAGCGTCAGCACCATTATTTACCACCTTCCTGACGGTCCTTCTCTTTCTCTTGATATTGACGGTATAGAAGAATATGTCGATCTCGAACTGGAGATGGGTCATTATTGTGATACCTCCGATATCGACGGCACGCTCCACTTTTTCCCGAAGGGAAACGCCTGAGAAATTCGGCCGGTCTCCAGGCTCAGTGATCGACACTGAAGATGCTCTGAAGTCCTTTTGTTTCCCATGAATGTCGATATTCATTCAGATACCCATATCCACACCAGTCTATGCCGGCATGCCAGCGGCACCATGGAGGAATATGTGGTCGGCGCCATGGATCAGGGCCTTAAGCGATTGGTCTTTCTCGAGCACCTGGAGGAAGGGATCAATGCCCATTTCCGCTCCTGGCTCACCGAAAAAGACTTTGACGAATATTTTGAGGAAGGCCGACGGCTGCAGAAACGCTATGGTGAGAGGATCGAAATCGGCCTCGGTGTTGAAGTCGGCTACAATCCCGACTGTCCTGACCGGATCCTGGACAGACTGGGGCGAAGAAAATGGGACCGGGTTGGACTGAGCTGCCATTTTTTCAAGGTGGACGGCTACGACGAACACCTCAATGTACTGAGTAATAATCCAAGAAACATCGAAATCGTCGAGCGCTATGGTGACCGCAGATTGCTGAGTCGCTACTTTGCCACCCTGATCGAAGCGGTCCAAACCATCCCGGCCGACGTACTCTGCCATCTCGATGCCGGCCTCAGGCATCAGCCCAATCTCAAACTAGAGGACAGTCACTGGCAGCAGATCGACACCCTGCTCGACGAAGTCAAACTGGCCTCCATGGCACTGGAGATCAACACTTCGGGCTATAAGTACCGCGGCCTGCCCTTTCCGCTGCCGGAAATCATTTCTCTGGCTGGTGACAAATCCATACCCCTGGCACTGGGTTCGGACGCTCACAGCCCTTCTGAAGTGGGCCGCCACTTCGACAAAATTCCCGCCCTTCTGGTGAATAAGTAAATTGGGGACGTACATGGGGACACAATACTTATTGTGTCCCCATTCCTTTCCATCAGTCAAGGCGCGAGCGAGGAGCCGGCGGGGCCGCCGAGCAGTGCTCTGAGCGGGCACCGCAGAGAGCAACGCAGTCTGAAGGGATGAATTTCACTCAGGTCGCTATGTAGACGGCAGCCAATCCACGTTCATCCGCTTCACCACGTTGATGCCGCCCGCCAGCACCGTGTTGTTGCTGTACCCGTGATGGTCGAGGAAGCGCTGGATCTCATATGACCTGGAACCGGCGTTGCAGATGATAACCATGGTCTTGTCCTGCGGCAGTTCCTGGTAACGGTCCCGGACCTCGTCATAGGGAAGTGAGAGCCAGCGGTCTGGGCCGAACTTTTCGACAAACGGGGCGGCCTGTTTGGGATGACGTACATCGAGCATGATCCAGTCCGGGTGTTGCGCTGGGCTGTCCATATAGCTGAAGAAATCACTCATATCGACTTTCCGCATCCTGTTGTCACATAAATTCTCAGCTACGTAGGCAGCTGCATTAATCGAGTCGATGGCAGCCGAAAACGGGGGGGAATAGGCCATCTCGATATTGTTAAAGTCTTCGATGAAAGCACCGTCGCAGAGCAGCGGGGCAGCACCGTTGATGCGGGCCAGGATGCCGTCACCCATCGGTCCAACTCCCTGCAGACCAAGTACCCGCCTGGTTCTACGGTCGAATACCATGAGAAAACAGGTAACCGCCTGGGTCGGATAAAAGTGGGCCCTGTCAATCGGCGAAGTAAGCGAGATATCGGCGTCAAAACCGGCCTCCCTTGCAGCCTCCAGAGTGAGCCCTGCCGAGCCGATGCTCATCTCGAAGCCTTTCATGATAAAACTGCCAACCCCGCCCTTGAAAATCGACGGTACCCCGCAGATATTGTCACCAGCCACCCGACCCTGCTTGTTGGCCAGTGAACCGAGCGGAGCAAAAAATTTCTGGCCAGAGACCAGGTTGGTGATTTCCACACAATCCCCGGCCGCGTAGATGTCCGGATCGGAAGTCTGCATCCGTTCATTGACCACGATGGCGCCACCTCTGGAAACGTGCAGCCCGGCTTCCTGCGCCAGTATTGAGCGGGGACGGACACCAACAGCCACGATGACCATATCGCCGTCGATCTCCCTCTTATCGGTCCTCACACCGCGCACCCTGCCCTTCTCGTCGCCGAGGACTTCCAGCGCCGCCTCTTCAAGATAAACCTCAAGCCCGCTGTCGCGCAGATGTTTGGTGAGGATATCGGCCATTTCCCAATCGACCAGGCTGGGCAGCAGATGGGTCTTGAGCTCGACGATGGTGGCATCGATACCCCACAGGTCCTTGAAGGCCTCGGCCATCTCGATGCCGATCGCCCCTCCGCCTACGATCACTGCTTTGCTGACCTGGCCTTTGGCAATCCGATCCTTGATCTCAATGGCTTTATGCAGGTTGTTGACGGTGAACACCCCGTCCAGGTCGAGGCCGGGCAGCGGTGGTACTATCGGTTCGCTGCCGGTGGCCAGCATCAGCTTATCGTAGCTGATTTCCTGGATTTCGCCCGTCGCCGCATGCTCGATGCTGACACTTTTCTTGAGCCTGTCGATGGCCGTCACCCGGGTGGAGGTCAGGGTGCTGACTCCTTTCGCCTTTTCAAAAAAGTACTCATCCCTGAGCATGTGAAAGTTGGTTGATCGTAAATCCTTTTCATCCGGCACGTCGCCCGAAACATAATAGGGAATACCGCACCCGCCATAGGAAATCAGGCTGTCCTCATCGATCAGCAGCACCTCGGCATCCGGATCGAGACGCTTCACCCTCACTGCGGCTTTCGGCCCTGCGGCAACTGCTCCGACTACAACTACTTTCTTAGCCATCGTTCTCTCTTCTTTTCATCTAATTATTGTGCACGGCCTGAGGGGGCCGCCTATCATGGGTTAAGCTGCTCATCCCTGGCCTGTTTAACGGTAGACAAGCACATAGTCACTGTTGAACCGGGTCCGCTTTTCCGGCTTTGCCCGGGGCCGGCCCAGCGCAATACCGGCAATCGGGATGATCGAATCAGGCAACTTGAAGTGGACTCTCATTCCCTCTATCCTCTGCTTCCTCGGGTGAATGCCTATCCAGCAGCCACCTAGCCCGAGACCGTTTATGGCCAGAAGCATGTTCTCGATACAGGCGGATACGTCCTGCAGCATATAAGATTCCTGATTTTCATGGGCTACCTCGATATCTCCACAAACCAGTAAGGCGGCCGCCGCTCCCTTCAACATCGATCCGTTGGGAGCGATAGTCCTCATGGCCTCAAGATCTTCAGGCTGCCGGGTGACGACAAAACGCCACGGATCCCTGGCCCTGGCAGAGGGCGCCGACATGCCGGCTTGCAGAATTGCTTTGATCTGGGCGTCGTTAACCGGCTCATCGGTGAAGAGCCTGACACTTCGTCGTTGGAAAATAAAATCTAATATCTCGTCCATTTCATTCACTCTTTGGCATGATCACGATAGCTGTATTCACGCGGTGTATCTCACTCTTCAGGGAGCAATTTGTCAAGAACAAGGCGCTGGCGATCATCAAACAGATGCTTTTCAATCATCACGATGGCACAGATAACCCCGAATCCCGATCCTGCACCAATCAGAAACATGATCAGAATCTGATATTTTACCGCCTCAATCGGCGGCGTACCCCCCAAAATCTGTCCGGTCATCATACCCGGCAGACTGACGAGGCCGGTTGCCGCCATCGAGTTTACCAGGGGGATCATACCGGTTCGCATGCAGTCCCGCCGGATGTCACTGACCGCCTCGGAACGGCTCTCACCGAGCATCAGCCTCTGCTCGATTACCTCCTTCTGTTCATAGAATAGACTTGTCAACCGATCGGAGGCAAGCGCCACTCCGGTCATGGTGTTGCCGAGCAGCATCCCCAGAAACGGGATCGAATAGCGTGGCTCGTACCAGGGATCCTGGCGCAAAATAACAAGCAAGGCGAGCAGGGCAACCGAAAATGAAGAAACGAACATCGAGGTGATGCCGACGTGGTAACCAAAAAATCCCCGCAGTTTTCTCTTCAGACGGGCCCTCACCTCACGTCCTGCAGCCAGCAGCATAACCTGGGAAACCAGAATAATCAGCCAGACGGAACTGGTGGAAAAGAGAAATTGCAAAACCAGTCCGATCAGCAACAATTGCACGACCATTCGAACGGAGGCAATGATAAGTTGAGACTCGAGACCAAGCTTGAGATTGAAGCTCAGCCCGGCGAGAAGCAGGATAAGAGAGGCGGCAATCGACAAGTCCAGCGGTGAAAGTGCGGCAACATTCATCGTCAAGCGATACTCCCTTAAGGACTTATCAGATCGTTCTCTTTTCTGATCTGCAGACGATCCTGATGCATGGTAATAAATATCGTCGCAACCCGCTCCAAATGCTCCGGATTGTGGCTTACCCAGAGAGCTGCACCACCACTGTCATCGAGATATTTTCTTACCACTGTTTCGAGAAGCAGGGCGTTGTCCTGGTCAAGTCCGGAGCCAACTTCGTCGAGCAGCAGAACCTGCGGATCCCTGAGCAGAGCCCGCACCAGACTTAATCGCTGTTTCTCACCGGTAGACAGCCGGGTTACATCCCAGCCGAGGATGTCAGACTCAAAGCCGCAGGCCCGAACCAGATCTTCTGCCCGTTCCCGCTTATAATCAGGCGCTAGATGATCGCTGACAAACGGGTGCCACCAGCGAGATTCGGCTGGGATCATGGCCACCAGCCGGCGCCATTGTGGAGGCGTGTACTGCTCCCTCTCCCTGCCGTTCAGCGTCACTCTCCCTTTACTTGGATCGATATCAGCCAGGGCCCTAAGCAGACGGGTCTTGCCCACACCGGAAGTACCGTCCAGACCTGCACAACACCTTGGCGCCAGTGATAAACTGTAAGGACCACTGCTGGAGAAGCCCAGAGATTCTGCCTGCAAAAGAGGGCCGTCAGGGTAAGATAATGACAAATTCAGTTCCTTCCTGCGCCTGGCTCTCAACCTTGATATCGCCGCCATGTTCCTCGACGATATTCTTGGCAATGGCCAGCCCGAGACCGGTCCCCTTGATTTTGTTGGTAAAGAACGGTTCAAATACCTGGGCGGCTATCTCCTCGCTCATACCCGGACCGTTGTCCCTGAATGAGATGAGCGCCTGTCCTTCGTCACTTTCAGAGGTTTCGGCCAGCAGCCGGCCACCCTCTGCCATTACCTGGATACCGTTGAGGATGATATTGAGAAAGGCCCGGTAAAGCATATCTTCATCAACCTCT
>NODE-303-length-17887-cov-11.2636_pt1 | contig 17887 bp, 11 predicted proteins | sample MGYA00139097_ERZ477577 | MGnify/ENA metagenome assembly ERZ477577
CCTGCTCCCTGATTACTGATTACTGATTACTGATTACTGATTACTGATTACTGATCTTATAAATTTTGTATCGTTTTATCCTCTGAATTTCTGTATTCTGTGCACTGTTTCAAAACGTTAATCTCCATGTCAAATCACACACTAAGGACCGACCATGTCTGACACCTCGCAATTTCTGGCCATGCCTGATGCAGCAATCGACGAAGCAGATATCCTCCTTCTGCCAATCCCTCTCGAGAGGACAGTCTCTTTCAAGCCCGGCACGGCAGAAGCCCCGAAAGCGATACTGGACACCACAGAGCAACTTGAGTTTTATGAAGAAGACGCCGGCTGGTCACCTTTCAAGCATATGAAGCTCAGCGTTCTACCTGACTTTACCGATGATCGCTCACTTTCCGATGCAGAGTTTCATGCCAAACTGACTGAATACGTCGCATCACTACCTAAAGACAACCTCTTTATCGGCCTCGGCGGCGAACATTCTCTCACCCCGTCCCTGGTCGAGACCCGCATGCCGGAACCGGGCACGGTCCTCTTTCTAGACGCCCACGCAGACATGCGCACCAGCTATGAAGGCAGCAAGTACAGTCACGCCTGCCCGGTCACCCGCCTTCTGGGCCAAGGGCACAAAATCGTCATGGCCGGGATACGATCAATTTACGAGAGCGAGGTCAAGGTGATCGAGAAGAATCCCAACATCTCTCTCTTTCTGGACTGGGATTTACGCGGCAAGGGGCAATGGGAATCATTCCTGCAAAGAGTGAATTCACTCGAAGGGCCGGTCTACCTGTCAATCGATATGGACGTTTTCAATCCTGCCACCGTTCCTGGTGTCGGCACACCACAACCGGGCGGCTTTTTCTGGTACCAGATGATTGAAGTGCTTGAATCACTCTTTTCCAGAAAAGAGATCGACCTGCGCGGCGTCGACATGGTGGAGATCGTTCCGGAAGCCAGTCGGGTTTCCGAGATGACCGCAGCGAAGCTCCTGTTGAAAATCATTTCATTCTGGGGTTGTGCCAAGGGATATAATTTGAAACCAGAGGCCGGCAGCCAGACACAGATAGATTACGAATGACGATTCCGCAGCTATGAATGGTCGGGCGGGAAGAGGTTACAGCCCCATCGGGAAGAAAACCGCCTTCTGCAACACGCTGTTGAAGCCCCTCTCCCATTTACCCACAACAGTAAACGCCATCATATCCTGAATGGCGATCATCTTACCGAAAATGCGCTCATAACTCAGGTTCTCTTCTTCACCGGGCTGGCTATTGGAGAGAAGCAGTAATTTTCCACCAGCGTCTCTGCTATTGCTCAAACGCCAGGCAATCACTTCGATATTTCGTGCCGAATTGAACAACAGCTGTTCATCCAGGGAATCGAGCATGAATTGCTCTTCCTGCCAGTTGTAAGAGCTTCGTACCATCCCCACCATACCCGCCATCAAGGCGAAAACACGATCACCCTGGTACAACGGGTCGAAAGCCAGGTTCAAAGCATCGGTCCCTTGCCGATAACCCAACTCAGCAAAGGATAAACGTCCGGATGTGTCAAAAATCTGGACCTGCCGTTGACCGACCGACATGCCAGGCGCATGATCCAGCTGCGAGGGATTCCGTTTATAGAGCTTAACCAGCAACTCCCCCATGAGCCGATTTAGCTCACGCAGGCTGCTATCGGCGATCATGTCGACATTGGTTTTTGCAAGAGAGTCAAACATAGAGGAGTCAACGGGATTGCGACACCCGGTCAGCAACAGAGAAGAGAACAATAAGCAGGGAACAAGTAGCCTCAATAATTGCAGGGGGAAGCGTGCAGACATTCGCTCAACGAAGAAGGTGAACACGAAAATGGACTCTCAGGAACTCATGGAACTCATTGACTTCTTCAAAAGAGAGCTTTAAACGCCCTTTCTCCATGTGGTTGAGCTTACTCAAGGTGATGTAGTTGCTGGGCTCGCGACCTGCCCGGATCTCATTCACCTGGCAGCGCAGGCGCAAATAGACCAGGAAGTTGTAGCTCGCGTCGAGATCATCGGCGAATTTACGCTTCAGCACACCCTTGTCGACCAGGGACTGGATACGCTCACGGGTACCGCCATTCATGATTCCTGCTTCCATGGCGAGGGCCTTTACACCTTCGGTAATCGCAAAGATTCCGGCCTTTTTGATTTCTACCTGCCCTTTATGTTCTTCCCCGTGTTCGGCCTTGATGCCGCCAAAAAGTCCAAGAGGAGGTTTGAAGCGATTCACGTTGGCAGCCGAATGGGTCAGGAACATCGAGCCTTTGCTGAAGTGTTCGGCAAGCCTCTGCTTCAGGGCTTTTTCAAGGCTTCTATCACCATAGACAGTTCGAAGGTCGAAAAACATGCCGCTGTTAAGAATATTGTCCGGCAAGGGCGCCGACAGCCAATCATCTAGAGCATCACACCATCCACTGAAGCTACGTCTCCAGAATGCATTCTTGGCCATAATGCCGCCGGGACAAGGAGGGACGCCGATCTCTATGAGTGAATCTATCAAAACTTCGGAGAAAGCCTCTATCCCTGCAATATCTTCTTCAGAAAGATCGTCAGCATAAACAATGGCATTATCCTGATCAGTCGTAAGAGTCTGCTCCCGCCGCCCTTCGCTGCCCAGAACAATGAACGCAAATTTATCGGTAAGATCTCTAAATTGTCTGGCACGCAACAACTCTATGAGACGCAGAAGCAGTTGGTCGTTGAGGAGAGCTATCATCCTCACCAGTTCTCGGGGCGGCACTCCCGTTCCAACCAAGTGGATGACCAGATCCTGAATCTGGTTGTGGTAGAGCTTTAGCTCTTCAAGGGTCGCTGCCTGGTCGATATCACGCACCAACTTCTGTGGAGAATGTGTTTGCAGACGCATGATATCAGTGACAGTGATGATTCCGGAGAGGCGGTTATCCTGGTCGACAACACAAATGCGATGGATATTATTCTTGGAGATCCGATAAAGAGCTTCGAAGATAAAATCATTCTCACTGACCGTAAGCAGAGGGGCATTCATAATCTCACGTGCAGTCATCGTGCGGGGGTCAATAGCCTGGGCAACGACCTTATTGCGCAAATCACGATCCGTTAAAATTCCGGTCGGCTCATTGCCCTCACAGATAATCACACTGGAGATGCGCAGATCACGCATGATCTGGGCGACCTTCAGGACGCTATCTCCGGGCTCGCAAGTCGCTACATCACGACGACAATATTTTTTGATTTGTTGAAAGAGGATATTGTCTTCAGACATCCGAGAAGCCTTGCATCAAGGTTAAGGAAGAGGATCTCTGGGGTATTCAATGGGGAACACCATACATTAATCTAACTGGGGAATCACAGGAGCGCAAGCAGAAACAGGAAAGTCTCGCGGGCAATCACTCTGTCCACGGGTCATAACAACAAAGGCTTACAACCAAAAAGCTATTCAACGCAGAGGCACAGAGAACGCAGAGGTAAAGCTTTAAAATTTCTAAAATTTGTCTCATTCACAATAAAAAGGGCCACCCCGTTAAGGAGCGGCCCTTTTCTTTAGCCCTATATCTTTAAACCGATTACTTGTACCCATCCATCTCATCAAACTGCAGGTACTGGTAAATCTCGTCTTTCTTAGGAGCAACCTTCTCCTTGTAAACAGCCAGGTACTCTGCCGGAGTCGGCAACTTACCCATAGTTGAGGTGACAGCACCGAGCTCAGCTGAGCCGAGGTAAACCTGGGCACCGTTACCGATGCGGTCATCGAAGTTACGGGTACTGGTGGAGAACATGTTGACACCATCAGGAACACGGGCCTGATTGCCCATACAGAGGGAGCAACCAGCGATTTCCAGACGGGCACCCATGGCGCTGAATACCGAGAAGACAGCTTCTTCTTTCAGCTTGTCCTGATCCATACGGGTCGGAGGGCAGACCCAGGTGCGAACATTCGGGTTGAACTTCTCACCGCGCCAGATCTCCGCAGCTGCGCGGAAGTGACCGATGTTGGTCATACAGGAACCGAGGAAAATGTCCTGAATCGGGGTCCCCTGGATGTCGGAGAGCAGCTTGACATCATCAGGATCGTTCGGGCAAGCGAGAATCGGCTCGGTGATCTCGGACAGGTCGATTTCGATCACAGCAGCATACTCAGCGTTGGCATCGGCTTCGAGCAGCTTGGGATCCTTGAGCCACTCGTTGACGGCGTCAATGCGGCCCTGCAGTGTCTCTGGATCTTGATAACCTTCTTCGATCATCTTCTTCATCAGAGCAACGTTGGAGCGCAGGTAAGTACAGACACTCTCCTCGGAGAGCTTGATACAACCGGCTGCAGCGGAACGCTCTGCGGCAGCATCAGTGAGCTCGAACGCCTGCTCAACCGACAGGTTTGGCAGACCTTCCATTTCCAGGATACGACCGTTGAAGATGTTGACCTTGTTCTTCTTCGGAACAGTCAAGTGCCCCTGCTTGATGGCCCAGTAAGGGATGGCGTTGACAGCATCACGCAGGGTGATGCCTTCGTTAAACTCACCCTTGAAGCGCACCAGAACCGACTCAGGCATATCAAGAGGCATAAAGCCGAGAGCACCGGCAAAGGCGATCAGGCCGGAACCGGCGGGGAAGCTGATGCCGATCGGGAAACGGGTGTGGGAATCACCTCCGGTACCGACAGTGTCGGGAACCAGCAGGCGGTTCAGCCAGCTGTGAATAACACCATCGCCCGGGCGCAGGGGAACACCAGCGCGATCGGAGATGAATTTCGGCAGGTTGGCGTGCATTTTCACGTCAGCCGGCTTCGGATAAGCAGCCGTGTGACAGAAGGACTGCATGACCATAGGCGATTTGAAGCGCAGGCAAGCCAGCTCCTTGATCTCATCAGCGGTCATTGGGCCGGTGGTGTCCTGGGAGCCAACAGTGGTCATGATCGGAGCGCAGGAAGAACCGGGCAGAACGCCATCAACGCCACAGGCGCGACCAACCATCTTCTGAGCCTGAGTGTAACCCTGGTCCGCTTTAGCAGTTGGGTTAGCAGCCTGGGCAAAGATATCGGTCTCGCCCATGCCCAGAGCTTCGCGAGCTTGCTTGGTTACAGCACAACCGATAATCAGTGGAATCCGGCCACCGGCACGGAACTCGTCAGCAACCGTATCCGGCTTGATCTCGAAGGTGGAGACAACATCACCAGCTTCGTTGGTGACTTCGCCTTTTGCGGTATTGATGGTGATCACATCACCCATGTTCAGATTGGAAACGTCCATCCGCAGTGGCAGAGTGCCGGAATCTTGCGCGGTGTTGAAGAAAATCGGAGCGATAACACCACCGATGATCACGCCACCACGACGCTTGTTGGGAACGGCCGGGATATCATCACCGATGCACCAGAGCACGCTGTTACACGCCGACTTACGGGAAGATCCGGTACCAACAACATCACCGACAAAAGCCACCTGGTGGCCTTCAGCACGCCACTTGGCGATCTCTTCGATACCACCGGGGAAACGGGACTTACCCATGGCCAGGGCGTGCAGTGGAATGTCAGGACGGCTCCAGGCATCACCGGCAGGAGAGAAATCATCCGTGTTGATTTCACCTTCAACCTTGAAGACTTTGACCTTAATGATTTCGTCCAGGACTGGCTTATTGGTAAACCATTCGGCAGCAGCCCAGCTTTCAACAACCTTTTTCGCCGCAGCGTTGCTCTTGGACAGTTCAATGACCTGATCCGCAGCATCATATACATAGGTCATGCCGGAGAGTGCAGCAGCAGCCTCATCAGCCAAAGCAGAATCACTCAAAGCACCGATCAGCGGTTGAACGTTGTAGCCACCGATCATGGTGCCGAGGATCTGAACAGCACGCTTTTTGTCAATCAGGGGAGAACTCTTCGCGCCGGTCAGGATTTCGGCCAGGAAACCGGCCTTGACTTCAGCAGCAGGATCAACACCGGGCGAAACACGCTCGGTGAAAAGATCCATCAGGAACTCTTCCTTGCCTGCAGGCGGATTCTGCAGCAGTTCACAGAGGCCGGTAGTTTGCTCAGGGGTGAGCGGCAACGCAGGAATCCCCTGGGCATTACGTTCTTTTTCATGCATCAGGTAAGCTTCAATCATCTTCTCTCTCCTTCATCTAAGTTGTTAGCAGCGAAAGATCGCCACCGAATATAAAGTGCTCGTTCTCATGAAGTTTTAGGGTATAGCTGAGCTGAAACCTGCATACTGTATACGATTTCCCCCCCTCCGTCAACGCACAAACCACCCTCATTTACCTCTTAATCAACAGATATTTTCACCACAATTTTCTTTCCTTTAGTCACAATAAAAAACGCAAAACTTGAGGCGCCAACAGTGTGACATATTCTGACAACATGCGGTGTTTTACTCAAAATCACAGACGAAGGAGGTCAAAATGTTTGAGATCATTATGTTGTTTGCTTTTCTATTGGCGGCGTCCAGTCAATTACTCCCCGGCAAACATGCCAGCAACGGGCTGACGGCCAGGAAAACAGACCACAGCAAAAAAAATCAACGTGGACTATTGCAAAAACCTGCCAAAAGGTCAGAACAAAACCGGGGAAATGCAAAACGCCGGAACCGTGATTATGTATATGCCGCATAACCAGTTCCGGCGTTGGAGCTTTGAGAAAAAGGGTTATGTGTCACACTGCTCTTCATCGTGAGCAGAAGAGAGTAAACTCAAGCGGGGGAAGAAGATGGAGACTTGTATGAAATGACAGATTACTCCAACAGGGTCAGAACTTGCCCATTGACCGCGCAATCCTTTTTACTGGCACACGACTGTGTCGCCAGCTAAAGGTTCGCCTTCGTTATCAACCGGCGGCACTTTACAAGAGCATGAGAAACAGCAGAAGCAGGGGTATTAACAGCATTGGGCTACAACGAACGTGCCAATAGACGGCAGAAATGAAATAGTTCAATCGAAATTTCGAGACAAGGTAACGACATGAGCCACCCGGATCAGACCAGAGGGTCATTTTCCATGAGACAGAACGGACGGTAGCCACAGCTTCACAGTCGTACCCCTATCGGGAGAGCTTTGATAGATTACGCCACCGCCATGCCCTTCCATAATATTCTCAATAATCGGAACACCCAGGCCAACACCAAAGTTCTTGGTGCTAAACATCGGCTCAAAGATGCGTGACATAACCTCTTCATTCATCCCTACCCCGGTGTCAGACACGTTAATTTCACATCGTCCATCGGCAACCATGGTGATGATCTCCAGGGATTTATCAACCACAGAGACCTCATCCATAGCCTGCAAGGCGTTGGTAATCACATTCACCAGAACCCTGCGTAATCGCTCGCTGTCAATCGAAGCAACAGCCTTAGAATTGAGCAACCAATGACAGTTAACGTCAGCAGGGAAAGTGAGCTCATCAAGAAGTTCTGCGAGCCATTCATCAATCGCAACGGCTTCTTTTTCAATTTTGCGCTGGCGGGAGAAATCAAGGAGATCACTGATAATACTGTCACAACGTTCAACATTCCTCTCTGCCAGTTGCAGAGGTCTGGCCAGGTGAGGAAAATCATCCCCTTGCAAGGCCTCCTTGAGGAGATAAAGGGAATTTGCAACAGTACCAAGGGGGTTACGTATTTCGTGGCTGACAGTGGCAGTCAGTTGCCCCAGAACCGCGAGTCTTTCTTTCTGGACCAACTCCTGTTGGGCTTTCTCCAACTGTTCAGTCCGTTGTTTGACAAGGTCTTCCAGCTGAAGGCGGTATCGTTCCAGCTCATTCTCCGCCGCTTTACGCTCTGAAACATCCTGAACCATGGAGATAACACCGATGATCTTGCCAGAGAGATTATGTACGGGGGTATTGTACCATTCACAGACAATGGTTTTCCCTGACTTGGTCAGGTTACCGTTGATACTATGAGCGGACGTGTCGCCCGACATCAGTCTGGGCCACAGGGCAAGCATTTCGCCGCGCAGCTCTTCTGCAACAATGGTATCCAATGGCGAGCACCCGGCCATTTCCTCCTCGGTAAAACCAAAGATCGCTTCGGCCGCAGGGTTCCACATGTTGACCGTAAATTCCGGTGACCAGAAAATGCAGCCAATTGGCATGCGATCAATGAGCAGGAGCAGGCTTTCATTCGCCTCCCGTAGTTTTTCGGCCGATTCTTTGCGATCAGAGATATCACGGACAGTCGCAATGATGCGACTCTGGTTACCGATCATCGCCCTGCGCAGGTTGACATCGGTCCAGAAATCCTCTCCTGTCGCTTTACGCGAGCACCATTCAAAAGTACAGCTGCCATGTTCTCTTGCAAACTGCAATTTGAGTTTGGCTTCTTCCTTGCTGTAAGGGTTTTCGCCCAGGCTGACCGCTTCTATACCGCCGGCAAGAGCGGCCTCGTAGGTCGTGTTATACATATTCAGCATCGATTGATTCACGTCCAGGATCTGGCCTGTTTCTGAATCGTGGATAAAGATGGCATCGCTGGTCGCGTTAAAAATCTCCCGGTAATTCTGCTCACTGCGGCTTAAATCATCCAACAGTTCCTTCTGCTCTGTGACATCAATCATAACCCCGAGCAGACGGACGGGACGACTGTCCTCAACAACCACTGTGACCAGATCGCGGATCCAGACAATCCGACCGTCAGCAGCGATCATGCGATATTCAAAGTCATGATCTTCATGCTTTTCTGACATCAACTGGCAGTAGGATTTCGCCTGGGCCAGATCTTCTGCATGCATCTTGTGCTCCCAGAAGGACTCTACTTCATACCAGTCCTGCAGGGGATAACCGAGAATAGTCTCTGCCTGTTTACTGACAAACAGGAAACGAAACGAAGGATACTCCATCTCCCAGACAATGCCATCGATCGAATTGACCAGATCACGAAAGCGTCGTTCATTGGTAACGATTGACTCCTCACGCATTTTGATCGCGTGAGTCATGCTCTCAATCTGGTTGGCGAGTTCATCGATCTCAACAAAGCCCGAGGGCCGAAAGGAGAAATCATAATGACCGTCTGCGATCAGCTTGGTGCGTACGCCCAAGGCAATCAAAGGTGTCATCAGACGCTGAACATTGAAGAGAGCAATAATGCTGGCCAGAGAGACAGCAATGGCCATAAAAAAGATAAGCAAGTTGCGAATATCATTGATCGGAGCCAGGATAATATGCATATCAAGGCCAACCCAGACAACCCAGCCCGAGGTCGAAACCGGGCTGACGCTCTCAAGGGCATGCAATGGCCCCTGTTTGAATTCCCGGGTCGACTCAACACCCTCCATGGCCGAAACAACAGCAGGGTGATCACCGAAGTTATCCCGCTGCATAGCTTTTTTTGTGACATTATGAGCGACCAGGGTACCGCTCTGGTCAATGATCGAAACTTCAATACCGCCATTAGAGTATCTTTGCAGTAATTTGCCCAGGCTGCTCAAACGGATATTCCCGAGCAGAAAACCCCCAGGCATTGGCACCCCAAGGGTCACAGAGGGTTCACCTGTCACCAGGGAGACAAAAGTATTACTCCAGACCGGTATTTTTAAATCTTTGCCAGACCGAAAAAGCTGATGGCCGGAAAAATCCAGGCCAATGAAGTCTTCACTTCGTGCCAGCAATTTTGGCAACACGCCGAGGCTAACAACTCGATATTGATCATCAAGCAGGTAAATAGACTCAAAGAAACGGGAGTTACGAACCATGTTGGCAAGAAAATCATCAGCGCGGCCTGGCTGTAACATCTCTTTCGTAGAAAGGACCTGCTCAACGTGCCGCAAGTCCGAGCGGACTTCCCGAAGGAATGAATCCACCTCGTCAGCGATGTTTCTGGCTTGCGTAGCGTTGCGATCACGCACACCATCAAGCTGATGACTGGAAATCAGTTGAATATTGAACAGACCAAAGATGAGGACAGGAACAGCGGCAACCAGCAGGAAGTTAACAGTTAAAGCGCGTTTCAGTGAGGATAGAAAAGGCATGTTTGTGATGAGCCCATCTGCCAGAACAAGGGAAGCGCCTGCAGGATTTGAAGGAGTGCAGACGCTTGTCAATAATCAATTAATGTTTAACCACCGTTGGAGAATCGTTCTGAAGTTTGTCGATAAAGCCGAACATCTCTTTCAAGCGAAAGGGTTTGCGCAGGATGTCGATGGCACCTGCCTTACGAGCGGTATCCAGAAGAGTCGCTTCACTGAACCCCGTCATCATGACAATCTTGGCCGAAGGACAAAAACTCCGGATCTCGGCCAGGCTCTCTACACCATTTATACCGGGCAGCTTGATATCCATAAAGGCAATATCGTAGCATAGGTTACGAAATTTACGAATGGCCTCTTCACCTGTACGTGCGATATCCACGTGACAGTCACGAACCCCCAAAGCAATCATCAGACTCTCCGCAAAATCCGGATCGTCTTCAACAATCAGCACTTTTACATTTTCAGCGGGCATCAAGCACCTCATTAAACCACAATTTATTCACTTTATTTATATCATAGAAGAAGGCTATCCGCTAGCAAGGCAAGTGATTAATAGGGAAGAAAAGTCCAGATCTTGAGTATTTAGCAAAGAAAAGCCGGACAGCACTGCTGTTCGGCTTTTAAACTGTTACCGCGACCTTTTAAAAATATGCAGGGCAGCTACAACAACAAAACTTAACGTCAAGGACAGCCTGAACGATGCCGGGAATTTCATAATTAATCGACGACCTTGAACTGACCCTCTTCAATAACGGTCAGGAAGAGTTTTCTTTCAACATCTCCATAGCTGTCGAGAGTCATTTCCGATTGCAGGCCGGGGAATCGACGCACATCAAGGAGAGCTTTCTTCAGGCTGGTTTCATCTGTGCTTTTTGACAAGCCCGCAAAAAGGTAGGAAATCGCGTCGTATGAGAGAACAGTCGCAAAAGAAGGTGCATAACCGAAACGTCCGGTAAATTTTTCTTTGAATGCCAGGTAACGGGGTTCCTGGTTGTTGGGGTTAAAGCTGTGGAAAGATTGCATGCCATTAACGGCTCGTCCCCCGAAACTCAGTAGATCTGTGGTCGAAGCCCACTCCGCAGAAAAGAGCGCGACCGGACTTTCAAGTTTACGGATCTGCTGAGCTAAAAGGGCGGTATCGATGGCGCTGCTGAGCAACAGAACACCATCCGGATTTGTTTGAAGAAGCTGTTTGGCAATTGGTAGAAAGTGGGTCTCAGGTTTTGAGGTGAACGCCTCCACAGCAACGACCTGGCCGCCATGCCCTTCGAAAGCTTCTGTGAAACTGTTCAACCAGGTTTCAGTAAAGGCCCGATTTGAGAGGTCATAAACGATTGCGAATCGTTTAAGGTTCATATCCTGTGTGACATAAGACGCCAGCAGCTGAGCGTTCTTACTGATAGGAGCCGTGACTCGCAGAAAATAATCATCAAGGCCGGACAATTGATCGGTTTTTGCCGTCGGGCTGATCATGACAACCTTGCTGGCGTTAACCAGCGGCTGTGCCGCAACCGCCATCGAGCTGGTCAAAGGTCCGATAATAGCGACGACCTGTTGATCAATCAGTTCATTAACCGCCCGTTTGAGAGCTTCGACATTTTGTTGGTCGTCTCTCGTCACCAGCTCAAGTTTACGGCCTGAGATTCCGCCCTTCTGGTTCTGTTCTTCAACAGCGAGGATTACGGCATCACGTCCGGCAACGCCCAGATCAGCGACCCGCCCTGTCAAGCCAGCGACAAAGCCGATTTTGAGAGGAGCTTCTTCAGTACATGAGACGAGGGGCAGACTGACACAGAGGAGAAGCGCTGCCACAGATAAGCGTCTAAAGTGTGAAAATATTCTGTCAGCCATTACACAGTCTTCCCCATTCAGAAAGTGACTTACCGTAAAGAACAACAATTTCTCAGGCCGTTCATTTAAGAAGAAATACAACCCACCCTCCTTAGGGACGGTGGTGGATGATTCGGTGGTCAGCATAACGATCGGCGTGAATCGGTGCTTGCCCTCTTCACGAACCTTCTTGATCAATTCAAGGCCATCCATGTTGGGCATATTCAGGTCCGTGATCAGCATGTCGATCTGGGCACCGGAAAGCTTGGCCAGGGCATCAAAACCATCCTCAGCCTCAACAACCTGGTAGCCGGCATTTCCCAGCGCCAGTTTCAGTACCTGACGAACGGTTTCAGAGTCATCTACAAATCAGAATACATTTTGCCATCACGGCTACTTAATTGTGTGATTTCAACTCCTGCGGCACTCACTGGGAGGGCAACAAAAGTTAAATACATTACAACATCTGGAGGAGATAAGACAATATTAACTGAATGAACTACCTCGCAGCAAGCTACGAGGTATCAACAGCCTGCAACCTTTGTAAAATCGCCCAGCAAGCTGCGGGAAATTAGACCCACTCTTAATTATTTAAAGAGAGACACTATTAACGAAGCAAGTTTCGCGGGACCAATTTGACCTTTTACAAGACATCAAACCAGAGAGACTTTCCAAGTTTGACATGCTGTGATAAGTTGAAGGTTGTTATCGATATTTAATGTAATTTTGACTTGGAGGGACCACTCATCATGCAACGACACGGAGCTATGAGAGCTTTAGCACGCCACTTCTTTTTCATTCTTTTCCTGATCTTTACGGCCTTGCCCGGATACGCCCAGGAGCTGACTCAGCGAGACTGGATGATCACCCTGGTCGATGCTTCAGGATGGTCATACGGCCTTCCGGACGAGCCGCAGGACCCCGACTACATCAACATCCTGACCGGCAACAGAGAGCTTCGTTTTGAAGCAGAAGACATCTTCTCAAAAGACGAAGACAATGTCTCAATCATGTCGTTTCAAAATTTCGGTTCTTTCAGTGGTCAGGGTTGGCTTAATGGCGCACAAGAGCCGACCTTAGTACACCTGAGGTTCACCCTGCCTGTCAGCGGCGAGTACCTGGTAAAAGCTCACCTTCGCCAGGAAGGCCATCTCTTTGTCATTGCGGGAGAGCAGGCCTCTGCTGATGCTGAGAACACATTTACAGAAGTGACTGTCGGTCGCTTTGAGTTGCAAAGCGGAGCACAGGAGATCCTTGTCACCTTGCCTACAAATGGCTCTATCGACTATATCTCCCTGAATGCGCCGAATCTGGGGGCCATCACCCCTGATGGTGGCTGGCAACCTGACGAACCTTTGAGCTGGCAGGTGCTGCAAACCACACTCTTACAGGTCTGGCAACTTGCTGACCTTTTTCCAGAAGACCCCACCCCCCTGGTTATCGAGGCAGAAGATCTGAAACAGAGTGATGTCAAGGTCGTCAGCATCCCTCATCTCGGCAAGCCAAGTGGTGGCAAGTGGCTGAGAGCCGGGCCTCTTCCAGCTGATGTCCGTTTCCCGACAACTCTCAAGGAGAGTGGTTTCTTCGACCTCTCCCTGCGCGCCACGGGGAGTCCGATCCATATCTCAATCGGCGACCATCAGAAGCTGCTCCTTGAAGCGAAACCCTATCTGGACAACGTCACCTTCAAATCGCTCTTCCTCTTCGCCGGCGAGAGCCAGATCACTTTAACGCTCCCCCCCGGCGGAGGCGTTGATCAGCTCCGCCTGACAGGCCGTCAAATCGACGCCACTCGTGCCAACACCCTTTTCGATTTTGAACAGAAAGAAAAACCCGAGGCACGGGATCTCGACTTCCTCGCGACACTTCTGGCAGCATTCGGCGTCGAGCGTTAAGTCTTGACTGTCGTAGTGTTGCTGGCCGCATATGCGACCGGCATTGCCTTGACGTGCATCATTGCACCTTGGGACTCAACCGGTTGTGCCTTGGTTCTAGGACTCTTGCTCCTGGCATGGGCGCCTCTCCGTCGTTCAAGATGGGGTTGGCTCCCCGTTACGATCCTGCTCTGCCTTGGCGGATTCATACAGGCCTCTCTGGCCCTTAAAGCTCCTGTCGTCCACAACCATATCAGCCGATTTGCCGACAAACCTGCGGCCATCATAGAAGGCAGGGTTCTCACTTCTGAGAAAAGGACGAACGGAGGATATCGCCTGTTGACAGACGTCCAGCAGGTTGTGAAGGGCAGAACGGCAGCCAGGGTAACCGGCAAGCTCCTTCTCTACATTAAAGGCGGCGAATTGCAGGCCCGCCCCGGACAGATTATTCGATGGCGGTCGATATTGCGGCAGCCATCGCGTTTCGGCAACCCGGGAGAGTTCAACTATCCTCTGTATCTCGCAGCGCGCGGTATCTACGTCACCTCCTTTCTTAATCGTGCTGAGGATCTGACGGTTCTGGTCAATCATCCCGCAGCAGAGAACTCTTATCTGGAGAACTGGCGTCACAGCCTTGCAATGCATATCAAAGAGGTCGTGCCGAACGACGCTGCAGGGTACCTGCAATCGCTCCTGCTTGGTTGGCGGGGAGGAATCAGCGTCGAACAGCGCCAACTCCTCTCCAGTAGCGGTGTCGCGCATCTGTTCGCAATCTCCGGACTCCACTTCGGTCTTCTGGCATTGCTCTTATACCAACTTGGAAAATGGCTTTACACACGCAGTCAACGTCTGGTGCTCTGGTGCCCACCCCAGCGGATTGTTCCGGTTTTGCTGATCGTTCCTCTTGCAGTCTACCTGTTTCTGACCGGCAACGCTTGGGCGACGCAACGCGCTTTTCTGATGGCAACCATAGTCGCCTTGCTCTTTGCCAGGGGTCGGCGCACAAGTCCCTGTATCCTTCTGGCTACAGTGGCCTTCTGCTTGCTGCTATGCAACCCCCTGGCGCTCTTTCAACCAGGCTTTCAACTCTCATTTTCAGGGGTCGCGGGAATCCTCATCTGGCTGCCCCACTGGCAGAGAAAAACAGTAGATTATGCCAAGCTGGTGCGCTGGCCATTAACGCTGGTCATGACAACTATCGCTGCGACCCTTGCGACCGCCCCCGCAAGCTTGTGGCATTTCCATCAGTTCAGCCCTGCCGGGTTATTGACCAACCTCTTCGCCATTCCGCTAATTGCCTGGGGAGCTGTGCCACTGGGCTTGCTCAGCCTGGCGACCTTGCCCTTCTCAAATTTTCTCGCCGATACCGGCCTGCTGGTAGCGTCCAAGCTGGTGACGCTGGCGATAAAGATCGTCACCACCATCAGCCAATGGCCCGGTTTATCGGCAATACCCTGCTATCTAACGCTCTCCACCCTGATTATGCTGGTCGGCCTACTGATGATCTGTCTACCCTTCGGAAGACAAAGAGTACACTGGCTGACACGCAGCACTCTTCTCCTGGCAACCGTGACAGCGGCCTGGATAACACAACCACAGATTACCGGGTTGCAGGTCACTGCGATCAGTGTCGGCCAGGGTGACGCGACCCTCGTCTCGCTGGCAGGTTCTCACTACCTGGTGGACGGTGGCGGTCTGCCTGGGTCGTCAATCGACCCCGGAGAGCAGCTGGTCGGCCCTGCCCTCGGCCGAATGGGCGTCAGGCAATTGGCTGGGGTCATTCTTACGCATAATCATCCTGACCACACATCGGGGCTGACCTACATCATCCGACGTTTCCCGGTCGCAAAATTTTATCTGGCCGCAAAGGTCGAAGACCTTGAGCCGGAATTGCAACAGGCGCTTCACGAAAGAAAGGTACCGATAGAACGTATCCACAAAGGATGGACTCATCTGATAAATGACGGGTATAGTGAGTTCAGCCTCTTTGCCCCGGCACAGAGGTCACGTGACAAAAACGAACGCTCTATTGCCGTTTTCGCAGGCAGCCATCGTCAAGGAGCCTTACTGACTGCAGACCTCTTCGGCGCAGGCTTTTCACAACTTGTTGAAGCGGGGTTGCCTGGCCAAGTCAATCTTTTGAAAATGTCGCACCATGGCAGCCGTCACGCAGAACCATTACGCTACCTGGAGTGGTTAAAGCCTACAGCGGTTTTTGTCTCGGCCGGACGCGGCAACCCTTATGGGTTCCCCCATGAGCAGACACTGGAGGCCTGCGACAGGCAGCGGGTTGATGTCTTCAGAACTGACACACAGGGGATGCTGCAATTCAGGATTGTCAATGATCGCTGGCACGGCACGACTGTAAAAGAGGATGATCGGGTCAGGGGGAAACCCCGACAGGGATAATAATTGACTCATTTCAAGGAGTTTGCTAGCTTGAAAAGCTAATCGAAGAAGGACTAAAGTATGCCAAAGCCAAAGATTCTGATTGTAGATGATGAAGTTTTTTTCCGGCGCCTCTTCACCGAGATCCTCTCGGAGGGCGACCTTTACAGTATCGAGTCTGTTGGCTCCGGTAAAGAAGCTCTCGACTATCTGTCACGGACAAAAGTCGATATCATCCTGACCGATATGGTCATGCCCGAAATTTGCGGTCTGGAATTGATCCGCCGCACACGCTCTTTCGATCCAGCCCCGGATATCATCCTCGCCACTGGAAATGCCACAGTAGAAACCGCAATTCAGGCGTTGAAAGGCGGGGCTCGAGATTACCTCCTCAAGCCATGCAATCCTGAACAACTGCGTCACACCGTCAAAATCTGCTTTGAGCAGCGTCGTCTGATTGCAGAGAACAGCCTGCTGCATAGCCAGATCCGTCTCTACCAAAAAGGCCAACATCTCTCCGGCCTGCTGAATATCGACAATCTCTTTCAAGAATCGCTGAGCACCCTGCTGAATGAAACAGGACAGGACCAAGGCCTGGCCTACCTTGCCACCCAGAGCGGCATCAGCCATATTGAAGCGAAAGGGTTCGACGAGGACGAAGCAAAGAAGCTGGCGGAACAACTGCTCGAGAAAACCAGGATGCTGGAAGCACCCACCCTCCTACAGAGAGAAGACATCCCCGAGGTCGCCGGGAGCGACGAGGCCTTGAAGTCTTTCTGGATCTTCCCCATGACGGCAGAGAACCAGGAACATGGCGCCGTGGTCCTTTGCAACCCGAACGACTCTGACCTTCCGAAGTCAGACTCACAGCAGAATCTGAATTTTCTCGCCGAACAGGTCTCCCTTGGTTTTAGCAACGCCTGCCAATATCAGGGCGCCCGGGATCTGATTTACACGGATGATCTGACCGGACTGTACAACCACCGCTACCTGCATATAGCTCTCGAACAGGAAATCCGCCGTTCAGAACGTTATGGCCTGGAATTTTCACTGGCTTTTATCGATCTTGATCTGTTCAAGAGCATCAACGACGAACATGGCCACCTGGTCGGCAGCGGCGTGTTGCGTCAGGTCGGTGAGTTGTTGCGTGAATGTGTCCGTGATGCCGATATGCTCTTTCGATACGGTGGTGATGAATTCACCGCACTCCTGGTAGAGACTGACACAGGTGGCGCCAAAATCGTTGCAGAACGAATCCGGTCTACCATTGCCGAGTTCGAGTTTTCAACCGGCCATGACAATACCGGTCGTCTGACGGCAACCGTAGGTCACGCAACTTACCCGATTCACGCAACAGTTTTGGAAGAGATGATCGATCTGGCCGACAAAGCGATGTACCTCGGCAAAAACGACCGCAACATAGTCCGGAGCGCTTCGGAGATTGGCAAGACATGATCTCGTGCGCCCTGGTTGCCTTGGCCCTGGGCGGCTTACTCTTCATTATCCTGCCGGGCGCTTCCAGACCATCGAAGCCAGTCAATCCTAAACTTTTTCCCCAGAGATCATCGAACGCTACCAACAGACCCTGCCGATGGGCCTAGGGATTAATGCAGGTCCCGTCATCGCCGGCAACGGGAAAAACATCATGGTCGAGGATTACCGGGTTGACGGACTGCATGAGAACGAGTAAAAAGCCCTAACTCATGTTTTTTTGAGTGTATTATTAAAGGCCTTATTCAACACAGAGACGCGAGTCTCTGCGTTAAAATTGATTTTTCAAAACGCTCAACAACTCTGGAGTCTTAAATAAAGTGAGTATTACAGGCATCAAAGGCATGAACGA
>NODE-304-length-17857-cov-6.0896_pt1 | contig 17857 bp, 8 predicted proteins | sample MGYA00139097_ERZ477577 | MGnify/ENA metagenome assembly ERZ477577
ATGTAGGTGTTCCACAATTATCTGAACTTCCATTGTCTACATCACCTGCTGAAATCGTTACGTTTCCTGAACCATCAAGATAAGCAGTAATGTTTTGACATGATGCTGTCGGGCTTGTTGTATCAGCGACAGTAACGGTTGCGCTACATACATCCGAATTCCCTCCAGGATCTGTTACAGTTAAAACAACTGTATTAGGTCCAATATTCGAACAAGTGAATGATGTAACATCAGCACTGTATGTAAATACTCCAGAACAATTATCAGAACTTCCTCCGTCTAAATCAGCACCAGTTATTGTAGCATTGCCCGTTCCGTCTACATAAACATTTAGATTTTGGCAAACAGCTGTAGGCGATATTGTATCCAACACCGTCACGGTTGAAAAACACGTTCCAGTATTCCCATTAATATCAGTTGCAGATAAACTCACTAAATTAGCTCCAACATCCGAACAAGTAAATACTGATTGACCCAATGCCAAAGAAGCAACTGAACAATTATCAGAACTTCCAGCATTCACATCTCCAGTAGTAATGGATGCATTACCAGAACCATCTAAGTAAATTGTAATGTCTTGACATAATACGGTAGGTGCCATTGTGTCAACTACAGTTACCACGGCTCCACATAAATCACTGTTGCCAGCGGCGTCAGATACAGTAAGTGTAACTGCATTGTTACCAATATCTGCACATGTAAATGCGGTATTATTAAGCGACATACTTGTTATACCCACATTGTCAGTACTTCCGTTATTTATATCTATTGCATCGACAGTTGCATTACCAGAACCATCTAAGTAAATTGTAACATTTTGACAATTAGCAACCGGATCTATAATGTCTGTTACCGCAAATCTCTGGTGATAAATTCCATATTCGCTACCATCTTGTGTAGCATTTGAATTATACGCACCACTTTGCCATGCAATTGAAATATTGGCACTATTTGAGTTTCCTCCAACACCTGGAAACATTTGATAATTTGAGGTTGTTGTGTTTACAAGTTCTTCTGAACCGTAAAGCGTTCCATCAGATAGCACGCCTTGGGCATAAACTCCTGCCGCGTCTCCATCTTGATTATAACTAACCCAACTAACAACCCAACCATCCAGAGTTGCACTGACATTTGGGTTGTTTTGTGTGCCAGTAGTCGTTGTATTAATTGCTATTTCACCACCAACTGCAGTTCCAGATGCGTCATACAATTGCCCATAAACCCCGTAATGATCTCCATCTTGGTCGTATGATGACCATACAACAAAGGCATTACCATCGTAATCCATTGCGATAGCTGGTTCTTGTTGGTTTTCAGCTGTAGTCGAATTAATTTGAAATTCACTACCAACTGCATTGTCATTCATATCATAGCGTTGTCCAAAAATTCCTTGACCATCACCATCTATTGATTCAGCTTGCCAAACCCAGACATATGCTCCAGAAGAATCCATTGCAACATCAGGTAGGCCTTGATATCCAGCGGTTGTAGAATTAGGAACTCTTTCTGCAAATTGAGCTATTCCCGAGCTATTAAACCCTTGATAGCTTACTCCCCAACCATCACCATCTTGGCCATCATCGGAATACCCAACAACAAAATCACCGTCATAGTCCATAGCCACTCTAGCATGCTGTTGTTCATCAACAGCGCTATCATTCACACGATTACGAACTAGTAAAGTTCCGGTATTATCGTATAAAGCATACCAAACACCCCAACCATCAAAATCTTCGAATTCCGATTGCCATGATATAACAAATTTACCATCTGCCGCCATGGCAACATCCGGTTTTCTTTGACTAAAACTTGTTGTTGAATTAGCTTGTACCTGTGTTCCAGTTGGTGTTCCATCGGCCAAGTATCGTTGGAAATAAATTCCATAAAAATCGCCATCCTCATTCCAAGATGTCCAGACTACAACGTAGTCGCCATTTTCAGCCATGGCAACTTCAGGCATAACCTGATTAAGATACGTGTTCGAATTTACTATTGTTTCGGACCCAGAAGTGGTCATTTGAGCTTTTACTCCAAATGCCATAATAAAAAGGATACCTACTAATAAATAGGATTTTCTTGACAAGAAATTTCTAATCTGATGCATAACTATCTTTTTAAGTTGGTTATGCAGCCTATTTGTTTTCAGCAGCCGCTTCCAGTTTAGATTCGGTTTCCACTTTTACTTGAAGCGTGTTCACCTTACCGTTCAGCTTAGCCATCTCTTGCTCATAAGAGCCAAGTACTTGCTGATATCTTTCAATCAATTCCTTCTGAGCAGCTAATATTTGCTGCTGCTGTTCAATTTGAATTTGCTGATTTGCTACTTTTTTATCGAGTTCTTGAGTAGCCTTCACTAAAGGAACAACGAATTCTGCATAGCGCAAACCATACATTTCTTCCGAATCATTTTCAGGCACTTTCACGCCTGAAAAGTCATAACCAAGTTCCTTCGCTGTTTCATATACTTCTTGAGCGATGAAACCAGAGTAAACAACGTCTTTCTTATGATCTATATTTAAGCCATTGGACTTTTTAAATTCATTCAACTTGTCTAGATCAAAGTTATAGGTTACCGGTCTTAAGCCTCTTATGAATTCAAGCCCAGGGACATCACCAACTACATTTGTTTTAAACCGACCATCTGATGTAGCTGTCCAGTTCACCGGACCTCCAATAGCCGTTGTTGATGCATTACCTATATAAATTTCGTTATCGGCTGTCACGGAAGACCCATAGCCTATTGCTACTGAGTTATGACCGGTAACAGAGTTTCCATGGCCTATAGCGATAGAGCCATCTCCGGCAATCGAGTGGCTACTTCCCAAACCAATGGAAAAATTCCCATTCATTGTACTTTCCTGTCCAATGCTAATAGAAGTATCACTATTCATTACCGTGTTTTTTCCCATACCTATATTCAAATTACCACCTGGCACTGATATAGTGTTTCCCAGAATGATATTGTTATCACTAGCAGCGCCAGATCCAACCTCTGCCGACTGACCAATAACAATGTTATAATCATCACCGATATCATTTGAGCGTGCATAATACCCCATGACTACGTTATAATCTCCACCCCGAACAAATGATTCAGAACCTATTGCAACTCCATAGCTTGCAGTGTTACCTGCACCGACGGCTGTATTATATCCAAGCGTTGTGTTATCATCACCACGAACATATCCACTTGCTCCAACAAATGTATTCCTATATTCTGTTGTAGAGCCAAAATTAGAATATGCTCCAATTCCTACATTATCTTCACCTTGTCTATTCGAATATCCCGCGTAAAATCCTAGGTAAGTATTTCGCTCTGCAAGGGAAGTACTATTTGCTCGGTTATTATCCCACCCGGCATAAGCACCAACTATTGTATTGAAACTTGCATGTTCATTTGCAGCCCCCGCTGCAGCACCTATGAAAGTATTATATTCTCCTGCTCCGGTATCTGTCCCAGCAGAATCTCCGAGTGCAGTGTTGTGATGGCCTAATGTATTATCATATCCAGCTTCATTTCCAACAAAAGTGTTACGATAACCATCTGTATTTGTACGACCCGCAGTACTTCCGATAAATGTATTATCATCTCCATCGAAATTATTAAATCCAGCATCTTCTCCAACGAAAGTATTGTCTCGACCAGATACGTTAGCCTCTCCTGCTTCCTCTCCAATAAACGTATTATCAGAACCAGTAGTATTATTAAGTCCTGCTTCCGTTCCAATAAATGTGTTGTCTGTTGCTGTACTATTGAATCCTGCCTGCTTTCCAATGAAAGTATTGTCAGTTCCTGTAGTATTTGACCAGCCAGCGTCTTTTCCAATGAAGGTATTATCAGAAGAAGTAGTATTGCTTTGACCGGCATGTGAGCCAACAAATGTATTGTAGAGTCCAGAAGAATTATTTGTTCCTGCCGAATCACCTAGGAATACGTTGTAGTCTCCAGTAGATAGACTCGCACCAGCTCCAGTTCCTAAGGTTTCATTGTCAATTTGCCCATGAACGGTTGTGGATAAAAATAATGCTGCGCAAACAGCAAAAAAACTAGTTTTGATTGCTTTCATAAACAAACAGTGTTTCAGGTTCTTAATAATTAGGTAGTTGCAAAAAACAACAACTGTAAGGGCGAAGATAATTAAAAAAATTAACTAAAATTTAAGACTGACGAAATAGCTTAACAGCATCCTCTTTATCTTCCGCGGTACGAAGTGTGTTTAGTACTTTTGAAATAAATCCGTCTTCTGGCCATTGTTCTAGAAATTGCGTGCAATACTTCTCCGCATCTGTGTATGCACCTGCTACAATTGACGTGTGAATGGCTACCCTTAGCGCTTTATTCAGATTTGGATATTGCATAGCTACTAGCTCAGGGACATATTGATTAGCTTTCTTAAAGTCACCAACAAGAAAATTTGTGACCACCAATTCATAAACGTTGTCTTTCAATAGAGGACAGTATTCATGGGCCTTCTCTAAAAGCTCAATTGTTTTCTCCATGTCCTTTTTTTCATCACGGTAATAGGTTGCCAAACTTGTCATCACTTGCGCATACTCAGGGTCGACCTCCTTTAAGGCATATGGCTCCAAATCTTCAAGAATTTGCTCGTGCATTCTAACTCTTTCCTTTTCATCCTCCAACATACCGACGCCGATTAGGAGATAAGAGCTTGAAGCAAAATAATAGGTCTTAAACTGATGCTTACCCATGCTTATAACTCGACGTGCTTCACTTTCTTTCCCTGAATTCACGACAAGAGAACTAAGGCTAATAAAGGACAGAGCGATAACTGGGGTGATCAATCTAGAAGTTAAACTAATTGATTTTTTTTCTGTCTTCAATGACTCTTTCTGTGTTGAAAATAGAATCATCGTAAATACAATCAAGGTTACTCCAGGAATTCCCATGATATCCCAATCGGCAGGCATGGAAAATAATGGGTTGAAAACAAAAAATAGTGGCAAATACAGCAGAAGAGCAAATCCTGTTATTTGAACCAAAGGATGGTGCCATTGAATTTGTTTTCTACGCACCATAACCAAAGCAAGAAGAATTAATATTGCCGCCGCAGACCAAGTAAATAAAATGCCAAAATAATCGAAGAAATGAGCGGGGCTAAATAAATTGTATCGATCCAAAGGAGCGGGATCTTTACTACTAATCGGCAGGAAAACCGCGTCTAATATTGTTTCAAACGTATACTCTCTTGGACCGAAGACACTCTTCGTAACACCAACATATACAAAGATCCCTAGTCCATACAATGGCAATACAAAACTCTTAAATATAGCACCCCAACGTATCTGGGTCTTTCGTTCTCCAACTTTTCGAATGTGATATATGAAGACTAACAAAGCAATTGGCAACAGGACCAATCCTGTGACATGAAATTTCATATTTAGCACCACCAAAAGAAAGAGCACAAGCAATTTTTTGACAGAAGGACTTTCATGATAGCGCACGATCATGTACCAAAAAGCGGCAATCAACATAAATGCAGGTGCATAGACCTCATAATGCCCACAGAAAACTTGCACCAACGGTGTTGCAACAACCAATATCGTTAGCAATAGAATATGATCTTTCCGTTTTGTAAGCCGTTTGATTATCCCAAGCATAAAAAAAACGAAACCTGCTCCACATATAATTCCTAGCCAACGGAACACCTCATCAAGTGTCATTCCTAAATAATATGACCCATAACCAACGACTGCTAAAGTTGTCGATGTTCCAATTTTACTGTCAAATAGATTAAAACTAAATAGATCTTGAGCGTAATGTTGCTCTAGAACTTCTATGAAAATTTCTTTATCTCTCAATATAAAGTACGCATCGCCATAAATATCATTGAAGATTGGAAACTGGTAAAAGACAATTGCTGCAAGTACTGGGATACCATATCGCCATAGACCATTGCTGCCAGCCTTCCTCTCAATATTCAGATTCTTCCAAACACCTTTATTATAACCATAAACGGCAAATGCTAATCCTCCAAATACGATAATTGAACCAAATATACCTGGTAAGAAAGCAGGATAGTGAAAAGCCCAAAACAGATCTGGAAAGAAAAGTCCTAGTGCAAATAATCCAAAAATTGCCACAATAGCAATTAATATACGATTTGAGCCTGAAGTACCTTTATCACTCATAAATTCCTAATGTAATGGTCTCGAAGTTATTAATTCTAAATAAACTGAAGTCTATTGAAGAACGAAATTGAAAATGGTAAAAAAGAAAAGCCCCCTTAACCAAAGGTTAAAGGGGCTTTCATTATGTGTTAATTCTTATTCTTTAATCAGACGCACAACTTTGTGTGACTGCTCATTTCCAATACGCAATAAATACGTACCAGGAGCCATGTCTGTCAAATCAATTGAACCGATGTTCGATGATAGATCACTTTCCCAAACAACAGCACCAAGCATGTCAGTTACCGATAAGTTCGCTCCAGCTAATTCACCTTCGATTTCGTAATTGAAGATTCCGAAGGATGGGTTTGGATAAAGATTGAATGCCAATCCTAGCTCATCAATTCCAGCACATGGATCAACCACGATTGTCTGATTTGTTGTTCCTAAACATCCGTTACCATCCTCAACTGTTAATGTAACAACGTGTGTTCCATTTCCAAGAACACTTCCTGAAACAAGTTCAGTTTGTGCAGCTCCACCAGTCGACCAATCGTAACCAACGTATCCAGCGCCACCATCAAGTGTGATGTCATTGTATACACAAATTGTATCAGCTCCACCTGTAATTGTTGGCGTAGGTAATGCATTAACTGTTACAACTGCTGTATCAGCGCTCATACATCCGATACTATCCAATGTTTCCACCCAGTATGAACCAGCAGTAAACGTCGTTATCATACTCATTGAATCACCAGTGCTCCAAACATAATCACTGTAGATATTCGTTGCATCCAACATCGCAGAATCACCATCACAGATTGTAATGTCATTTAATGACACTGCAGGTGTTTGGTAGATCATTGCTGTTGTTGAATCTGAACATCCAGAATTCGTGTTGGTTACAACAACCGAAACCAGTCCACCTGTTGAATATGCATATGTTGCCGAATCAACAACTGACCCATTGTTCCAACTGTATGTGTAGAACGATTGCGGATCAACATTATAAAGAACCGTTTCATTATAACATATCGTAGTGTCGCTAAGTACATTGTACGGTGCTGGAGATAAAGTCAGCATTACTGTATCCATTCCGCACAACCCTAAGCTGTCTGTATAGACAACAATTGCGTTATATGTTGTGTCGTTGAAAGCTGTGTTTGTAAACACTCCAATCATATCAGTAGAAACTAATGTAGATGTGAATGTTGCAGTATCTTCAGTAAACCACTCGTATGTTCCTGGTAAACCAAGATCTACTTCGTAGTTTGCACAACCTACATAATCAGCACCTAAATCAACCGTTGGTGGAACACCAATTGCGAAGTTGTCGAATGCAAATCCATCACGAACAACAGATCCATCAGAACCAAATGCTACACGGAAAAGTACATGTGGTTGACCACCAAACGTTGCATCATCAAGAGGATGCTTTGCAATAACCCAGCCACCTGAGCCATTGTTATTCACATCTCCAGTCCAACCTTCTTGCGATCCTCCAGGTGCACCACTAATAGAATTGTCGTTGTACCAGTTATTAGGAGCTCCAGCAACACCAAGATTAGTCCAAGTCTGTGCAGTATCTAAAGAGTACTGAAGATTTGCTCCATCCCAAGAATTCTCTGATTCCCACCAAACTCTCATCGCAGTCCATGAACCAGAATCAAGTGCAGTAAAATCAAAACAAGGACTCTCAACGTGAGAATTTTCATTCACATTGTAAAACCCTGTACCAAGGCCTCCGGTTACCCAAGAATTCACACCTGAAGCAGCACTGTTAATAACAGTTTTAGATGGAGTACCAAATGCCCATGTTCCGTTCACAGTGTTGTCAGCTTCCCAACCACCTTGACCGTTTTCAAACGTCTCTAAGTAAGGGAATGTACTAATTACAGGCTTATTCTGAATTGAGAACGCCACTGTATCATTACAAGATGACAAGTCTGCCGCAGTTATGATAAGCTCAACATTGTATCCACCTATTACAGAAAAATCAGCAGACGTACCGAACATATGTGTAAATGTTCCACCTGGAAGGATCGTATCTGTCAAAGTTTCACAAACTGGAGTACCACCGTTAACAGTATAACACACATCAAAACCAATCAATGTATCCATTCCAATATTTTCATAAGTACCAATGATCATCTCAGCATTTGTCAATCCACATCCTGAAACAGGCGCGGCAATAGAAATTGGACGAACATCTACAAGTGGCGTTGGTGCATCAATATTGATGTTATCAATTGCGATTCCTTCTTGTTGAACAGAACCATCAGACGTAAATGCGAATCTTATTCTAACATCTGACTCACCAGCCGTTCCAGTCAAAACATGGCCTGCTTTTCTCCACTCGCCTGGATTTGCATAAGAAAAGCCATCCCAGCTTGCGGGTTGGTTGTACCAATTCAATCCAGTACCTGTTGCACCTAATAGTGTCCATGTTACTCCACCGTCAATTGAAACTTCCACCCAATGATCTTCAAAATTACTCTCAACTTGGAAGATGTGATCAAATGTCATTAATGGATCTACTGTTAAAGTAGAGAAATCAATACATGGTGACTCTAAATACGACGCCTCATTATTGTTATAAGGTGTTGTTAATCCAGTTGCCCAAACCATTGAGTCACCAGGAGCACAACCACCATTTCCATAAACATTTGTTTCATTTGCTACACCATGCTCCCAAGAACTTAGCGCTCCTGTAGGAACCCAGCCACCAGTACCAGCTTCGAAATCTTCCAAATAAGGCAAAGAACTAACAGTTGGTACACTCGTCATCATGTATCCAATAAGTGTATCGTTGATTGCCGTTGAATCTCCCCATTGTGAAACAGAAACGTTGATATAATAATCACCTGCAACAGTAGCATCTAATTGATCAGAAAAACTGTACTGATAAGTAGCTTGTGTAACAAGTCCTAATGCATTGATTGTATCACACATCCAAGCACCACCATTCACATTGTAACAAAAAACAACTGTATCAGCTGTGATAGAACCGTTGTTTTGGAAAGTTGCCATCACCGTTTCTAATCCAAGACCACAACCCGTAGCTGGAGCATCAACGGAAACCGCTGCCATATCGTATGGAGGAGGACTTCCAATTACAACAGTGTAATCTTCACATTCACCCCAAGACTGAGCTAAACATGCATCAGGCTGACTAATAGCCCCTGTTCCAAAGTGACAAAGCACGCGTAAACGTGTAGTACCACCAGCAACACCATTCGGAATGGTAACCGGTGTAGCAACACTAGCACCTGCCGCAGCATAACCGATATCAAAGAATTCATTTACCTCATCAAAATCTCCGTCTTGATTGAAGTCAATCCATACAGCGAAATACTGTCCCCAAGATGGACCAGGAGCACATGTAATTGTGTATCCCTGTCCTTGTTGAACTGTATCACTAATTGTTGCTGTGTAATCAGTGTAGTTATTTGCACCTGGATTCGAACATCCAGTGCCAGTATTGTTGATTAAATTGAATGAAAACGATTCAATATAATCTCCTGATGTACATGCATTCCCATAGGTCGGAAGACAGTACTGACTATACCCAACGGATACGCTCAGGAAAAAAGTAAATAAAAGTGTAATTTTTCTCATAGAGTTGAATTTTTGAAAGACAAAGGTAAACTATTTAAAATTAATTATGCAAACACTAAAGGACGCAAAAAAAACAATGCATAAATGATCTAAATCACTACGTTAACTATTTTGCCTGGGACAACAATCACCTTCTTTGGTGGTTGACCATCCAGCCATTTTTGTGCTGTTTCATGCGCGAGCACTTCTTTCTCGACATCCTCTCTCGACATCGCGGTTGGAAGGTCAATTTTAAAGCGCATTTTCCCATTGAAAGAAACGGGATACGAATGATTCGCTTCTACCATTAACTCTTCTTTGTATTCTGGAAATTGAGCATAACTCAATGTTCCAGCCTCTTTGCCCAATTTCACCCATAATTCTTCACAAACATGTGGCGCATATGGAGAGAGTAGAATCACCAGCTCTTGTAAAATTGCTTTGTTATTGCATTTTTGATCTGTCAGTTCATTCACACAAATCATGAAATTAGAAACACCCGTATTAAATGAGAAACGGTCTAAATCATCCCCTACCTTCTTAATAGTTTTGTGCAAGGTCTTCAATGCTTTTGCATCTGGTTCACCTTCGCTCAAAGAAAGGTGGTTGTCTGCGTCATGGAACAATCTCCACAGTTTACGTAAAAAGTTATGTACTCCGCTGATTCCTTTTGTATCCCATGGCTTGCTTTGCTCCAACGGACCCAAAAACATCTCGTACATACGAAGTGTATCTGCACCGTACTTCGTCACCAATTCATCTGGTGTTTGGACATTGTACTTTGACTTGGACATTTTCTCTACTTCGTGGGAACATAAGAATGTACCATCATCTTCTACAAATGTTTTAGAATCGATCAAGAAGTCAAACAGCGGGTCTTTCGACGCTTTATCAATATCCAGAATGTCATTTTCAACATATTTAATATCAATATGTCGTTCAGATGGTTGGTGAAGAATGACTTCCGTTGCTCCATCTGTATAGCTTCGGATAAAAGTTTCAATTTCATTCTTGACTGAAGAATCCTGACCTTCAAACGAATGCATAATTTCATTTCTTTTACTACGACTTAAAAATATTCTTGGAATTTGAAGGTTTTTACCTTTTTCATTACCACCAATAGTAGTAAAGTGAATCTGTGATATAAAACTACTTCTTCCCAAAATCATCCCTTGATTGATCATTTTTTGGAAAGGCTCTTCAAAAGGAATGTATCCTAAATCGTACAAAAACTTTGTCCAGAATCGTGAGTACAACAAGTGTCCTGTTGCATGTTCAGACCCACCAATGTATAAATCGACATTTTGCCAATAATCTACTTTCTCTTTCGCAACAAATTCATTTTCGTTCTTTGGATCCATGTAACGCAAGAAATACCATGAGCTTCCCGCCCAACCTGGCATGGTGTTGTATTCCATTCGGTCACCTTCAGCATAGTTCCAGGCGCTTTGCTCAGCACGAGCCAAAGGCGGCTCTCCGTCTTCTGTTGGTAAATATTTATCTACGTCTGGCAAAGTAATTGGCAAGTATTGATCATCTATTACGTAAGGCGTATCGCCTTTGTAATACACCGGAAATGGTTCCCCCCAATAACGTTGTCTAGAAAAGACTGCATCTCTTAATCTATATTGCGTTTTCCCTTTTCCAAATCCACGCTTTTCGATTTCATAAATCGCTAGCTTAATTGCTTTCTTGGCTGGAAGGTCGTTTAGGAAGTCTGAATTGGTGATTACTGCATCTTTCTCTGCATAAGCTGCTTCAGAAATATCTTGGTCCTTAAAAATGTTGATGATTTCAATGTCAAAATGCTTGGCGAAATCCCAATCACGTTGGTCGCCACAAGGCACAGCCATCACCGCTCCGGTTCCATATGAAGCCAAAACGTAATCGCCAATCCAAATCTGCACTTTCTCTCCAGTGAATGGATGAAGTGCAAAAGCACCTGTATTTTGACCAGAAATGTTCTTCACATCTGCCTGACGGTCTCTTTCTGATTTAAGTGAGGCTTGCTTTTTATAATTCGCAACACTTTCCGCAAACTCTGCAGTAGTAATTTCATCTACAAAAGGATGTTCTGGTGCTAAAACCATAAATGATACACCGTAAATTGTATCAGGTCGTGTTGTAAATACTTCAATATCGTGATCTGAACCATCCACCTTAAAATGCACGGATGCTCCCACAGATTTTCCAATCCAATTGCGTTGTTGGTCTTTGATGGAGTCTGTCCAATCAACTGTTTCCAATCCAGTCAACAAACGTTCAGCATATGCCTTGATTCGCATCGACCATTGACGCATTAATTTCTGCTCAACTGGATGTCCACCTCTCTCAGAAACTCCATTGACAACCTCGTCATTTGCTAAAACAGTTCCCAAAGCTGGACACCAATTCACCCATGAATCTGCTAAATACGTTAATCTATAGTGTTGTAAAGTCTTCTCTTTTTCTTCCTCAGAATAAGCATTCCACTGGTCTGCAGTAAATGTCTCTTCAAAATCAGTTGTCGCTTTCACCGATCCATTTCCATTCGCTGAAAACTCTGCAATCAATATTTCAATTGATACCGCTTTGTCTTGAGTTGTATCATAATACGCATTGTACAGCTGCTTAAAAATCCACTGCGTCCACTTATAATATTCTGGTGATGATGTCTGTACTTGTCGGTCCCAGTCGAATGAGAATCCAATTTGATCCAATTGATCACGGTAGCGAGCAACATTCTCTTTGGTTGTAATTTGTGGATGCTGTCCCGTTTGAATTGCATATTGCTCAGCCGGTAATCCGAATGAATCATAGCCCATAGGATGTAAAACGTTATACCCCTGCAATCTTTTGTAACGTGCAAAGATGTCAGATGCAATATATCCTAGCGGATGCCCAACGTGAAGACCCGCTCCCGAAGGATACGGAAACATGTCTAGCACATAGTACTTTGGTTTCTTGCTATTATCTTCAGCTTTAAAAGTTTTGTTTTCAGCCCAAAACTTTCTCCAGTCAGATTCTATTTTTCGAAAATCGTAATCCATGCTTAATGCGTATCAATTGAAGCGGCAAAGATAGACAAATTTGAATGATTTTAGCGCGATCTAAATCAAGCGTATCGCATACGAAATGGACTAATACATGAAAAAGGTACTCCGAAAATGTTATTTTTACTTTAGATGTTAAGATCTGTTCTTATTTCTTTCTGCAAAATACTGCTGGTACTGCTATTTGTACCCTCCATTGCGCATGCTCAACAATCACGAGAAAGTCAACTAATAAAATCGTATAACTCCGAAGGCAACCCTAAAAAGAAGTTTAATCGCTTAATGGCGTTAGGTGAGTATTACAAGGAAAACAACATTCATCGAGCAGATTCCGTTAGGCGCATTATCCTAGATAGAAGTCGGAGTTTTGACGATTCACTGCGGTTCAGTGCACTTTTTTACAACGCGGAAGTTGCTGAGATCATTGGTGATCAAGATGAATATTTCAGAACCATTCTTGCCTGTCAACCCTTCCTTAATAAGTTGAATTCAGATGAAATTCGTACTAAGCTATTCCGCCACTTAGGCTATTACCATAATAGCATGCAAGAATATGAGACGGCTGATTTCTATTATAATCAGACTATAAAGCTTGCAGTAAAAAACAAGGACCACTTAATGTTGACAGAAGCCTATTCATACTTGGCAATGAACTTCATGTCAATGAATCAAAAAGACTCGTCCTTGTATTATGCAAATAAAGCAATCAATTCAGGTCGTAAAGCAAAAGATAGAGCGATGCTCTCCATCGCCTTCAACACGCAAGCCAGGATTTATGGATTCTTCGGACAAATAGAACTGAGTGTAGCCAAGAACCTTATAGCCTGGCAAATGGCAGAAGAGTCCCGAAACATTTATCTGCTCGCTCGTTACACTCGTGAAATTGGTCGTGAGCAACAACTAATCCTGAACTACAAAGATGCTGAGAATTGGTTCAAGCAGTCATTTGAGCATGCCAAGGCAATTCATGACGAACGTCAAATGGCACTTGCCCTAACAAATTTAGCCTCTGTGGATCTCTATCGAAAAAACTTTGATGCAGCGATCAAAAATGCCAATCGATCCATACAGTACCTATCAAATCTTAACGACTTCAACGGACTCGGAGAAACGCACAACATTCTTGGGATGGTCTACAAGGAGCAAAAAAATTATAATCTTGCTTCGAATAATTTCAACCAAGCTTTGGTTTATTACGAATCAACCAGTAATAAGGAAGAGATCGCTGGTGTATATCATAATGTTGGAACTGTCTTTAAAGAACAAGGGAAATACTCGAACGCATTAAATTACTTGAATAGATCCATTGAAATTCGTGAACAGTACGGGGCGAAAAATCAAATCTACCATACCTATAGAACTATTGCCGATGTTTATAAGGACATTAACAATATTGAAAAGTCACTAGTATACATGGAGTTATATGTCAATTACCTTGACAGCAATACCACACTTCAAGCTGCTACAAAAATTGCCGAATTAAGTGAATCTTATCGTTCCGAGCAACGTGAGCGATTGATTAATTCACAAGCTGACTCTATAGATCGGCAGCGACAAGAGCGCGACCTTACATCGACCAAATTAGAGAATAGCCAACTGCGGAATAATTTCCAAATGTATATCATTATCGCTTTCATTATTATAATAGTATTAGCAGGCATTGTTATTTTCTATAGATGGAATCAAACCAAGATAAAGCAACAACAACATGAGGCCGAAATGTCACAGACATTATTAAGAACCCAAATGAATCCGCATTTCGTTTTCAATGCTATGTCTGTTATTCAGAGTTACATATTTGAGAATGATACGGTAAATTCCTCTAAATTTCTTGTGAATTTCTCTCGACTTATGCGCTTAATTCTTGAAAATTCGCCTAAAGAACATATTCCTATCGCTACTGAAATAGAGATTCTTCAAAAGTATTTAGAGATGCAAAAGCTGCGCTTCCAAGATCGTTTCGAATTTGATATTCAAGCCGATGACTTACTATTCGATGATGGAGCGATAATCCCTCCAATGATTACGCAACCATTTATTGAAAATGCGATAGAGCACGGTCAACTGCATACGGTTAAAGGCGGTTTTATTCACGTTTCTTTTACCAAAGAAAATAACATGCTCCTTATCTCTATCGTTGACAATGGAATAGGACGCAAGGGATCGAAAATGAATCAAAAAAGCTCAGCGCATAAGAGTATGGCGATGGACATTACAAGCCAAAGAATTGACAACTTAAACAAGAAGTATAAGACCGATGGATCACTGTTAGTCGAAGATTATAACGAAGAATTGGAAACTGGAACAAAAGTGTTAATTTCGTTACCATACGCTGTTGAAGGCAAACCTTTAAACTAGGACTATGAAGAAAGTACTGATTATTGATGATGAGAACAGAACACGTGAACTAATCGCACGAATGATTGATTCCTTCGGATTTGATGTACAAACCATACCAGAAGGTGAGAACGTTCAATCCGGTATAGCAGCGATCAAAAAGCACAAACCCGATATTGTTTTTCTTGATATTCAAATGCCAGATGGAACAGGTTTTGATGTTATTCGCTCTATCGAAGACAAAAATTTTGAAGTCATCTTCATCACAGCTCATGAAGAGTTTGCTATTAAAGCAATTAAATTCAGTGCTTTAGATTACCTTTTAAAGCCCGTGGACACTTCGGAGCTCAAAGTTGCAATGGAGAAAGCATTGGTAGCAATTGATGAAGGCAATGAACATACACAATATGATGCGCTTCAGAAAAACATTCAACCAAATGAAAAAAGACGACTTGTCTTGAAAACGCAAGAAAGTGTACATGTGGTTGAACTAGACCAAATAATTCGATGCGAAGCTGATCGAAATTATACTTCCTTCTTTTTATTGAACAACAAGAAAATACTTGTGTCAAAAACTTTGAAAGAATACGAGACACTATTATCGGGTCACAATTTCCTCCGTGTACAACAATCCCACCTTGTGAATATTGATTACGTAGACCGCTATGACAAAAAAAATGGTGGAGCTGTAGTTATGAAAGATGGCTCTGAAGTACCTTTGTCTCCTGCCAAGAGAGACCTCTTTTTCAAGAGATTAGAAAATCTCTAAAATGAAAAATAATTGAAAAACGGGTAATATTCGATCATTTACCTTGAATATTCATTTACCTATTACTGTCAGAAAATAAGTTCTTATAATTGAAGTAAGAAATAAGGAGAAATATCAGGAAGTTTTCTTTTTTGTTTTGCTTTGACATAATGAGAACATACTGCTTGGAGAGGCAGTTTCATTTTCTAGTTTGATTAAAGAGTATAACAGTTCTTAAGTTCTCATTTTTAAAGCGGTGCTTGCACAAGGCTTAAAGAAAATTCCTGATTTTTTTGTTTTTTAAAAGGTTTAATTCTTCGATAAAAAGAAGAGTTTGTTGTTAATACACTACTACAAAAGATTAACTTACTACTATCGAAAAAGGAGTTGAATTATATTCAACTCCTTTTTTATTTTATTGACTTTTAATTCTATAAAGTACTGGTCGGCTTGGGGCTGCATCATTCTCAAATGGGGCCACTTGAAAGTTGACTAGATAATTTCCATCTTCAATTGCATTATCCACAAATATCAACTCGGTTATTGTTCGTTTGAAATTTGGATTTGAAGGAACCTCCCAAAAAGCGTGATGAAAGGCTAATATACCATCATCATTTTCTCTATCCACTGAAGGAAGATCAACTAATAAATGACTTACGCCTGCATCTAATATCTTCTCTACACATCTCACATCAAAATAAGCAGGATTCTTTGAAGAATAATTCTCCGATCTCTTTTTAAGAGTATTAGGTAGTGTTCGGATGATCAATGCGTCCCCGCAATTTTTCGTTAATTCTAATTGATCCATTTCAACGACATGATCCACCTCTCCGTTCTCCCTCACTTTTACTTTAGGCATTATTGAAATGAGCGTTGCAGTGTAAAAATATTCCTTAAGTATGTCGTTTACGGAATAGACTTCTTCTGTTATATGCCCCAGACATTCAGTATGTGTCCCATGACCGTGTGGATTAAAGAAAATATTTCTAAAATTTACACTTCCCCCTTCCTGAACCGACCCAGTATAATATTCTGTTCTAACAGGTTCAAATCGAGGTTGATCCACGTACCATGCCCGCGGATTATTCTCTGACGCCGAAAGGGGCAAGGAAATGTCCAAAGGCTCATTTGTGTCGATGTAATCTTTTTTATTAAGGAAAAATTTCATGCTTTGAAGATAAGGATTAAAGTACATTCTCGTAAAATATACTGTTTTTTCATGATTTATTTACCGTGGTATATAATAGTTGCGTATATTTGTACAAAACTTATAAAAAAATGAAAAGAATCACATCATTAATGATTGCATCTATAGCACTAATAGCAGTGTCTTGCAATAATACAGAAACAAATGACGAAGAAAACGAAACTGTCGAAGCCGTAACATACACACTTGACGTGGAAGCCTCTTCTTTAGCTTGGGCTGCCAACATGGGGCCTGAATATGGCCATGAGGGCACCGTTAAAGTTACCGACGGTTCACTTACCATGCAAGGAGAAACTTTGACAACAGGAATCTTTACAATCGACATGTCGACAATAAAGAGTACTGACCTTGACGAACCAAAGGCGAGCTCTCTAGCAGCCCACTTGAAAGGATCTGCTCCAGATGAAAAACATCCGGCAGACCTATTCTTTAATGTGCCTCAATTCCCAACGGTTAGTGTTACACTTAACAGCTTTGAAGATGGTAAATTAAATTTAACATTAGATATCATTGGGAAAAAATTGACTCAGGATGCTGAGGTTGAGTTAACAAGTGATGAAAACGGAGCTTCGATCAAAGGTGACTTTGCCTTAGATCTAACATCATTAGAAATCCCTGGATTACAACCTGATCCAGAAGACGATTCACAAATCAATCCAAAGATTGACTTTAGTCTTAACATTTCATTGAAGAAATAAATTTCTTCAAATTGAGTTAAAAGGGAGCTAAAAGCTCCCTTTTTTAGTTTCTTTACGGTTATGATTGATTCAAATGTTAAGGCCATTATTTTCGACTTTGGTGGAGTGC
>NODE-305-length-17785-cov-9.97953_pt1 | contig 17785 bp, 15 predicted proteins | sample MGYA00139097_ERZ477577 | MGnify/ENA metagenome assembly ERZ477577
GCACCGGTTTCACTCTTCTCCAGCTTTTCTACGACTCTCAAGCTCTGATTGACATGATGAAAACCTCCAGGCAGAAGGTCAGCAAGGACACGCTCACCGGCATGGCCGAAGGGCGTATGGCCGAGGTCATGACCCAGGGCAATCGCTTCGGTAAGGTCTTCGTTCAAGCGCAAGGCTCTAGCCATAGTCCTGGCGATCTGGCTGACTTCAAGGGTATGAGTCAATCGGGTCCGGTAATGATCACCTTCCGGAGAGAGAAAAACTTGCGTCTTATACTTCAGACGACGGAAAGCTTTACAATGCAGAATGCGATCTCTATCAACCTGAAAGACGGTTCTTACCGGGCACGCATCTTCAGGCAACCGTCGACCTTTTGAAGAACGACTGTGGCAGGCAGATTTGCAGAGAACATTGGATTCGCTAGCTTCAATAACCTCTCTGATAATCATGTTCCTCCGTCTTTCGTATTAACTGCTTACTGAAAGGATAGATTTATTAACAAGCGGAACACTTACTAACAAACAGGTTACATCATATTCATCTAATAAAATCACAAAACAAACAAAGATTTACCCTTTTCATCTTGATTATACAAATAAAGGCTGTATTACTAAAGGTGCATTTGAATAACAAACAATAGAGGCACACACTTAATCAACAACGGAGGACATGATGGCAACAATTCTTGAAATGGCGGCTGATATCGTAGCAGCCCATGCATCAACAACGAACATGACAAAAGAAGAACTTGTTTCTGAGTTGAATGATATTTACAACGCTCTTAACAGCCTGGAAAAAGGTGAAACTATCACTGAGGCCACTGTAGACGAACCAGGTCCGGCAGTGACCCGCAAAAAAGCTTTTGGCAAGGACAAAATCTATTGCATGATCTGCGGCAAAGGCATGAAAACTCTCTCTCGCCATCTCAAGACATCTCACGACATGACAGCATCGGAGTACCGCAAGCAGTTTGACATTCCACGATCACAGTCTCTCGCGGCGAAAAGCTACTCGGAAAAGCGGCGCCAGATGGCAATAGACCGCGGCCTCGGGGAGAACCTCGCCAAAGCAAGGGCAGAAAGAATCAAGGGAAAAGGGAAGAAAAAAAGCTGATGTTTTCTGGGGGCACAAGGGCTTCGATCTTGTGCCCCCAGGATTATGAGGCCGCTAAGAATTGAGACACATCCTACCCCTTTTAAATCTTCACTCCCCCGAGCAAAGGATCCGAAGATAACTCCAGTCTGACCTGTAAGACTTCGACCTTTTCAGCAACGTCCTGCGTAGGAATAGCAATAGAGAATTTTCTCCTTTGCTCAAAATGACGGATACGTTAAATTAATCAGCGTCTCAATGGAAGCGACCTGTTAAAAACTATAAGGCCGTGTGAAACCGGTGCTTAACCTATTAATACACAGGCTATAAATGAAGAACATTCTCGTTGCAGATAATCGCCCCGAACTGTTGGCAACCCTTGAGCCAATACTCAAGCACTGGGGCTACCGTGTCTTATCTACCAGCAAAGCTGATCAGGTCATGCCTTTCATCAAGGAGAGCAGCCCAAGTCTTCTGATCATGGGCGAAGCTTTTTTTGCCGCTAAAGACTTGTCACTTGATAAAAAGACAACCGAAAGCATCAAGGCAGGAGAACTGCCAACGATAGCCCTTAAACAGGAGGGCGCAGAAAAATCAGAGATAACCCCGGGCTCTATCATCGTTGTCCCGTTTGAGCTTTTTGACTTATTTGCCTTTATTCAACGGCAGGTAGAAAATCATCCGAGACAGAACCTTCGACTTCGACTCAAACTGCCGGGAATGTACAGTGTCGGGGATGACGAATTCCTCCTCGCTGACGTCCTCAGCCTCAGCATGCAAGGCCTCTTTTTCAAGGCCACTTCAAGGTTGAACAAAGGGGACCGAATCACGGTGGTCTTCCCTTTGTTCGGCCAATGCAAAGAAATTGAAGTCAAGGCATCGGTTCTTTACACTATTCAGCCAGAAGCCGAAAACAATTTCTTTCAGGGATTCGGCGTCGGTTTCGATGACCTTTCGGAAGAGCTCGCGGAACAGTTACAGATTTACATCAGGGAGCATTTCCTCAGAGAGGTCTCAGCCAGCAACGATGGTGTCGGTGATTTTACTGCAGGACAACTGCAGAACTAACTCAGGCAGGCAAGCCCAGAAGGTCGAGAAAACTTTCACCCGTGGTAATAGCTCCAGCATCAAAATATGCCGCCAACGTCGCCCCCGCATCAGCGAAGGACGGGCGGTCTCCCAAAGCAACTCCCGTTGCCATCGATTTTGACCAAACCAACAGCGGCACATACTCTCGCGTATGATCCGAGCCTTCAGTCGTTGGATCACAGCCATGGTCTGCGCAGATGACCAGTAGATCGTCATCGCGCATTTGCTCATAGAGCTCTGGCAACCAGGCATCAAATTCCTCAAGAGCCCGGCCAAAACCAACAGCATCCCTGCGATGCCCGTAACACATGTCGAAATCGATCAGGTTGACGACCAGCAAGCCTTCGTCGAGGGCCGCCAAAGCTGTAACTGTTTTGCTCATACCATCGACATTGTCAAGGGTCGCGACACTCGTCGAGATACCCCGCCCAGCAAACAAATCATCTATCTTACCGACTGAAGAGACTTCAATCTTTTGCTCAAACAAATGTTCGAGAAGGGTTTTCTGCGGAGGCGGTTTTGCAAAATCCTTACGCCGTGGAGTGCGACGAAAGCCCTCTTCTTCACTTCCCTCGAAGGGTCTGGCAATAACACGAGCGATATCGTATTCATCAGCAAGCCGACGAGCCTCCGCGCAGAGATGGTATAATTGTTGTGGCGACAAAACATCTTCGTGAGCAGCGACCTGTAAAACGGAATCAACGCTGGTATAGAGGATCGGACGTCCGGTCCTGAGATGTTCAGCCCCGTACTCCCTGAGGACTGAAATCCCTCCCGCGGGCACGTTGCCAAGGGGCTGCATGCCACTGATTGTCGCAAAGGCATCGACAAGCTCATCGGGGAAGCCTTGAGGATAAGTGGCAAAAGGCTTATCTACGACGACGCCGGCAAGCTCCCAGTGTCCAACAATACTGTCTTTGCCGGCAGAACGTTCAGCGAGCCGACCGTAAGCTCCACAAGGGGAGGCTAAAGGCGGAACACCTGTAATTTCGGCCAAAGAGCCTAAACCGAGTCGTTGAAGGTTCGGTAAATTCAAACCACCGCAGGCCATCGCGACGTGGGGCAAGGTTGCCGCCTCTTCATCGCCATAAAGCTTTGCATCAGGCAAGGCTTCGAGGCCAACACCGTCAAGCACAATCCAGACAGCACGTTTCCCGGAGTTGGGCATCACCAACCCGCCTCTTCCTGCCATTCGCGCATAATGACAACCCCGGCGCTTGTGCCGACCCGTTCAGCACCGGCCGCAATCATATCCCGGCAACTGGCCCAATCACGAACACCTCCGGCAGCCTTGACCTGAATCCTGCCTGCGCTGCACTCTGCAAGCAGCGTGACATCCTCAAGGGTCGCCCCAGAAGCAGCAAACCCGGTCGAAGTCTTGACATAACCGGCACCACTTTCAACAACAATATCAACAAGCTTGCGCTTTTCAGCGTTGTTGAGGAGACAGCATTCAATAATCACCTTAACAACAGCGTTCTCGGTCGCAGCAACCACACGGCGGATGTCATCGCCAACAAGGGTAAAATCTGCGTTACGCACAGAACCGAGGTTGATGACCATATCGATTTCAGAGGCGCCTGCAGAAACGGCCTGACGGGCTTCAAAAACCTTGGTTTCAGTCGTCTGATAACCGAGCGGAAACCCGACCACCGTGCAGACAGCGACCCCGGACCCGTACAACAGTTGGCTCGCCTGGAGCACATAAGAAGGCGGGACACAGACCGACGCAAAGCCATGTTCGACAGCCTCTTCACAAAGGCTGGCAATATCCGCACCGGAAGCGTCGGACTTCAACAGGGTGTGGTCTATATGTTTCGCAGGAGAGTTCATTAAATTAATTCAGAAGCGGCTACAAAGCTTGCAGCTGCAACTTATCAGGTCCGGTAGTGCGCGTTGATCTTAATGTAGTCATAAGTCAAGTCAGACGTATAGTAGTAAGCACTTCCTTCACCCAGGGCGAGTTCAACCGTCACTGTAAACTCAGGCTTCTTGAGAACTTCGCTCGCCCTTGCTTCCTGGGCAGAGTCAAGACCAAGGCCGTTGCTAACCATGGCGACATCGTCAAACGAGATATTCACCTTGTCCGGGTCTACATCGGCGCCAGAGTAACCGACGGCAGCAATAATTCTGCCCCAGTTGGCATCCTCACCGAAGAAGGCAGTTTTGACCAGCTGAGAGGTGGCAACCGAGCGAGCAGCAGCCAGGGCATCGGCGTCACTTGCGGCACCATTAATCTGGATACGCACCAGCTTGGTCGCGCCTTCGCCGTCACGGGCGATCATCTTCGCCAGTTCGAGCATCATCTCATTCAAGGCACCACAGAACTGCCCGAGAGCAGCAGAGCCCTCGCTGATCTCCTGGTTTTCAGCATCACCACTGGCGAGCAGCAAGACCATGTCGTTCGTAGAAGTATCCCGATCAACAGTAATCCGGTTAAACGAAGCGTTGACCGACTGCCGCAACGCCGCATCCAGCAACCCGTCGGCCAGAACCGCATCAGTCACAACGAAAGCGAGCATGGTTGCCATGTCGGGGTGGATCATCCCCGCACCTTTGGCGAGACCAAGCAAACGAACTTCCTGCCCGTCGATGTTGATTATTCGTCCACACATCTTCGGAAAAGCGTCAGTCGTCATCATCGCTTTTGCCACACCATCAAACTGATCGTGACTCAACATTCTGCATAAACTCGGCACATGCTCCTCAAAACAGTGCATCGGTAACGGCACACCGATCACTCCCGTTGAAGAGACCGCAACCAACTCAGGAGCAATATCAAGGGTTTCTGCAACCAGGTCGCCACAGCGGCGGGCATCCCGAAGCCCCTGGTCTCCGGTGCAGGCGTTGGCGTTACCGCTATTGACCAGGATGGCCTGGCAAAGCCCCTGGCGCATCCGGGACTCGGTAATCCTGACGGGCGCAGCAACAACTTTATTGGTCGTAAAAACCCCGGCACATTCGACCGGCTTGTCAGCACAAATCAGGGCAAGGTCCAGTTTCCCGGATTTTTTGATTCCCGAACTGTAAGCTGCCGCCTTGAATCCCTTCGGAACCGCAAATACAGATTCAGCCATTATTCAACTCCATTCTGGTTGGCAAAAGAAGACCGATTGTAGTCCCCTCTTCGTCGTCAGGTTCAAGAAAAATATCGCCCTTCATCTGACGCAAAATAGCCCGGCAGGTCGCAAGGCCGACACCGATACCGCTCGGTTTACCAGTATCAAGTTCTCCGAGCTGAGAATATTCCTGGAAGATATCTTCTGCATTCTCTCTTGGAACAGTTTTCCCCTGATTGCTAATCTGGAGATAAAGAGTCGGTTCACCGTGCAACATCAGATTTCCTGCCGTAACCGAAAGACGCCCACTCTGCCGGTTGAACTTGACAGCATTATCAACGAGAGCATCAAACAACAGTTCCAGTTTATCCTGATCAGCCCAGACCGACAGGAGGTCTTCAGGAAAATCCACGTGCAGATCAAGGTTCATTTCCTGGATTCTGACATCATGGTTTTCAAGCACCCGACTGAGAGCCTCAGGAAGTGAGACAACCTGCCAATCCCAGTTTTCACTTCCCGAATCGAGAGAAAACAACCGTAACATTCCTGTCAGAAGATGCTCCAGGTGCTTCCCTTCCGAATAGATACTGGCAATATATTCACGCAATCTTGGCGTTTCAATCTGGTCAAAATAGTTAAGCAGCAAGTCCGAGAAACCAAGCACCGACGTCAAGGGTGTTTTTAACTCGTGTGACAGGTTACAAACGAAGCGGGTTCGATCCTGATGCAACTTCATGAGCTTCTCATGGGCTTGTTCAAGTTCGGCATTTTTCCCCTGTAAATGTCCAACCAGCTTCATGTTCTCGATCGCCAGAGCTGCCTGATGAGCGATGGTCTGCAACAGCTCCTGGTCGATACCGGTAAAAGCTTCCCTGTTACGTTTGTTGTTAACATTCAGCACACCCACAATACGTTGCTGGTACTGTATCGGTACGGACAGCAGAGACCCGGATCGATAGCGGACAACGCCGTCACGTGGAGGAAAACGTCCGTCTGTGGATAAATCGTCAATCAGGACCGCCTCACCATGCAACAGGACATGACCCGAGACACCTTCTCCCGGAGCGATCATAACCTTATGACGCATATCATCCGGCAAACCACATGCTGAGCGGATCGTCAGAAAGTTCTCTTCATCAACAAGCATCAGGGAGACGATCTCAACATCAAGAGCGTCCTGAATCAGGTCGACAACTCGGTCGAGCAGCTTCTGCAAATCTTCTGTGCTGCTGGTTGTCTCTCCAATCGCTTTAAGGAGGATCAGATCATCGAGAGAGCGTTTGGCTTCCTGCTGAGTCCTCGCAAACTGAGCTTCGGCCTGCTCTCGGCTCTGTAAATTTTCTCTGCAGGCAAGCAACTCCTCTTTATCAAGAGGATGGACGAGCACATCATCAGCACCTACGCGGAATGCGGACAAGCCTAAAGAAAAATCCTCTTCAGGAAGAATGGCGACCAATGGAATTTGCGGGTGAACGCGACGGATTTGCGACAGGACATTAAGGGCTGAACACCCCTTCCCCGATAGATCGCTGAAGACAATCTGGATTTTATCCCGTGAGATCTGATCAGCGACACCTTGAGTTTCACCCAAAGTGCGCTTAAACGACTCTGCGGCAGGCCAGGCGAGACGAGCCTCGTCCAGGCTCCCGGGGCTTGCCTCCAGAAGCAGCAGTCTGCAACAGGTTTCTTCGTCAGACCCCTTAAGCATGCCGTCTCTCCCAAGTATCAGAGAACAGTTTGAGCAATTATAATTTCAGAAAAACAAGAACAAAGGAACTATTTCCCACAGCATTTCTTATATTTTTTACCGCTACCGCAAGGGCATTCATCGTTGCGGCCGACCTTGTCAACGTCACGTTTCGATGGAGCCTGAATCGCAGGTTTCGGGCCGCCCTGACGGGCAAGAGCGAGTCTTTCACGACGCTGCTCCGCTTCCATCTCAGCGACCTCTTCCTCACGCGCCAGTTGCACCCTGAAAAGCTTCTGCGCAACCTCCTGACGAATCCGACCCATCATCTCCATAAAGAGCGCGTAAGCCTCGCGCTTATATTCTTCCTTCGGGTTCTTCTGCGCATAAGCGCGCATACCAATTCCTTCTTTAAGATGATCGATCGACAACAGGTGGTCTTTCCATTTTGCGTCGATGGTCTGCAACAAGAGCACTTTCATCAGATGTTCCAGAACCGGCAAAGTAAAGGCTTCCTCACGCTCGGCCAGCCGAGCGGTCACCTGCTCTTTAAAGCTGTCTTCGAGTGTTTGCGGTTTCAGATCTTTCTCGACTTCCGGAAGCACGGGAGGAAAGTTGAACTGATTAATAAAATCGGTCGCCAGACTCTCCCAGTTCCATTCTGTGGCAGGAGTCTTGTCCGGGCAGAAAGACGCGACAATATCCTCAACCATCTCATCAAGAATCGAGTCAATTGTTTCGCGCACATTCTCACCCGCAAGGACTTCCTTGCGTTGACGATAGATGACTTCGCGTTGACGATTCATGACATCGTCATAATCAATCAGGTGTTTACGAATTTCAAAGTTGTGCGCTTCAACCTTCTTCTGCGCCCCTTCAATCGCCTTGGAAATCATACCATGCTCAATCGCCTCGTTTTCAGGCACCTTGAGCTTTTCCATAACGAAAGAAACGCGATGAGAGCCAAAGATGCGCAACAGATCATCTTCAAGGCTCATGTAAAAACGGCTCTCACCCGGATCACCCTGGCGACCGGAACGACCACGCAGCTGGTTATCAATCCGACGCGATTCGTGCCGTTCGGTACCAAGGATGTACAGGCCGCCAGAGTCAAGGACCTCCTGCTTCTCGGCCGCACAGAGAGTTTTATACTTTTCCATTGCCTGTTCAAACGCCTGCTCAGGGTCTGCGGCAGCCTCAGCTTCACGCTTGGCCATCATCTCAGGATTGCCGCCCAGGACAATATCGGTACCACGCCCGGCCATGTTGGTTGCAATCGTAAGTGCACCCTTGCGGCCCGCCTGAGCGACGATTTCAGCTTCCCGCTCATGTTGCTTGGCGTTCAATACATTATGTTTAATGCCACGCTTTTTCAGAAGTTCAGAGAGGGTCTCCGAATCTTCAATGGTAATGGTGCCAACCAGGACCGGTTGACCGGTTTCATGCCGGCCAACAATATCCTCAATAACTGCGTTAAATTTTTCCTTGCCAGTTTTGTAGATGACATCGGCCTGATCAATGCGAATCATCGGCTTGTTCGTCGGCATAACGACAACTTCAAGACCATAAATCTCGTTGAATTCTGCCGCTTCAGTATCTGCCGTACCGGTCATGCCGGCCAGCTTTTCGTACATACGGAAATAGTTCTGGAAAGTGATTGTTGCCAGAGTCTGATTTTCTTTCTCGATTTTCAGACCCTCTTTTGCCTCGATCGCCTGATGCTGGCCATCACTCCAGCGCCGACCAGGCATCAGGCGTCCGGTGAACTCGTCAACAATCACCACCTCGCCGTCATTGACCACGTAATCAACATCACGCTTAAAGATGGCATGGGCTCTCAGAGCCTGGTTGACGTGGTGAAGAATCCCCATGTTGCTTGGCTCGTAGAGGTTATCAACACCCAACAATTTCTCGAGCTGCAAAACGCCCTCTTCTGTGAGCGTCGCCGTCTTGGACTTTTCATCAACCGTGTAGTCACCAGTGTAACTTTTAAAAGTTCGACCGATGGTTCCTTCCCGGTCCTCGATCATCTCACCCTTTTTCAGCCGTGGGATAACCTTGTCAGCTTTATAATAAAGTTCACTGGTTACATTACTCGGCCCGGAGATAATCAAAGGTGTTCTGGCTTCATCGATCAGAATCGAATCAACCTCGTCGACAATAGTGTAGTAGAGATCGCGTTGGACATAATCCTCAAGGGCAAACTTCATGTTGTCGCGAAGATAGTCGAAGCCAAACTCATTATTTGTACCGTAGGTGATATCTGCCCTATAGGCGGCCTTTCGCTGTTCATCACTCAAACCATGGACAACACAGTCGACCTCAAGGCCCAGGAAATTATAGACAATGCCCATCCAGGCGGCATCACGCTTGGCGAGGTAATCATTCACCGTAATAACGTGCACACCCTTTCCTGCCAGAGCGTTAAGATAAACGGGCAAGGTCGCCATCAGGGTCTTACCCTCACCAGTTTTCATCTCTGCAATCTTACCGGAATGTAGAACCATACCGCCGATAAGTTGAACATCAAAGTGCCGCATACCCAATACGCGTACGGCGGCCTCTCGCACCACAGCAAAAGTCTCAGAGAGGAGATCATCAAGGGTCTCGCCACTCGCCAGGCGCGAACGGAACTCAACTGTCTTGGCTTTCAGCTCAGTATCTGTAAGTGCCTGTACGGAAGGCTCAAGTGCGTTAATGTCATCAACCTGCTGCTGAAGCTTTTTAAGCTCACGATCGTTCTTGCTGCCAACGATCTTTTTCAGAATACTTCCAATCATGTATAGCTCCATAGGACACGTAATATGCGAAAAAAAACGCCGCTTGGCGTTCCGTTCAGAATTGCGAATTTTAACACAGCAGAGAGTGTGCTCACAAGCGCTAAAGGGGCAGATCAATATAGCCTTTAAACATCCAGACATAGTGCAGACAAGGACAAAAAAAAGGCACAACCCCGAGCCAGAAGACTAGGAATTGCGCCGTTACCTTTCAACCATCGGCATCTCTATAGACGCCACTACCACCTTAGTTCCATACGCCCTTGCGAAAACTGAAGATATGCCTGTTAGGTATAACTTTGACAACCGCAAACATATCGCTTTCAAACTCTTCCGGTGCTCTGGCAGAAGACTCAAAAATCTGCTCTCTATAGCTAATTATGCCAACGTAAGGAGCAGAATCAGACTGTGAGCGCCGCACCTTGACCTTCATGGTCGAATTGTCAATTTTATGGTAGCGGGCACGATAGGTGCCATCTTTTTGCTGAGTGATCTTCATGTGAGATTGGGAGTTCTTATGATTCTGATTCAGTTGCTGTACTTTTGATCTGGCAAAGGTTTCGAATTCTGCGAGCCTGACCAAAAGATCATTATCTGCAGGCGGACTACTGGTGACCACACCACTTGACACCGCTGGCATGGCAAAGAGAAAAACAATGATCGTTACAGTTAAGACTTGCACCAGACTTTTCATAAGGCACCTCCAACAAGGAATTCCTGTTTCTTGTTACTCTCTCTGAGCAACGATCGTACCAGAAAGTCCTTAGGTTGGGTTAACCCTTTGATTTCACAGAGAAGAAAGCAAATCTCCTATAAAAAGCAACAAGACCATAACAGCGCTCATCTACTCCATATAACAATTTACGTCACATCATACCGTCAAAACAAAGTATATCTCCCCCTCCAGACAGTGCAAGGAAAAAGACGAGAACAAATAAAACCGGCCGAGTGCTGCAAGCACCCGGCCGGTTTTGATCACAGCCTTAATTGATCGGGGAAAGTCTTACTTCGATTGCAACTCGACGCGACGGTTGAGTTTGCGACCTTCCCTGGTGTCATTGTTGTACTTGGCGCGAGTCTCACCATAGCCAACGGCCTCTAAGCGTGAAGCGGCAACGCCATTGTCAGTGAGCCAACCCTTGACCGAAGCAGCACGCCTTTCAGACAAGCCCTGGTTGTAAGCTTCTGGGCCTGACGAGTCGGTGTGGCCTGAAAGGACGAAATCTGTGTCCATGTCATCGTTCAGGATCATCTTGACTTCCTCAAGAACCGGAATCATCTCGTCTTTGATGTCTGCCTTGTCAAAATCAAAGAGAAGGCTGAATGTGATGATTTCTTTGGCAACCGGTGCTGGAGCTGGTGCTGGAGCGGGAGCAACCTTGGGTGCAGGTTTTGGAGCAGGCTTGCGCTCTTCGTAGAGAACATCCTTGGCAAACTGGGCCATTGCCGCATCGGACTCAAGAGATTTTGCGTCCACAACAACAGAACAACCGGAAAGAGCCTTGATAGCATCGATGGTCTGTTGTCCTTCAGGTGTATCAGCGTAGCTTACGACATGAATGCACAGATCCGAGTTCTGGCTATAAAGGTTCTTGGCAGCACCGACAGGATCAACACCTTTATTCCAGGCACCATCAGTAAACATGATCAGGGCAGTCTTGCCGGATGTGGCAGGAGCAACAGCCGTTAAGCCATCGCCTAAGGTTGTAAAGCTGTTAAATGCAGGCTTGAAGCTCTCTGCTGCAGAACCTATAGAACCTGTCTTGTAGGTCGCAGGCTGGCTAACCGTTTTATAAGGAGCAAAGAGAGAAACAGAACTTGTGTAGCCTAGCTCGGGGACTGCCTGATCGAGGCGCTTAACAGCAGCGATGGCCTTATCAAGCTTCTGCTCACCGGGCTTGGCCTTGGCTTGAGCCATGGAACCTGACTGGTCCAGAACAACAATAAAGTTATCCGCCTTCTTGACCATTTCTGCACCAACCACAAAGGGTGATGCCAAGCAAATAGCCAAAGCCAAAGAGGTGATCGTCATAAAATACCGGGAAACCTGTTTCATTGTAATTCTCCTTATACGTTTTAGGGTGTCCACTTCAACCGCTTGATCTAAAGACAGATCATTAATTTAAAGTTATTATAAAATATAGATTAGCGGAATAAATTTATTAGTCAACCAGTCGAAGGCACTTAAATCACAAGAGAAAAAGAGTTGTGACAAATACTCAACCATGAAGACCAAGATAATTAAATAATGGCTGAACAAAACAAACACACTTATGCCTGCAGGAAACTTCAAGCAGGCAAACAAAAAAAGCCCGGCATAGCCGGGCTTTTTTTGTTATTTGAAGCATACTTAGAGATATTTATTCGGATTAACAGGAACACCGTTAAGACGGATCTCGTAGTGAACATGGGAACCTGTCGAGCGACCGGTATTCCCAACAGACGCGATACGATCACCTCGTCTGACCCGTTGACCGACCTTGACGTGAAATTTTGAATTGTGCGTATAAAGTGTTCGGTAACCGTAGCCGTGATCAAGGGTTACCATTTTGCCATAGCCCGCCTCGGTTCTGATGCTGCTGACAATACCGTCAGCCGTTGCAACCACGGGGCTTCCCATTCTCGAAGCGATATCAAGGCCTTCGTGCATCTTGCGCCTGCCATTAAAAGGGTCTCGACGTAAGCCAAAACTTGAAGTCAACCAACCCTTGGCAGGCCAACCCTGGGGCTTGGCAGCAAGCAATGAACGTTGGTCATTAAGAATACCCTGAATCTCTTCCTGGCTTTCACGACGCAGATCAATCTGGCGCCGCACTTCGTCAATGCGTCGTTGGATTTCACTGAACTCTCGATTGACATCGTCTTCACGAGCAGGACCGCCGACACCGGCAATACTGTCACCTTTAGGAGCCGAAAGCTTCGCCATGACACGGACCTTGGCATCATTTTGTGCCAAAACGACCATCTCCTGGCGCAGGTCTTCAAGCTTAACCACCAGGCGATTCAACTCTTCGCGCTGCGACAGGTTTTCAACCTGCAGGCGATGGAGCTCATTACGATCCAGATTGGTCATTACATAATCGGCAATCAGTCCGGCAAGACCCAAAGCCAGAACGACAGATAAAGCCAGAACCCCTTTTAGAACAGAGCTCCTCACCGCAAAGCGACGAACCTGATGGGACCCTTCCGGTATGATCATTACGGTAAAACGTTTTGCTGGCAAATCCTTAAACCTCCTGAACAACTTGTTTTTACAGGATTTCAACGGTGAATAATAAAGGATTATCAAGTCCACTGTCAAGATTAAAGACACAACAAACAGTATTATCAGACACTTAAACTAACACACCAAAAAAAACACTCCCTCTTAAAGAGAGATACTCAGTGCAATCTCATCACAGTCCGGAAACTTCACACACTTGATGCAATCACTCCAGATCTTTTGTGGCAGTTCCGATTTCTCAATCACTTCAAAACCAAGCTTTTCGAAGAAGCTCTGCTGGTAAGTTAAAGCAAAAACTCTGCCAATACCAAGCCGACGCGCCTCCGAAAGACAGGCCTCAACCAGATGACCGCCAATTCCTCGCCCTGCAAAATCTTCATGAACAACCAGGGAGCGCACCTCGGCAAGATCTTCCCAACAGATATTCAGAGCAGCAACACCGACAACCCGGTCATCTTCGACAAAGACATAAAAATCTCTGATCGACTCAAAAATGTCCATCAGTGAACGCGAGAGCACCAGACCTTCCTTGACGTAAACCATCAACAGCTGGTGTATTTGACGGGCATCCTGAAGAATCGCTTTTCTAATCATAAGTATTCCTGGCAACAAAGGGTGAGTTAAAATTCTCAGGAAGCCGACGACGCAGCAATCAGCTCTTTCGCGTGCAGCAAGGTCTGTTCTGTCACCGTCGCCCCACCGAGCATCCGGGCCATTTCCTGAGTTCTCTCGTCATTTTCCAGGTGCTCCATCGCAGTCAGGGTGCGACCGTCAAGCTCACGTTTAACAACGCGATGGTGATGGTCGGCAAAGGCCGCCACCTGCGGCAAGTGTGTCACACAAAGGATTTGTGAAGTCCGACTCACGACTTGCAACTTGCGCCCGACCGCAGTGGCTGCAGCACCACCGATACCGGCGTCCACTTCGTCAAAGATAACCGTTGGCACCCTGTCCGCTTCCGGCGCAAGTCGCTTAAGGGCCAGCATCATCCTGGAGAGTTCACCACCGGAAGCGACCTTGGCCAACGGCATCAGGGGCTCCCCCGGGTTCGAACTGACCATAAATTCAACCCGCTCGTGGCCGTCCGGCCCTGGCCTCTCCAGCTCAACGAAAGCCACTCCAAAAGACGCTCCCGGCATAGCTAAAGCGGCCATCTCCTCGAGGAGTCCCACCTCGAGCGCTTGAGCCGCCTTCTTGCGTGCAGCAGAGAGGGTTTCGCCCATGGCCCGACTCTCCAAAGAAAGAGTCACGAGTTCCTCAGAGAGGTTATCCCGAGTCTCTTGCGTATTTTCCAGCTCGGCAATCTCTTGTGCAAAGTTTTCCAGCAGGCCCAAGATTTCTTCTACAGCCGGCGCGTACTTGCGTTTCAGGCGGGTCAAGGTCGCAAGACGCTCCTCAATGACTTCGAGACGGTTCGGCTCAAAAGCAATCCGACCAAGGTATGAACGCAGTTGTGTGGAAACATCCTCCAGTTCAAAAAGGCTGCGTTGAACAGTCTCTGCCAGGTCTGCCAGCTCCGGGTCAATCTCACCGACCGATTGCAATTCAGACACCAGACCACCTAAAACCTCACACACCGCGCCATTGCCCTCATAAAGGGCTTCGTAACCACCACGAGTTACCCCTGCGAGGCGCTCGGCATTCTGTAACAGCAATCGCTCGGCGAGGAGATCTTCTTCCTCACCGGGAAGCAACTGTGCTGAAGTGATTTCATCAGCTTGATGCCGCAGGAAGTCGAGCCGTTGCTGACGATCACGCTCGGCACCTTCCAGGCACTCAAGCTGCTGAGCAATTTTCTTCATCAGCCCGTAAGACTCACGGTAGATGCGCAAGGGCTCGTCAAGGTTACCGAAACGATCCAGAACCGTCAAATGAACATTTCGTTGCAGTAAAGACTGATGTTCATGCTGACCACAGACCGTCACCAGAAGTTCGCTCAAAGGCTGCAATTGTGCAAGCGTCACCAGGTTGCCATTAACATAAGCGCGGCTCCGACCGCCGCTTTGCACAATGCGTCTCAAAACGAGTTCATCGTCGACGGAGAAGCCGGCGGCTGTAAAGGCGTGTAGAATATCATCACGCCCGGTCAGATCAAAAAGCGCTTCCACAGTTGCTTCACTTGCGCCGGCACGAACGAGATCCGGACGCGCCCGGTCACCCAGCAGCAGGCCAAAAGCGTCAAGGATAATTGATTTACCTGCGCCGGTTTCGCCGGTAAGCACGTTGAAGCCTTCGTCGAACTGAACTTCAAGACGGTCAATAATGGCAAAGTTGGCAATGGTCAGATTGATGAGCATAGGGCCAGTGGCGCGTAGCGCGTAGTGAGTGGCGCGAATAAAACATCACAGCGACAAAAGTTGTAGGTAACGTCCATAGGTGCAAAAATGGCCAGCAAAAGGGTTGGCTTTTTATCGCCACGCGCCTCCCGCTTCAAGTTATCTTTCCCCCCAGTGCAGCTTGGTACGCAGCACCTGGAAATAATCTTTACTCGGGCTTTTGATCAGCAGAGTGGAATGATTTGACTTGCGCAATTCAACCACATCGCCGCACTCGAGAGGCATCCCCTCCTGGCCATCGGCTGTAAAGACGACATCCTGATCCAGAGATTTAACAGCGATCCGGATCGTTGCTTCATCAGAAACAACAATGGGTCGATTGGTCAGCGTATGCGGACAGATCGGCGCGATAACATGGCAATGGTTGCCGGGATAGATAATAGGGCCGCCAGCGGCCAGGTTATAGCCGGTTGACCCGGTCGGTGTTGAAACAATCAGACCATCAGCCTTGAAGGTCGTCAGGTAATCATCATCAACCCAGGCTTCCATATCGATAATCCTGGCCAGGGCACCCTTGTTGATAACAACATCATTAAGAACCCGGTAACGTGCAATTTCCTCTCCCTTGCGACGGATAACAGCCAACAGGCGCATACGTTCGGAGACAGTGAAGTCGCCCACGAGGACCTGTTCCAACATCGGGAAGAGTTCAGAGCGGGTAATTTCTGTCATAAAACCAAGACTGCCGAGATTCACTCCCAGGATAGGGGTGCGCAGGTCGCCGACCAGACGTGCGACCGAGAGAAGGGTGCCATCGCCGCCAAGAACAACGACCATATCAACCAGGGGCGGGATAGCCTGCCCAGGGTAGCCGTGCATATCAGGCATGGCTTCAGCAAGAACTTCATCAACAAAAACTTCGATCTCACGATCAACCAGCCAGGCAACAACCTCGTCTGCAAGACTGACTGCGTCTTCATTGTGACGTTTGGCAAAAATTCCGATGCGCTTCATAGAACGATCCCTCCGAGTGAGCGAACACTATCACAACAAACCGTCAAAGTCTATGCCTATCAGTAACTTACGCCATCTCCCTCTTGTCCATAAAGACCCTTTGTGATAAGGTCCAATCTTCACGTTTGCGGACCAACCTAACTCTAAATTTCACATGGCAACGATGGATCTTTTTTCCTCAGAAACATCCGGGAAAGCTCCGGCACCTTTGGCCGAGCGCCTGCGACCGCAGCGCCTCGACGAAATGGTTGGCCAGCAGCATCTACTCGGCGAAAAGGGCATCTTACGACGCCTGATCGAGCAGGATCAGCTCACCTCTGCCATCTTCTGGGGGCCACCGGGTACCGGCAAAACCACCTTGGCCAGAGTCATCGCTCAAACCACCCGCAGTTATTTCGTTGCCTTCTCGGCCGTCCTGCAGGGCGTCAAGGATATTCGCGAAGTCGTCGCCAAAGCTCAGCAGGAGAGAAACTACTACGGACGGCGAACACTGCTCTTTATCGATGAAATTCATCGTTTCAACAAAGCTCAACAGGATGCACTCTTGCCCTGGGTGGAGAATGGCGACATCATCCTGATCGGCGCAACAACAGAAAATCCCTCCTTCGAGGTTAATTCCGCCCTGCTCTCCCGTTCAAAAGTGTTTGTTCTTGAGCCCTTGGCAGCAGACGATATCGCAAAACTCCTCAACCGAGCCCTCTCCTCACAAGAAGGGCTTGGCGAGCAACAATTGACCATCGACGATGGAGCAGTCACCTTCATCGCAGAACAATCTCATGGCGACGCACGCTCCGCGCTGAACAGCCTGGAAGTCGCAGCGGCTACCGCCACCGGAAAAACTATCCTGCAGAGCGATGCGGCAGCCGCCATGCAAAAAGCGCCCCTCCTCTATGACAAGGGCGCCGAAGAACACTACAACGTAATCTCCGCGTTCATAAAAAGTATGCGTGGCTCAGACCCGGATGGCGCCATTTACTGGCTGGCCCGCATGATTGAAGCTGGCGAAGATCCGCTCTTCATCGCGAGACGGATGGTCATTTTTGCCGCAGAAGACGTCGGCAATGCCGACCCGCGCGCACTGCAAATCGCTGTATCTGCCCAGCAGGCCGTTCACTTCATAGGGCTGCCGGAAGGCCGCATCCCGCTGGCTCAAGCCGTCATCTACCTGGCCACAGCTCCCAAGAGTAATGCAGCCTATGTCGCCATTGGCGAGGCGCAGAAAGAAGTTCGCCAGAGTGGCGCTCTGCCAGTTCCACACCACTTGCGCAACGCCCCTACGGGCCTCATGAAAGAACTTGGCTACGGCAAAGATTATCAATACGCGCACAACCATAAAAACAGCGTTGTCACCCAAAAACATCTCCCCGAAGCTCTTGGTGACACAAGCTACTACCGCCCCAAAGAGTCCGGTTACGAGAAAACAATCCAGGAAAGACTCGACTGGTGGGCCTCACAGAGAGCAGGACAGAACAAAGACAAGGGGGCTGGGGACTAGGGGCTTGAGAGAAATTATCAACCAGCCCCCAGCCTCCAGCCTCCAGCCTCCAGCCTCCAGCCTCCAGCCTCCA
>NODE-306-length-17760-cov-6.18029_pt1 | contig 17760 bp, 11 predicted proteins | sample MGYA00139097_ERZ477577 | MGnify/ENA metagenome assembly ERZ477577
GTAATCTGCTGCTTTATACGCTGCTGTACCTATCGAATTGTAGATGTCTAGAGGCTCTGTGCGACCATGTCATAAGGCGAGCGGCTCTATGTTTCGATAGCTGATCTGATTATCGACACAGCTTTACTTGACAGAGCACAAATTGTTACCGATATTGTCAGTGATATTAGTTTAACCAGCACAGATGAAGCGGTTTAAAAACTATCTTTTACCACGCCTAAACAATCCCATGGGCAATTGAAGGATGAGGAAGAGGCAGCGAACCGGGAACCCCTGTCACAGACCATGCCTAAAAACAACTATTGAAATGATAAAACGATCAAAGAATACAATTTCCTCGGTTTGGATGTTCGCAAGAGAGTTTGGACCCCTTGCTGGTGTCGGCGGTGTGAAGGACGTGGCTGCACAATTATCAAGGTCTCTCGCACGCTGGACCGGGCGGAAAGTAAAAGTGGTTCTGCCGCTGTATGGATTTATGAACCCTCAGGATATGGGATTTAGCAGACTTTCAGACCCTGATTTTGCAGATGTGTTTCTGGAGCTCGATGTGGCGATGAATTATACCGACCGGGATCGAACAGAACGTGTTCGGGTCTGGTACGGTGTTTTTGACCGGGTTCACCTCTATCTTCTGGAAGCGGAACGTTTCCAGGAAAAGCAGGGTGTCTATACCTATACCCGGGAAGAGTTTCAGCGAGAATCCTGGAAAACCCCGGGAACTGGCCATTATGATTTTTTTGCAATGAACATCCTGCTGCAGAAGGCTGGTCTTGACCTGATTATGATTCTTGGAGACCGTCCTGAAATTATTCATTGCCATGATGGCCACACGGCAGTGACACCGGCCATGATGCGTGAATGTCCCGGATATAATAATTATTTCAGGACGACGGCAGCACTTGTAACCATACATAATGGCGGTATTGGCTATCATCAGGAAGTTTCAGACCTTCCTTTTGTGCAGGCAATAACCGGCCTGCCATGGAGGGTGGTAGATGAATCGTGCCTGGATCACAGTTTTGACCCGTTCATTGCTGCCAGCCAATATGGTTTGATGAGCACGGTGAGTGAAAATTATGCCAGGGAATTGCAGGAAACGGACAATGATTACCTGACTGGCTGGCTTGGTCACCGTTTAAAAGAAAGTGGTGTTGAGATAGCAGGCGTTACCAATGGTATTGATCCTGCCGACTTTGACCCGACTGATCCTGAACCTCTCGGTATTTTCGCTCCGTATGATATAAGGAACGAAAAAGATGATCTTGGCGGTAAAACAGCCTGTAAAAGAGAACTCATCAGAACATTGGCGGAAAAGCCGGTCGATCATGAAGGTGACCGGATCGGATATCTGACTGAGAATATCTCATGGCCGCTGTATACATTTATCGGGCGTCTCAGTGATCAAAAAGGAATCGATATTCTAACCGAAGCAATTAATCTCTTTCTGGCTGAGGAACCGGAAGCACAGGTTGTTTGTCTCGGTAATGGTGGGGAACTGGAAGAGGCTGCGCTGGCTCTGGCAGCTGTCGATAAAAACAATATAGGCAGGGTCTGTTTTCTGCGGGGCTTTAATTCAGAGCTTGCAAATCAGGTATATAGTGCAGGAGACTTTTTTATTATTCCTTCACGCTATGAGCCTTGTGGACTGACCGACTATATAGCCCAGCTTTTCGGGAACCTGCCGATCGTGCATCATGTCGGAGGGTTGGTTAAGGTTGTCGATGGCGAGACCGGATTTGGCTATCGTGACAACAGCCCGGAAAATTTAACAAAAGCTATGCACCGGGCACTGCAGGCATATAAGGACAAATCGCTCCTTCGCGAGATGCAGAACGCTGCTGTTGACAGGATAGATCGGTTTCACAGCTGGAACCATGTAATGAAGAAATATATTGTTTTATATAAGAAGGCTATTACAGAATTGACTGGGAAAGTACGGTGACCGTGCTCTTCTATTTATAAGCTTAAGGGAGATAGAAAATGACAGTTAGAATTGGTATTAACGGTTTTGGTCGAATCGGCAGAAATATTTTCAGAGCCATTGGCCAGGACCCTCTATTTGCAGATATCGAGGTTGCAGCGATTAATGATTTAACTGATAACGAGACCCTTGCACATCTCCTCAAGTATGACTCAGTGATGGGCAAACTGTCAGAGGAAATTGCCAGTGATGATAGTGGCATAACCGTCGAAGGTCGACACATTGCCGTTTCAAGTCATCGTGACCCGGCGGACATCCCATGGCAGGAGATGGGGGTTGATTACGTTGCAGAATGTACCGGTATATTTAGAGATCTCGAATCAGCGCAGAAACATATTGATGGTGGTGCGAAGAAAGTTGTCATTTCTGCTCCTGCAAAAGGGAACATCAAGACATTTGTGATGGGCGTTAATGAGGATGAATATGATCCAACGACGCATCATGTTGTGTCCAATGCGTCCTGTACGACCAACTGCCTGGCACCCTTTGCCAAGGTTATCCTTGACAACTTCGGCATTGAGCGGGGCTTGATGACAACGGTTCATGCCTATACCGGTGATCAGCGTCTGCTTGATTTCCCTCATTCGGACCTGCGCAGGGCTCGGGCCGCAGCTCTTTCCATGATTCCAACCAAGACAGGAGCGGCTGCGGCAGTATCTCTGGTCATTCCAGAGTTGAAAGGGAAATTTGACGGCCTTGCTGTTCGTGTCCCCACCCCGAATGTATCACTTGTTGATGCAGTAATGGAAGTCGGGCAGGAAACGACCGTTGCCGAAGTGAATCAGGCGTTAAAAGAAGCGGAAAACCGGTATCTTGGCTATACCGAATTACCGCTTGTTTCCATTGATTTTCAGGGGGACCCGCACTCCTCCTTCGTTGATGGCCAGTCCACCAAGGTGATTGGTAAAATGGTCAAGGTCATGAGCTGGTATGATAATGAGTGGGGCTATTCAAACAGAATGCTTGATTTAATTCTGCACATGGATGCAAAAAAAGTTCTGTAAGCAGGCGGGGCTGTCACATCGTTTGTTGAAAATGCGCTTTGTACTTTCATGTTCGAGGCGCATTTTTTTATGGTAGAGCAGTATTGTACTGTTCTTGAATCCAGAACAGGAACTACCGGTAGAAGGTTATGAAACAGATAGAGATAGATCTCAATATCGACTCTGATGCCCTCAAGGCAAATTTACTTGAAACAGCTGAGCATGTGGAAATACGACCAGACTTGCTCCTGTTGCTCGATATCGTCAAAAAATATCGGGGTATTCATTCCAGCCTTGAAAATCTCCTTTATGAAATCTGTCATCCTTATCGCAACTGGCAAATACTCGTCCCGCCCCTGCGATCCTTTGTACTCAAAAACTTTAATCATTACGTAAAACATGAACAGGGGCCGGAGGCCTTCGAACTCTTTGGCGGGCTGTTTTTTGAAGCAATAGATGATTCGGCCAGAAACTCCTTGCTTGTATCACAGGTTTTTGAAGCCCTTTGCGGCTGGCTCGATAAGGTTATCTCGCAATTTGACAGCGACGCTCTCAGGCGATTTGAGCCGGCGATAAACACCTTGTTTATTCGCCTGGAGGAACTCGACTCAACAGATGATTCCATATTGATGCACCTTGTACACGGCCCGCATTCGATAAAACGGGTTATCAGGCGGTTGCTTGATCTTGTCGGGCGCAGCGATATGGCAATCGATATCGGACCTGCTGCATCGCTGATGCACCTCCTTCTTCAGAAGAATTATGAATATTGGTTGAGCGAAGATGATCCACTCCCCTGGTTTCTTGAACGCTGCAATCTCCTGGAAAAGGATTTTCCTGAGCAGCAGATTTTTTCGGCCATCTCCCATGAAGCGATGCGGCTCAATCTTGATAGCCTGGAACGGACCGCAATAGACAGCGAGCCATTATCTGCGCTTGCGCAGATTCTTGAAATGCCATCACACATAGATATCGTTCGCCTGTATAAAGAGGTACCTCGGCATTTGAGTGATATTGAGAATGTGGGGGCAGATTCCACCCAGGTCAGGGGCACCGCGGCTAACTACCTGACAGAGAATCAGAAACTGCAATTCATGTTTAAAATCATGGATATCAGGGGACTGCATCTCATTCATGAGGAAATATTACGTGAGATCAACCGCAGTCTTGTTGTTCTGGTTCAGCAGCAGAGCTATGAGGAAATTGAGGAATTTCTTCTTATTACCTTTCAACTGCTCAAAGTAAATGTGAGAAAATATCCCCATACTTCACTTCAATGCATCCAGGTCCTGGGGGGCGAGGTATTTAAACGGGGCAATAGCAGAATGGTGGAGGCGTTTCTCTGGGGCGCGGTGCGCTTTGGCTTTCAACCGGCGAATGTGACCGGTGTTGATGAGGATTGGCAACCCATTATCAATCCCGCCCATTTGAGTAATATCAGGGTCTGGCTCAACCTGATCCTGCAGGAACCAAAATGGTGCGCCACCCTCTTTTCTGCTTTGATCATCCATTTAAAATTGTCTGGAACCTGCGTTAAGGACACGGACCTCTTTCAGCGTGATATTACCGAGCTGCTGAATCATCCCATAGAACCTGTTTACAATCTGGCCAAACAGTTTGCCAAATTAATGCCGGTTTTCTTTAACGAAATTGGAGCAGAGGGAGAACTCAGGGATGTCTCGACCGAACTCGATGAAATACACCGAAGAAAAGATATTCTTATCCATTTTTTAAGAAAACAGAGCCATGTGGAGAGCTCGAACCTGATTGTCGATTTCATTCGGGCTATTTTCATGTACTGGAAAACACAGGACAGGACCTATCTGAGTCCCTATCTGCCATCCGAGGTTTTGACCCAGATAATCCCCAACGGCATATACGTGGACAGCCAGGTTATCTTGACAAGGCGAGTTATCAGGGAATATGAGCTTGACCAGCTAGACGATATTCTGGATATCCCTTACATTGCCCTGGAGCGTTTTCTCCAGCAGCAGAAAGATGTCGCTAAAGATGAGTGTCGGCGTTTCTATCTGCTTGTCCGTATGTTTAAGCTAACCTATAAAAAGTATAACCTCGGGTTTCAGGAGCTGCGTTCGGAACTTGAACAGGCAGGTAATGACGGTTTTTTTCAGATGGACACGCTCCTTGACAAACTCGATGACCAGGATATTGAAGGGATTATTGAAGCCACCCTCGATGGTTTGACGCTGCTCAAAGAAAATATTTTATCTGACGAGCAGTTTGAGGCACGGGAGGATATTTACTATAAACGCCATATTGCTGTCGATATCCCGTCGGTATACGGGAAATATCGGGAGAAAAAATTTGACAGTCTTTCACTGACCTTCCGGCTGGAGAACTTGGCTAATATATACCTTGAGAAACTGCCGGAAACGGTCAACCTGTCATTGATTACCCAGGCTACGTTTTACTCCATAGGCAGATGTCTAAAACTGTATATGCGGGCATTGGCAATAGATGGCATCACTTCGCGCCGGTTGGATACCTATCTGTCACTGCTCACGAGTTCCCTGAAAATAAAGCGTTTCTCCTACACCCAGTATCTTGATATTTTTCGTGGCCTGTCCGAAGGAGTCAAAGATGTCATCTATGCTTACTATACCAATATCCATCAGAAAAATTTATCTTTGATCATTCCTCAAATCGGCAGGGAGAATCTGCTCTCACGCTATAAATCCCTGTGGAACGAAAAGGAGATGGCCAATACGGTTCACAGCCTGTCAGAAGCTTTTTTCAGGGACCTGATTGCCTCCACTTTCGGGTTGCAGCATCTTGATAATTTCATACTTCGTGTGATCCAGACGCTGGAGAGTCAAAAGGATATTCTCGATGAAAAGACGCTTGATTTATTGATGACTTATAATCCAGAAACAACGATCTCACTGCTGGACAAAATCAATCCCTATACTCATGACCTCATTCATCTCGGTAACAAGGCATTTAATCTCATAACATTGACTGAAGACTTAAAACCGGTCCCGCCTGCGTTTGTTATTACCACTGAGGTTTTTCGTTGTCGTGATGTCATATTTGATTTTCCGAAAGCCAGGGAAGGCTTCATGCAGCGCATCAGGAGCGCTCTGAACAGCATTGAAAAAGCGACGGGGAAAGTCTTTGGCTCATCTGATCGTCCGTTGCTGCTGTCTGTTCGAAGTGGAAGTGCAATTTCAATGCCGGGTATGATGGCAACCGTTCATAATGTGGGACAAAACACTGATCTGGTCAATGAGTATGCCAGCGAACGGGGGAATGAATATTTCGCCTGGGATAACTACCGTCGGTTTATTCAATCCTGGGCAATGATTTCAGGGGTTGAGCGTGAGGATTTTCAGGAATTGATGAACGAGGCCAAGGCCCGTCATGATGTTGCCCTGAAACGACATTTTACCCCCGCACAAATGAAAGAACTTGCTCTGAACTACCAGAAACTCGTACGTCAACGAGGACTTGGAATTCCTGATGATCCGTGGCTGCAGCTGGTGGGAGCTATTGAGATGGTTCTTGATTCGTGGGAAACCCAGAAAGCAATGGACTATAGAAAAATCATGGATGTTTCCCATTCATGGGGTACTGCCGTGATTGTCCAGGCCATGGTTTTCGGAAACCGGAGTGACCTCTCGGGGTCGGGGGTTCTGTTCACTGCCCATCCATATAGAAAAGTTCAGCGTGTCGCGCTCTGGGGAGATTATGCCTATGGCGATCAAGGGGAGGATATCGTCTCCGGACTGGTAACAAGTCATCCGGTTTCTCTGGAACAGGCAGAGCTAGATGGGCGTTCAAGCAAAGAAGCGCTGGAGGTGAAATTTCCCCATATCTACCAGCGATTGCTGGCCATCTCAAGGGAGCTGGTTTACGACAAGCGATGGAATCCCCAGGAAATTGAGTTTACCTTTGAGGGGCCTGGTGCCGATGATCTCTATCTGCTTCAGACCCGTGACATGATTACCATTAAACAGAAAGAACATCTCAATGTCTTTGTCGAAACCGACAAGATTGAAGCTGCCGTCCTTGGAAAAGGGATCGGTGTTTCAGGTTCTGCGTTGTCTGGAAAGGCCGTATTTACTGAGGATGATATTGCTGCGTTGAGAGCACAGGAACCGGACACTCCGCAAATTCTTATCAGGCAGGATACCGTACCTGAGGATATATCGGTGATTTCCCAGACAGATGGCTTGCTTACATCCCGCGGAGGACAGACCTCCCATGCCTCAGTCGTTGCTGTTCGCCTTGAAAAAACATGTGTTGTCGGCTGCGAGAGCCTGAGGGTTTACGAGAGATACTGTGAAATAAACGATCAGCGTATTGAGTCGGGCGACCATGTATCGATTGACGGAAGAAGCGGTCTGGTGCTGATTGGCAGTCATGCTGTTCGGGAGGAGATGCATATACTGCCGATATAGCCGGTCTTTTATCGCGAATGATTGAGCTTGTTGTCCTGCAGAGGCGCAGATAGTGAGGTAGGGCAGCGGGAATCGATCTGCTGTCCGCTGTCCATAACCAGTTCTTGGTCTATCTGCTTTCAGGTACGCCGAATGCTTTAAGGATAGCTCCCATAGGGCAGAATTTAGAAATTCCAAACTGGAAAAGATTGGCACCGACAAAGGCTGTAAAAATAAGCCAGTATTTACTGTGAAAAAGCGGACTTACTTCTACACCGAGTGCGAGGCTTAAGAGTATAAACGTTCCAGCAAGTAAGTGTATCCAGTCGGTAATAATCATTATGTTGTCCCCCTGTTACGCTGAGGTTGCGGAAGGTGGTAATTAAATGTCAGGGCAGAAAAGCTGTCTCATTTTCTGGATCAACTCCAGGATGCGCTGATCAGTTATCCGGTTATAGATGAAATTTGCGTCTTTTCTGAAGTCAATAATTCCCTGGCCCCTTAAAATGTTGAGGTGCTGCGAGACATTGGCATTGGTCGTCTCTACCTGGTCACGGATATCTCCGACAGACATCTCCTGTTCCTGAAGCAAGCAGAGAATTTTCAGCCTTATCGGGTGAGACATCGATTTCAGCAGTTTTGATATCGCTTCAATCTGTTCGTCTTTCATATCATTTTTCATGATTTTCCTCTCCCTTGTATTTTAGCGTTTAACTTAATAGTCAAACAAAAATTGTAAAGTATTATTTTTCAAAGCGAGGTCGGCACAGTAAGAAAACTGGATTCACCGTAAGCGTCCCCTCCCCTTTTGCCATTTCCACCCTTTGGAAGAATGCATTTATTAAATGATACGAATTATTTGGCGCAAGGTCTGTTTTTTCTGGAAAAGGCTCTGTAAATGTGGTTTGTTTTATCAAAATATTTGATATCGGTGTTCAGCTGAACTGAGCAGATGGATCAGTTCTTATGAACATTTCTGTACTCGATCTAATCCGCCACGATTGTGTCATCATTGTCTGCCTGTTGACAGATCTCATACAAAAATAACAGGTTCACCACGCCTGCCTCTGTTATCGGGCAGAATGATATCGAGCAAGAGGAGAGAAAGATGAGCGGTATTGAAGATAAGATTACCAGTTTGCTAAATGAAAATCGTCAATTCAATCCTCCGGAACATCGACGAAAAGATGCCGTCATTGGTGATATAGATACTTACGAACTGGTTTATAAACGTTCGATGGATGACCCGGATGGTTATTGGGCTGAACGTGCCGAAGAACTTGTGAGCTGGTATAGAAAATGGGATACCGTAGTGGACGCTAATCTCTACAAGCCCGAGGTTCGCTGGTTTGATGGCGCGACCTTGAATGTTTCCTATAATTGTCTAGATCGACACCTGGAAAATGGAAAACAGGATAAAACAGCAATTATCTGGCAGGGTGAACCGGAAGATGATGTTCGGACTTACAGTTATCGTCAACTGCATGAAGAGGTGTGCCGTTTTGCCAATGTCTTGAAGAAAAAGGGTGTCCAGAAAGGTGACCGGGTTGCTGTATACCTGCCCATGATTCCAGAACTTGCGATAACACTGCTGGCCTGCGCTCGGATCGGAGCAATTCACTCGGTTGTCTTTGCTGGTTTTTCGGCGGTAAGTCTGCAAAACAGAATTGAAGACTGCGAGGCACGTATTCTGGTCACCGCTGATGCTGTACTCCGGTCTGGAAAAACAATTCCGTTGAAACCAAATGCCGATGAGGCGCTGGAAGAATGTGAATCGGTCGAGCACTGTATTGTTGTTCAGCGGGCCGGCAACGATGTAGCGATGAGGCCGAGACGGGATTGCTGGTGGCACGAGGAGGTGAGCGGTGACGATATCAGTAATGAATGTGAGCCCACCCATATGGAGGCTGAGGATATACTCTTCATTCTCTACACCTCTGGATCGACCGGGAAACCCAAAGGCGTTGTTCATACAACAGGCGGGTATCTCACGTACGTAATCCATACAACCCAATGGGTTTTTGACCTCAAAGATGAGGATATCCATTGGTGTACGGCTGATATTGGCTGGATTACCGGGCATTCGTATATCCTCTATGGACCGCTTGGTCTTGGCGGCACAACCTTGATGTTTGAAGGCGTCCCCTCCTATCCAAGCTCAGGGCGATTCTGGCATATTGTCGAAAAATTCAAGGTGAATATCTTTTATACCGCACCAACGGTAATCAGGGCGTTGATGCGATTTGGCGAAGAGCCGGTAAACAAATATGATATTTCCTCATTAAGAATACTCGGGTCAGTTGGTGAACCGATCAACCCGGAAGCCTGGATGTGGTACCACCTGCATATCGGCAAAGGTAAACTGCCAATCGTGGATACCTGGTGGCAGACGGAAACCGGTGGTATCATGATTTCACCACTGCCGTATGCAACCAGCCTCAAGCCCGGTTCAGCCACCCGTCCACTGCCCGGTATTGATGCAGCAATACTTACCGAAGAGGGAAATCCTGCAAGTTCCAATGAAGGCGGGCATCTGGTGATAAGAAAACCATGGCCTGGCATGCTGCGGGGCGTGTTTGGCGACCCGGAGCGATATCGCACGACCTATTTTGAGACATTTCCAGGTTTTTATGACGCCGGTGACGGTGCCCGCTGTGATGAGGACGGTTATTTCTGGATAATGGGAAGGCTGGACGATGTAATAAATGTATCAGGACACCGGCTTGGTACGGCCGAAATAGAATCTGCTCTGGTATCCCATCCTCATGTCTCTGAGGCGGCAGTTGTTGGAATGCCTCACCCCGTTAAAGGACAGGCAATTTATGCGTATGTAACCATAAACGCGGGTCTCAAAGAGGATTCTGAGCTTTTGACCCAATTACGTGTTCATGTTCGCAGTGAAATTGGTCCAATCGCTGCTCCTGATGTCATCCAGTATGCCCCCGGTCTTCCCAAGACAAGAAGCGGGAAAATTATGAGAAGAGTATTGCGAAAAATAGCAGCCAATGATTTTGAAGATTTTGGCGATACCTCAACCCTGGCCGAGCCATCGGTTGTTGATGACCTGATCTTAGGGAAAAAAGCACTTGAGAATCAGATTTAAGGTGTCGGTTTTCCATCATCAGTGGTGATGCCGAAAATAAAATTCAATTGACGTTCGTTCTTATCGCCGAACCCTATTTCGTTTTGAAAAATGGGCACTTTATACAGATGAATTGGTACGGGATCAATGAAGAGTGCAAACAGCGGTCCGCCTTGGGCCTGAAAAATGAGTGATCAAAACAGTAACAGTAAGATACCGTCTTTGCTGCCATTTGACAGCAGTACTCATACGGTAGCACCGGATGTGGCGGTGGATTTCCTGAAAGAGACCATGCCTTTCAAAGAGTTGGGTACTGAAGTGCTCAATGGCCTGGCTAAACATTGCAGGATTGATTTCTTTCCAAAAGGGACCAGGCTGTTCACCTATAACAAAACGGAGGTAACCCACCTCCATCTCATCCAGCGTGGAGGAGTCAGGGCATTCATCATTGATGAGGACGGTGAAGTCGCACTGAAAGATTATCGTGGGGTAGGCGCTAATATTGGAGCGCTGGGAATAATCAGAGGAACTCTGGCAAACCTTAACATCGAGACCGTTGAGGACACCTTCTGTTTCCTGATACCAAGAGAAATCCTGCTGAAACTGGTGAGAGAGAATTTAGCGGTGGCCCATTATTTCCTGAAAAGTTTTTCCGATAATGTTGTTGCAACCGCTTATAATGAGCTCCGCAGCCATAAAATGAGTCGTAGGACCAGTGAAGATCTCTATCTGTTTAACGTCACCGCTCGAGATTTAACTAAATCGCTCTATACTGTCTCTGAATCTACTTCCATCCAGGAAGCTGCAGCAATAATGGCCCGCCGCGCTATAGGGTCATTGCTGATCTATGCCGACGACCATCCTGGAGCAATGGTTGGCATTATCACCGATACCGATCTCAGGGGAAAGGTTATCGCTGAAGGAAGAGATTATCGTGAGCCGGTAGCATCTATCATGAGCGGCCCATTGAAAACGGTTCCGGCATCCATGCTCTGTTTTGATGTTTTATTGAAGATGATGTCTACCGGAATACACCATCTCGGTGTCGAGCAGGCAGGAGGTGTGATCGGGGTCGTGACCAGTCATGATATCATGGTCCAGCAGGGAAATTCGCCCTATTATCTTTTCAAGGAAATTGTTGCCCAGAGCGATTTTTACGGAGTATATTCTCTTGCTCAGAAGGTGTCAGGGATTGTCAGAAACATTATCAATGAAGGGGCAAAAGCGGGTAACATTACCAAGATGATCGCCTTGCTCAATGATCAGATACTTTATCGCATACTGACGCTGCTTCATGAACAGATGGGACCGCCGCCGTTAAAATACAGCTGGTTGCAGCTTGGCAGCGAGGGGCGCAGTGAACAGACATTTAAAACGGATCAGGACAACGCGATCATTTATACCGACCCGCAGAATGACGAGGAGGCCAGGCGCGCGGAGGAATATTTTGGACTGTTTGCCTCCCGGGCGATAGATCATCTGGTCAAGTGCGGTTATCCCCTGTGCAAGAGCGACACAATGGCCAGTAATCCTGACTGGTGCCAACCGGTAACCATATGGAAGTCTTATTTTCAGCGGTGGATCAGTGCCGCCGATCCACGTGAGTTGTTAGTCAGCTCAATATTTTTTGATTTCCGGAATGGTTACGGAACAGAGCAGCTTGCTGTCGATTTAAGAGACTTTATTGCTGAGCAGACAACAGAGCGGAGCCTGTTGCCCTATTATCTGAGTCGTCAGTGTCTTGCAACTCGCGCTCCGCTCTCCTTTTTTAACAACTTCATCGTAGAAAAAGACGGTGAGTATAAAGACAGGCTCGATATCAAGGCCAGAGGACTCGCCCCATTTGTAGATTTCGCCCGAGTTCTTGCCCTGCGTTTTGGTATAAGGGAGACCAATACGCTGGAACGGCTGCGACTGTTGATGCAGAGGGAAAAGATATCAAAAGACCTTTACCATTCCGCCATGGAGGCATATGAACTGCAGATGCAGCTGCGCGTAATTCATCAGCTCGGTCAGATTGAAGACGGAAATGTTCCAGACAATTTCATCAACCCGGCGCATCTCTCCGATCTTGAAAAGCGTATGCTCAGAGATGCATTTGGTGTCATCGAGAAAATACAGAGTGTGCTGGAAAGTATGTTTCCGGAGGCCTGATGTTTAATCTGCTGAATAAACTTCCCTGGTTTCGACCACCGGACGAATTTATTGTCAGGAACAGAGAATTTTTTAAAAATTTTGACCAGGCTCGACCACTTTCAGATTATACATTTGTTGTATTTGATACTGAACTGACAGGGCTGAATCGAAAAAAAGACGAAATTATCTCAATCGGTGCGGTAAAAATTAAAAATCTGCAAATTGATCTCGGGGAGACGTTTCATCACTATATTCAACCACAGAAACTTGATCATACTGAGGCCACGCTGGTTCACAGAATAACCCCGGAGCAATTGAAAGAGGCACCGTCACTCGAGGATGTTCTGCCCGAGTTTCTTTCCTTTATCGGCAACGATCTCATTGTTGGCCATTATATCGGGCTTGATATGAGTTTTATACATCGGGAAACCCATCGCAGGTATAATGGCACCCTGGCAAATCCCTGCATTGATACCATTCGCATGGCACAGGGGTATAAACGGGTCATGTTTGGCTACTATCATGATGAAGGATCTTCGTCCAGCCGGTTGAGCCTGCAGGACCTGAGCAGTGAATTCAATCTGCCTTTTTTCGAAGCACACGACGCGCTTGAAGATGCCGTCCAGACAGCGTACCTGTTTCTGTTTCTGGTTAAAAAATTTCACAAAGGTGGGCTTGAGACCTTACGGGAATTGTACCAGGCAGGTAAAGAGCGTGACTGGAGAATTCTCTGATCGGCAAAAAGAATATGATGTTCTCAAGGTTTTTAAGCCATCAGGTCACCTGAGCGGCGCGATCGTCGCCGAAAACCAAATCTTTTTTCACATTCAGCCATCATCTGCTTGAATATCAACTCACAAAATAGTTTACTATTACGCTGTTTCAGTTACTTTGAGCGGTAATGTCCGATTTTTATATAACCAGGTAACGTCAACCAGCATATAATGAGCGGTTTAAATCTGTTCAAGGTGTGTTGAATTTATAACAATTACAGATAGAAGACTATGACAGGAAACGATATACGCGCCAGATTTTTAGACTATTTCAGAGAAAAAGGGCATGCGGTGGTTGAAAGTTCTTCACTCGTGCCTCAGGATGACCCGACGTTGCTGTTTACAAATGCTGGGATGGTACAGTTTAAACTCGTCTTCATGGGAGAGGAAAAACGAGATTACCAGACTGCAACCACCAGTCAGTGCTGTATGCGGGCGGGAGGAAAACATAATGATCTTGAGAATGTCGGTTATACGGCCCGGCATCATACATTTTTTGAAATGCTCGGAAATTTCTCGTTTGGTGACTACTTCAAGAAGGATGCCATTGCATACGCCTGGGAGTTCTTGACCGAAGAGTTGAAATTACCAAAAGAAAAATTGTGGATTTCGGTATTTCAGGATGATGATGAAGCCTTTGAGCTCTGGGAGGAGGTAGATGGTTTGCTGGACGGCAGGATTGTTCGCCTTGGAGAGGAAGAGAACTTTTGGGCCATGGGTGATACCGGACCGTGCGGGCCGTGCTCTGAGATTCACATAGACCAGGGTATCGAGGCAGGATGCGGGAGACCTGACTGCGCAGTTGGATGTGATTGTGATCGCTTCCTTGAGCTCTGGAACCTCGTCTTCATGCAGTTTAACCGGAGCGAAGATGGCACGATGACGCCACTTCCCAAACCAAGCATTGATACCGGGATGGGACTAGAGCGGGTGGCGGCGGTAATGCAGGGCAAGTTTAATAACTATGATTCTGATCTTTTCTCCCCGGTTATTTCCTGTCTTGAAAAATTGTCGGCAAGGAAATATGGCAAAAGCGGCGCTGACGACACGGCCATGCGGGTGATTGCCGACCATGCACGGGCAACCTGCTTCCTGGTTGCTGACGGAGTCCTGCCATCAAACGAGGGACGTGGCTATGTGATGCGAAGGGTGTTGAGAAGGGCAATACGTTTCGGTCGAAATCTCGGCTTGACAAAGCCATTCATGCATGCTGCCTGTAAATCAGTGGTTGATTCAATGCTGGGTGCGTATCCGCGGTTGCAGGATACAGCACAATTACTTGAAAAAGTGGTCAACAATGAGGAACTGCGCTTCGGTGAGACGCTCGAACATGGATTGATGATACTCGATGAAGAGGTTAATCGCCAGTTGGGGGAAGAAACGCCGATGATTGCTGGAGACTTTATTTTCAAACTATATGATACCTTCGGTTTTCCTGTTGATATCGTACGTGATATCTCTCTTGAGCGCGGCATTGGATTCGATGACGCCGGTTTCCAAAGTGCAATGGAATTGCAGCGTGCCCAATCAAGAGCATCAAGAAAAGGTGACGGGGTTCAATTAAAAACAGATGGTGTAAAAAAGCTTATCGATTCAGGACAACGATCTGAATTTACCGGATACGACATGCTGAGCAGTTCTGCCAGGGTCATCGGCCTTCTTGATACTGAAGGAGAAGAGATCGATTCTCTTGGCAAGGGAACTCAGGGCAAACTCTTTGTCGATTCCACGCCGTTTTATGCAGAGGCAGGCGGCCAGGTGGGAGATGTCGGGACAGTGACCTGGGAGAATGGTCGCGGCTCGGTGTTGACAACGGCGTTGGAGACTGACGGTATTATCCTGCACGAGCTAAGAGTGGATGAAGGAACGCTGTCAAACGATATGATTGTAGAAATGGGAGTCTCCGCTGCTGTTCGCCAGGATACTGCTGCAAATCATACGGCGACCCACCTGCTCCATGCAGCACTCAGGGATACTCTGGGAGATCATGTAAAACAGGCTGGTTCGCTCGTTACTGAAGGTCGCCTGCGATTTGATTTTACCCATTTTTCGGCTCTTGCTGCGGCGGAGATACGAGCCATCGAGATATTTGTGAATGATCAGATTCGAGAAAACTACGGTGTTGCTACGAAAGTAGTTGGCAGGGATGATGCCCTCCAGGAGGGGGCAACGGCATTGTTTGGTGAGAAATATGGAGAATCGGTCCGTGTGGTGACTATCGATGAGGTCAGCAAGGAGTTATGTGGCGGCACCCATGTTGCAGCGACTGGTAACCTCGGCTTTTTTAAAATCGTTTCTGAGAGCGGAATTGCTGCGGGAGTCAGGAGAATTGAAGCGGTCAGTGGGAGGCAGGCGGTACAGTTCGCGCAGGCAATTGCTGATCGGGAAGTTGAAATAAGCAGGACGCTTAATGTCCCTCCAGCCGACATTGTTGATAAACTTGAAAGCCTGCAGCTACAGCAGAAAACACTCGAAAAACAGGTTGCTGAATTATCCACCCAGGTCGCCAGTTCAGATCTGGACCAGATCTTCAAAAGTGGGCAGAATATTAATGGAGTGCAGGTTATTGCCGCTAAAATCACACTCGACAGCCCGAAAACACTCCGTGAAGTGGGCGATAAGGTCCGTGACAACATGGGCTCAGGCGTTGCTGTACTTGGTGGCGAAATCAAAGGGAAGGCGGCACTGCTGGTTCTTGTCAGCAAGGATTTGACCGATAAGCTCAATGCGGGACAACTTGTCAACAAAGTGGCTTCTTATGTTGGTGGCAAAGGTGGCGGACGTCCTGATATGGCACAGGCAGGAGGTCCGCTTGCTGATAAAGTTTCAGAAGCAATATCTGCCGTACCGCAAATTGTCGAAGCGTTCATCACGTCGTGAATGAAGATGGTGAGCTGTTTTGACCCCAGAGCAGCAGGTTGTTCATTGTTATGACAGGATAGTGCGACCATTACCCGGTTTACTCAAACGAGTTGAATTGTCGGGGAAAAAGCAGGCAGTTCCGCACTGTCAATTCGCGATAAATTAGTTGACAGGCCGCTCTAATTGCAGTAAAGATTTTTTGCTATTGTGAATGGTCATTCATTTTGTTTATGAGTATCATTCTCAACAGTGAGTCCCCGGTAATGAGTTTGGTTATCATTCCTTCGGGAATGCTTGTTTTTTTCATTTTAGCAAATCAGGAGCCTACCAACATGATCACGATTGACATTACTTTGGTGATTCAGATCGTAAACATGATTGTACTCATGTTTCTGCTCAACGGTGTTCTTTACAAACCGGTAAAGAAAATTATCAGAGAGCGGTCTGAAAAGCTGCAGGGAATGCAGGGAGATGTGACAAAGTTTGAGAAAAACGCTCGTCTTCGACAGGAAGAGGTAGACGCCAAGATGGCGAAGGCTTCCGCAAAGGCAAAGGCTGCCCTGGACGCTGCGCGGGCTGAAGCCCAGGCGGCAGGGGATGCGAAAATGGCATCCATCAAGGCTGAAGCGGACGCGTACAAAGAAAAAGAGTTGGCAGAGATCACTACTCAGATTGATGAGGCTCGCAGCGGGCTTCAGACGAACCTGGCTGGGTTTGCTACTGATATGGCCGGCAAAATACTCGGAAGGGGGCTCTAGATATGAAAAAGATGGAGCATATCGCCAGATTATTTTTCCTGGTGGCAGCACTCTGCTTTGCATTGTCGGTTGGTACGGTGTCGGCGTCCTCAAGTCAGCCGGAAACGGACAGCAGTCACACGACGACTGCCGATCATGCGCCAGCGACAGATGCCGCTCACAGTGTAAGTGGTGAGGATTCCCATGCCGAAGAGGGTTCGCATGGTGCCAGTGGTGGAAGTCTCTCTGCCACAAAGTTGAAAGACCTGTTCTGGAGAGTTATCAACTTTATCGCACTGATGATCATACTGGTGAAATTTGGAGCCAAACCGATTGGCTCAGCACTTGCCGGTCGTCAAAGGGACATTAAGGATGAAATTTCAGATCTTGAAGCCCGAAAGGCCGAAGCTGAAAGGTCTTATCGGGAGTTTGAGGCGAAGCTTTCCACTGTCGAGAAAGATATCGACCGTATTGTTGAAAAAGCAGTCGCCCAGGCTGAGATTGAAAAGGTAAAGATCATTGAAAAAGCAGAGCAGGCTGCAGAGGATATCCAGCGCCAGGCTAAGCTTGCTGTCCAGAATGAGATTATGGAGGCACGGCGAACACTTAAAAATGATGTTGCTGACCAGGCAGCGGTGATGGCTGAAGAGTTGATCATAAAAAATCTTACCTCTGATGATCAGGTTAAGATAATTGAAGACTATCTAGATAAAGTGGGGGCCGTACAGTGAGACAGACTATCCTCGCCAAAAGATATGCCAAAGCGTTATTTGCCATAGGCAAAGAAGACGGCAAGTATGAAGCAT